>ENA-ORNF01000530-ORNF01000530.1-human-gut-metagenome-genome-assembly--contig:-NODE-530-length-39164-cov-6.246849_pt1 | contig 39164 bp, 31 predicted proteins | sample MGYA00242110_ERZ509012 | MGnify/ENA primary metagenome ERZ509012 (study PRJEB26280, sample SAMEA2338714) | human gut metagenome | biome: human gut; feature: human-associated habitat; material: faeces...
TGAAGTTGCTTGCGATCTTGTCTACGGTAGCCTGTGCAGCTGCCAGCATTTCACCCTTCTTTGCAGGGACGGTCATATCGGAAATAGATACAGTCATAGCGGCTCTGGTAGAGTACTTGTAACCGATTGCCTTAACATCATCCAGTACCTCCGCGGTCTTGGATGCTCCGTGGGTATTGATTACCTTCTCCAGGATCTGCTTCAACTGTTTCTTACCTACATGGAAGTCTACTTCCAGTTTTAAGAAGTTCTCGGGATTGCTTCTGTCTACAAATCCCAGATCCTGAGGAAGGATCTCGTTGAAGATGAAACGTCCCAGCGTAGACTCTACAGTACCGGTCACAGTCTCGCCTTCTGCGTTTACCTTACTCATGCGGACATGAATACGGGAATGCAGTGTCAGTGCCTGATTCTCATACGCCAGAATTGCTTCGTTCACGCTCTTGAAGTACTTACCTTCACCGATAGAACCGGGTCTCTCCTGTGTCAGATAGTAAATACCAAGTACCATATCCTGGGAAGGAACGGCTACAGGACCACCATCGGAAGGCTTCAGTAAGTTATTGGGAGACAGCAGCAGGAAACGACACTCTGCCTGTGCCTCCTGGGACAGAGGAAGATGTACAGCCATCTGGTCTCCGTCGAAGTCTGCATTGAATGCGGTACATACCAGGGGATGCAGCTTGATGGCCTTACCTTCTACCAGAATCGGCTCAAATGCCTGAATACCCAGTCTGTGCAGTGTCGGTGCACGGTTCAGCATAACAGGATGTTCCTTGATGACCTCTTCCAGCACATCCCATACCTGCGTATCCAGCTTCTCTACCAGTTTCTTTGCATTCTTGATATTCTGGCTGATTCCCTTGGATACCAGTTCTTTCATTACAAAGGGCTTAAACAGCTCGATTGCCATTTCCTTAGGCAGACCACACTGATAAATCTTCAGTTCCGGTCCAACGACGATAACGGAACGTCCGGAGTAGTCTACACGCTTACCTAACAGGTTCTGACGGAAACGGCCGGTCTTACCCTTTAACATATCGGACAGAGACTTCAATGCTCTGTTGCCGGGGCCGGTAACAGGACGTCCGCGTCTGCCGTTATCGATCAGAGCATCTACTGCTTCCTGCAGCATTCTCTTCTCGTTACGAACAATGATATCAGGAGCACCAAGCTCTAACAGTCTCTTCAGACGATTATTACGGTTGATGATCCTTCTGTACAGATCATTCAGATCGGAGGTAGCAAAACGTCCGCCGTCCAGCTGTACCATAGGACGCAGATCGGGAGGAATGACAGGAACCACGTCCATGATCATCCACTCCGGCTTATTGCCGGACTCACGGAAAGCTTCTACAACTTCCAGTCTCTTAATGATACGGGCACGCTTCTGACCGGAGGACTCCTTCAGACCGGTCTTCAGCTCTACTGCTTCTTTTTCCAGGTCAATGGCCTGCAGCAGCTCTTTGATCGCCTCTGCACCCATTCCTACACGGAACTTATTGCCCCAGGTCTCTCTTGCATCCTGATATTCCTTCTCGGACAGCACTGCCTTGTATTCAAGGTTCGTGCTTCCCGGATCCAGAACGATATAGGAAGCGAAGTACAGAACCTTCTCCAGGATTCTGGGAGACAGATCCAGGATCAGACCCATACGGCTGGGGATACCCTTGAAGTACCAGATATGGGATACCGGAGCTGCAAGCTCGATGTGTCCCATACGCTCTCTACGTACGCTGGCTTTGGTAACTTCTACACCACAACGATCGCAGACAACGCCCTTATATCTGATCTTTTTATATTTACCGCAATGACATTCCCAGTCTTTGCTGGGTCCGAAGATTCTCTCACAGAACAGACCGTCTCTTTCAGGCTTCAGTGTTCTATAGTTGATCGTCTCGGGCTTTAATACCTCACCATGGGACCACTCCCGGATTTTCTCCGGGGAAGCTAATCCGATCTTGATGGCATCAAATGTCATAGGCTGATAGGTTGTTTCATTTTTTGTTTCTGACATTAATGGCACTCCCTTCTATACAAACTATACAAAGCATTAAAATTCATCATCACTGCCGTCAAAGCTATCATCGGTGTAATCATCGTCAACATAATCGTCGTCCTCAGAGTTCACCAGTTCACCATTGTCATCAAACTCCTGTGACTGATAGCCCATCTCGCCAAGGGAGCTCTTGTCGTAATCGTCATCGTACTTACGATCACCTTCCATCTCATAACGATAATCGGTATCACCGTAATCGACAGTCTCCATGATCTCAACCTCGGTCTGATCCTCACGCAGCACTCGGACATCCAGACCCAGTGCCTGCAGTTCCTTCAACAGAACCTTGAAGGACTCGGGGATACCGGGCTCAGGGATATTGTCTCCCTTGATGATTGCTTCGTAAGTCTTCACACGTCCGATCACATCATCGGACTTCACAGTCAGGATCTCCTGCAGGGTGTAGGATGCGCCATACGCCTCCAGCGCCCATACTTCCATCTCTCCGAAACGCTGACCGCCGAACTGGGCTTTACCACCCAGAGGCTGCTGTGTTACCAGGGAGTACGGTCCGGTAGAACGCGCATGGATCTTATCATCTACCAGATGATGCAGTTTCAGGTAATGCATGTGTCCGATGGTTACAGGACCATCGAAGTATTCACCGGTTCTTCCGTCACGAAGACGTACTTTACCGTCTCTGGAAATGGGCACACCCTTCCATACTCCTCTGTGATCTCTGTTCTCAGACAGATACTGCATAACCTCGGGAAGAAGCTCTTCACCATGCTTGCCGGTAAAGGTCTCTCCGTGCCAGGGCTTACCGTCTGCGGTAGTTTCCTGTCCTTTTGCCTTCCACTCCGCACATTCCGCATCGTCAAAAGGAAGGTTTACATAATCGTTGGCAAGATCCAACGTATCCATAATATCATTCTCGTTTGCACCATCGAAGACAGGTGTTGCCACGTTGAAGCCCAGTGCCTTGGCAGCCAGGGAAAGGTGGATCTCCAGGACCTGTCCGATATTCATACGGGAAGGCACGCCCAGAGGATTCAGCACGATGTCCAGGGGACGGCCGTTCGGCAGATAAGGCATATCTTCTACCGGCAGTACACGGGAAACGACACCCTTGTTACCATGACGGCCTGCCATCTTATCACCGACGGAGATCTTTCTCTTCTGTGCAATGTAAATGCGGACTGCCTGATTTACTCCGGGTGCCAGTTCATCACTGTTCTCACGGGTAAATACCTTTGCATCTACTACAATACCATATTCACCATGAGGTACCTTTAAGGAGGTATCTCTTACTTCTCTTGCTTTCTCACCGAAGATGGCACGCAGCAGTCTTTCTTCTGCGGTCAGCTCGGTCTCTCCCTTAGGAGTAACCTTACCTACCAGAATATCACCGGCACGGACCTCTGCACCGATACGGATGATTCCTCGATCGTCCAGATCCTTCAGTGCCTCATCACCGACACCGGGAACATCACGAGTGATCTCTTCCGGTCCCAGCTTGGTGTCACGGGCTTCTGCCTCATACTCCTCAATATGAACGGAAGTGTAGACATCATCACGTACCAGTCTCTCACTTAACAGAACCGCATCCTCGTAGTTGTAACCTTCCCAGGTCATGAAACCGATCAGAGGATTCTTACCCAGAGCAAGTTCACCCTCAGAGGTGGAGGGACCGTCTGCGATTACCTGTCCCTTTTCTACATGATCGCCCTTGAATACGATAGGCTTCTGATTGTAGCAGTTGGACTGGTTACTGCGGGAGAACTTGGTCAGATGGATCTCTGCCTTCTCACCGTCATCATAAGCAATACGAATCGTCTTGGAAGATACATAAGTAATGGTTCCGGGCTTCTTGGCTACGACACAGACACCGGAGTCTACCGCTGTCTTTACTTCCATACCGGTACCAACCACGGGAGCCTCAGTGCTTAAAAGAGGCACAGCCTGACGCTGCATGTTGGATCCCATCAGCGCACGGTTCGCATCATCGTTCTGCAGGAAAGGAATCAGTGCTGTAGCCACAGAGAATACCATTCTGGGGGATACGTCCATGTAATCGAACATAGCCTTAGGGTATTCCTGCGTCTCATCAAGGTAACGGCCGGAGACAGAATTCCTTACGAAATGTCCCTCTGCATCCAGTGCTTCGTTAGCCTGTGCTACATGATAATTATCTTCTTCATCTGCGGTCATATAAACCACTTCATCGGTAACACGGGGGTTCTGGGGATCGCTCTTGTCAATCTTACGATAAGGAGCCTCTACAAAACCATATTCATTAATTCTTGCATAACTTGCAAGAGAGTTGATCAGACCGATGTTAGGACCTTCGGGAGTCTCGATAGGACACATTCTTCCGTAGTGGGAATAGTGTACATCTCGAACCTCGAATCCGGCACGGTCTCTGGACAGACCGCCGGGACCCAGTGCAGACAGACGTCTCTTATGAGTCAGCTCACCCAGAGGGTTATTCTGATCCATGAACTGAGACAGCTGGGAAGATCCGAAGAACTCCTTCACTGCTGCGGTTACGGGCTTGATATTGATCAGAGACTGGGGAGAGATTTCCTCAGCATCATGAGTTGTCATCCGCTCACGTACCACTCTCTCCATTCTGGACAGACCGATACGATACTGGTTCTGCAGCAGTTCACCTACCGCACGGATACGTCTGTTGCCCAGATGATCGATATCATCATCGTTGCCCAGACCGTACTCCAGATGCATATTGTAGTTGATGGAAGCCAGAATGTCTTCCTTAGTAATATGCTTGGGTACCAGTTCATGTACATTCTTTTTGATAGCTTCTGCCAGCTTCTCGGGATCCTCTCCGAACTCCTCCAGGATCTGTGCCAGAACAGGATAGTATACCAGTTCGTGAATGCCGAAATCTCTGGGATTGCAGTCAATGTAATGCGTCAGATCCACCATAAGGTTGGACAGGACTTTTACATTTCTCTCTTCGGTCTCAATATATACGAAGGGAACAGCACTGTTCTGGATGGTATCTGCCAGTTCGGCAGTCACCTTGTCACCTGCGGATGCAATGATCTCACCGGTGGAAGGATCCACAACATCAGCAGCCAGGATCTGATGACGGATACGATTCTTCAGAGCTAATTTCTTATTAAATTTATATCTGCCGACTTTGGCTAAATCATATCTTCTGGGGTCGAAGAACATAGCGTTGATCAGGCTCTCAGCACTCTCAACACTTAAAGGCTCACCGGGACGGATCTTTTTATATAACTCTAACAGACCCTCCTGATAATTTTCAGCAGTGTCCTTGGTAAAGCTTGCCTCGATCTTAGGCTCGTCACCGAAGAGTTCACGGATCTCATCGTTGGTACCGATACCCAGTGCTCGAATCAATACAGTGATGGGAACCTTACGGGTTCTGTCCACACGTACATAGAAGACATCATTAGAATCCGTCTCGTACTCCAGCCATGCACCACGGTTCGGGATTACGGTACAGGAGAAGAGCTTCTTACCGATCTTATCATGTCCGATTCCGTAGTAGATGCCGGGAGAACGAACCAACTGGCTGACGATGACACGCTCTGCGCCGTTGATCACGAAAGTACCGGTCTCAGTCATCAGAGGAAGATCGCCCATGAAAATCTCATGCTCACTGATCTCTTCCTTCTCCTTGTTATAAAGGCGGACCTTAACCTTAAGAGGTGCTGCAAAGGTAGCATCTCTCTCTTTACACTCTTCGATAGAATACTTCACGTCGTCTTTGCAGAGTTCAAAATCCACAAATTCCAGACTTAAGGCCCCGCTGTAATCAGCGATCGGAGAGATGTCGTCAAAGACTTCCTTCAAGCCTTCGTCTAAAAACCACTGATAGGAGTCCTTCTGGACCTCGATCAGATTGGGCATCTCTAAAACCTCTTCTTGTCTTGAATAACTCATACGCATAACCTTGGTACCGGCAATCGGACGTATTCTGTTCTTTTCCATTGACATTTCACCCCGTTCTTTCAGATTTAAAGCCTATTTTGCGTCGGCAACAATGCAATATATATAAACGCCAGTTTTTTGGCATGGCAAATAAGCATGATACCGCACAATAGTGCACTATCCATAATAGCACAATGTCAGAAATACGTCAAGGAAATATTTTGAATTATTTAAAAAGAATAGATATTTCTAAAAATTAATGGCAGATAGATGCGAATAAGAAAAACCATGTACCGGCAGGTGCCGGCACATGGTCCGTCATATACTGGTTAAAAATTACTTCAGAGTAACCTTTGCGCCAACTTCCTCAAGCTTCTTCTTGATGTCCTCAGCCTCTTCCTTAGTAGCGCCTTCCTTAACAACCTTAGGAGCTCCGTCAACTACGTCCTTAGCTTCCTTCAGGCCCAGACCGGTTACTTCACGAACAACCTTGATAACCTTAACCTTCTCAGCGCCAACCTCGGTCAGCTCTACGTCGAACTCGGTCTTCTCTTCTGCTGCTTCAGCAGGGCCAGCTGCTGCTACAACAACGCCAGCTGCTGCGGATACACCGAACTCCTCCTCGCAAGCCTTTACGAGATCATTTAACTCTAATACAGATAACTCTTTGATAGCATCGATTAATTCCTGTGCTGTTAATTTAGCCATTTTAATTTCCTCCATTTGAAATATTTTTGATTGATTGTCACATTAGCTGCAACTATTATTCAGCTGCGGGTGCCTCTTCAGCGGGAGCTGCTTCGCAGGCTGCTGCGCCGCCTTTTTCAGCAAGCTGATTCATAACACGTGCAAAATTGGTGATAGGACTCTGTAAGCTGCCAAGCAGTTTGGAGATGAGTACGTCTCTGGAAGGGATGTTAGCGATTGCAGCCATACCCTTAGCATCATAAACAGTACCTTCTACCACACCGGCCTTGATCTCAAGCTTATCAGCAGTCTTAGCAAACTGAGCCAGTACTCTTGCAGGAGCGGTTGCATCCTCGGTAGAGTAAGCCATTGCGCTGGGTCCTTCCAGATACTCGGACAGACCTTCGAACTGTGTACCCTTGAACGCAAAGTTCATCATGGTGTTCTTGTAAACCTTGTAGCTGACTCCTGCCTCACGTAAGCTCTTACGTAACTGGGTATCCTGCTCAACAGTAAGTCCACGGTAGTCTACCAGAACTACAGACTGGGCATCTTTGATACCAGCAGAAATCTCTTCTACTACAGGCTGTTTTAATTCAACTTTTGCCATTTCTTTACCTCCTTATAGATTTTGTGCCGATAAGAAGAATAAAATAAAAAAACTCCCTGTGAAGACACAGAGAGATGATATCATCATACTTATCTCCTCGGCAGGACTTACGCTCGGTCTCCCTTGCACCTGCTGTCTTCGGCATGGTTTCACAACCTCTGATAGGATAGCATAGGAGATCGTGCTTGTCAAGGATTATTTAATAATTTTCTGTATGAATTTCACATGAATTTCAAAACAACTCCGGGATGGTTGTATACAGGACATACTTCCGATACTCCGGCACCTGCCACGGTATTGGAAAAAGCCGCCTCACTGCTAACAGTGAAGCGGCTTTCCTGCATTCGTTATCTAATTAGATTAGAGATCAGATTAGAACTTTGCTACGCTGACCTTAACGCCGGGGCCCATGGTGCTGGTCAGGGTGATGCTTCTCAGATACTGACCCTTTAATGCGCTGGGCTTAGCCTTTACGATAGCGTCCATAAGTGCGTTGAAGTTCTCCTGGAGAGCTTCCTCAGAGAAAGAAGCCTTACCAACGGGAACATGCACGATGTTGGTCTTATCAAGTCTGTACTCGATCTTACCGGCTTTGATATCGTTAACTGCCTTGGTTACATCCATGGTTACGGTACCAGCCTTAGGGTTAGGCATTAAGCCCTTAGGTCCGAGAACCTTACCCAGACGACCTACAACACCCATCATATCAGGGGTTGCTACTACAACGTCGAAGTCCAGCCATCCTTCGTTCTGGATCTTCGGGATCAGCTCCTCGCCGCCAACATAATCAGCGCCTGCAGCTTCAGCCTCGTTTACCTTATCGCCCTTTGCGAATACCAGAACTTTTACAGTCTTACCGGTTCCGTTAGGCAGTACAACTGCGCCACGGATCTGCTGCTCAGCGTGACGTCCGTCACAACCGGTTCTGATGTGAACTTCGATGGTCTCATCGAATTTAGCAGTTGCAGTTTTCTTAACCAGAGCGATAGCATCGTTAGGCTCATAGAATGTAGCACGATCTACCAGCTTGGCAGCTTCGGTATATTTCTTACCATGTTTCATTGTTTTACCTCCTAGGTTCCAGCGGCAATATTTTATTCATTGCCTCCCAAATATTTATAAGTTACTCCTCAACAACAATACCCATGCTGCGTGCAGTACCAGCGATCATGCTCATAGCTGCTTCCAGGCTTGCTGCATTCAGATCCGGCATCTTCATCTCAGCGATTTCCTGAACCTTAGCCTTGGAAATGGTAGCTACCTTGGTCTTGTTGGGAACGCCGGAACCGGACTTAATGTTGCAGGCTTTCTTTAACAGTACTGCTGCAGGGGGAGTCTTTGTAACGAAACTAAAGCTTCTGTCTGCATATACAGTAATGACTACAGGGATGATAAGATCTCCCTTGTCTGCTGTTCTTGCGTTGAACTGCTTGGTAAATTCAACGATGTTAACCCCGTGCTGTCCAAGTGCAGGACCAACAGGGGGAGCCGGTGTTGCTTTGCCGGCAGGGATCTGTAACTTGATATATCCTTCTACTTTCTTTGCCATTGTGGCACCTCCTATAATGTGGTAATTCGGCGCAGGCTGCCTTAACACTTGCCTCCTGCTCCCACTGGAACGGCTTCCCGTTCCTTGCATGCTGCCACTCTCTTCTCCTTGCGGTTTCCGAGAGTTTTATATTTTATCTCCGGAATTGTCCGTGAGAAAAAATATCCTCGTAAGCTTATTAAAGCTTTCTGACCTCTGCAAAGCTGATTTCCACAGGGGTCTCTCTTCCAAACATTTCTACATTGATCGTAGCTGTCTGTTTGCCATAGTCCAGTTTCTGCACCACGCCGACAGTGTCCTTCCATACTCCGGCTACCACAGCGATGCTGTCGCCTTCGCCAAAGTCGATGGATACATTCTCGGTCTTAATGCCCAAAGGCTTCATCTCAGCTTCTGTAAGAGGTACAGGTTTACTTCCGGGACCTACGAAACCGGTCACACCACGGGTATTGCGAACGACATACCAGGTATCATCGTTCATCTCCATGTTGAGAAGCACATAGCCGGGGAACATTTTCTTGGAGACCGTCTTGCGGGCGCCGTCTTTCAGTTCTACGACATCCTGCATGGGAACTCTCACTTCAAGGATCTGTTCTGCCAGACCCTTGTTGTTCTCTATGGTCTTCTCAATATTGGCTTTGACCTTGTTCTCATATCCTGAATAGGTATGGACTACATACCATTTTGCCTCTGCCATACAATCACCCTCGCTCTATAATGATGTTAAGAAGTTTACGCCGAACTGGATAAAGTAATCCAGAACCGCAATAATCACACCCACTACAACAGATATTGCAACAACCGCTACGGATTGCTTCAATGTTGATTGTCTGTCCGGCCATGAAATTTTCTTAAATTCAGCTTTTACGCCTTTGAAGAAACTGGGGCGTTTCTGTTTTTCTGCGGAATCTCCCATTTCGACCTCCCATACTAGAACGGCTGATTATTTGGTTTCTTTGTGCAATGTATGTGTCTTGCAGAATCTACAATACTTCTTGGTTTCCATTCTGTCAGGATGAGTCTTCTTATCCTTGGTAGTATTGTAGTTACGCTGCTTGCACTCGGTACATGCTAAAGTAATTTTTGTACGCATTTTTCTACCTCCACGTGTTTTCTGATCTCTAAATTTAAGCATAAAAAAAAGACCTAAATCTCATCTCGCTTGAACACTATAACATAATCTGCGTTCTACGTCAACTGTTTTCCCAAAAATATAAATGAAATATAAATGATGTAATTCCATTCATTTTTGTAATCCATCCATAATGAAAGAAGGGGCGGTTTACCCGCCCCTCTTAAGGTCTCTTAAGTATCCTGTCGTTGTCTGAAAATGATCACTCCTGCCGTTCCCGCCAGTACCACAAGGACAATTACAAGTATCACCCAGGGTATACTGCTGCCGCCCTCGTCCGTCTGCGAGATCACCTCTGCTGTGCTTCCGTTGTCGGCCGGTACGCCGGTCTCTGACGGTTCCTGATTGCCGGAGCCTGCCGCATTTCCGGAATTTTCCTGACCGCCGGCCGTACTCTTTGCGACCGTGAAATTCGTATGTGCCGAACCGTCTGTCCACAGGATCTCGAAGCTGTGGATTCCCTCCGAAAGGTTGGCAAGGTATTCCTTCTTCAGTGTAATGATCGTTGAGCCTTCCGTTGCGGTATAATTCTCCTCATCGATCAGCTCGCCATCGACCTTCACTCCTGTGAATTTACTGAATTCACCGTTACCTCTTATAATGACACTGCCATCCTCATCCTGCACCCATTTGCTGTCAGCGCCGTCTAAGATCCGGTAGGCTTCCGGTGCCGGGGTTTTCGTCGGCACGGGAGTCTTCGCCGGTGCCGGGGTCGCCGTCGGTGCGGGCGTTGCTGTCGGTGCCGGAGTCGCCATCGCTTCCGGTTCCACCGACGAGTCCGATTCCTCCGACGATGCCGGAACCGCTGTCGATGCCGGGGTCTCTGTTGGAGCCGGGGTTGCTGTCGGTGCCGGGGTTGCCGTCGGTGCCGGGGTTGCCGTTGGTGCCGGGGTTGCCGTCGGTGCCGGAGTCTCTGTCGGTGCAGGCGTAACTACGGGTGCACTGCTCTGTTTAAAAAGTGCCTCCAGCATATGATCTGCCGTCACATTCTCAAAGGTATAACTTGTCACCGCTCCCACGTTGTTGCCGTCAACCTTCACCGCATCAACCTCGTAGCCTTCATTGGGTGTGATGGTAAATGTCTGGCTTCCTCCGTCCGGTACCTCCACCATGCCGTCCGGAGACACACTTCCCGCATCACCAGAGGATACTGTGATGAAATGCGATGTTGCATCGATTGCCCTTATGGTTATGGTGATCGTCGTAGCAAGAGAGACTCCATTCGGGTCAATCGTATCAGGACATGTCACCGTACCGTTCAATGTCACCGTCTGTTCTGTCTCCAGAGTCGGGTCATAGCTTCCCGCTGCCGGGGTCGTTGTATCCCATGCCACCGCCGCTGTCGTCACTGTCCGGCCTTCGGTCACAATAGCCACCGTTTTCGGCAGCCCCATGTTTTCATAGGCTGTTCCGTTCTTCACGACACGGGATGACGGAGCTGTAATACTTACAAGCTTGTCCTTGCCCGTCTCGGCAAACTTTATCCACACCGTGACTGCTGTGATCGTTCCGTCATTATCCGGCTGATCCGTCTTGACTTCCGCCACAGCTCCATTCACGGTTCCCGTAACAGCCGGGCTGAATGCACGACCGTCATCTGCTTTCAGCTTTACCAGTACGGCATAGCTTGTCTCATATCCCGCTGTTGTGACACCGGTCGTAAGATCTGATGTCTTCCACTCAACGCTCTGAATGCTTACTCCGTCCGTTGCACAGTCAGCCGTTGTATCCAGTGCTTTTCCCGCTGCCGGGGCGTCGATGCCTGTGACAGCCACCTCCGCGATCTCCTTAAACGGCTCATTAATGTTATAAACATAAGTCATAATCTCGCTGTTCGGCATTCCTTCTTTTACCGCTATCGCCTTAATGGTAATCGTAACATTCTGTCCCTCCAATCCCAAAACATCGATTGGCGTTACATACTCCTTCGTATTTCCCTCCGGTACACCGTTTGCTAATGCCGGGGCACTTCCATCCATCGTATAGTAAATGGCTGCTCCCTCTGTGGCTGATGTCAGACTTACCTTCTGAGACTCTGTATAGGAGCCCCCTGTAGGATCCGCCTTGGGGTCTTCCACCTGATTCTCCGCTTTTACGATCACATCCATCTTCACCGTGCAATCGACACCATTCTGATCAATATTCCACAGTTTCACTTCTCCTGTTAAAGTAAATGCCTGCCTTTCTGTCGAAGACGGATTGTAACTGTTCTTCGCCTCCGAGATCTCCCACTTCACGTCTGCCTTTGATACCGATTTACCATTTGTCACAATAGCTATCTTTTTGGGCAATTGGCTCTCTATGTCTTCCCAGGAGGTTCCGTTTGACACATAGAGTGGCTCCGGAGCGGGAATACTTTCAAGCTTATCTTTTTCCGTGTTGCTAAAATAAGCTCTCACTATGACCGTCCTATATGTGTCTTTACTAATAGTCCCAGAAGTGACATGCTCCTGTCCTGCCGCGTCAATATATACCACTTTCGCTCGGAATGTCCCGTTGGTAATAGTATCATTAAATGCATAGCCATCGTCTGCTTGTAAGGTAATGTCTGCGACATAGCCTGTGTTATACCCTGCAGTTGTAGTTGTTACAGGCATACCGGTTGATGTTTTCCAGCTAATATCCTTAACACTTACATGTTCCGTTGTACAGGTTGCTTCCGTATCAAGTTCTTCTCCTGCTACTGGTGCGTCGATGCCTGTAACTTCAATAGAAGAAATGTCCAACGTAGATGTGGTGCTGAACTCTGTAATTTCATAAGGAGCACTCGCATAATCTGTTGCGCCTGCATCGCTTACATGCTCCGCAAGAAGATATAAATGATAGCCAGTGCCTAAGGTCTTACTCCTCAGATTATACGGAAGACTAAACGTACCGGTGCCGGTAGATTCCGGAGATGACTCCAGTCCCTTCAATGCTCCGTAGTACTGGATCTTTGCTCCCTCATCCCCATACGGCTTATCCGTGATCATTACGGATATCTGGTTCACCTTCTCTTCCCCGGACGCATTATCCGTATACTGATAAGGAACCTCAATCGTCCAGTTAGGATATCTTGATACACGCTTATCCTCCTGCACTCCAATTGTTTTCCTGTCATCCTTCAGGGTCAGCCTCCAGATCTTAGCACCTGTATATGCTTTCTCATTCCTCTCACTTACAGAGGATGTCTTGTCCTCATCCTTCGCAGTGGTAAACAGCACGGCAGATAAATCCAGACGAAAAGCAGGGCTTACTTTTATCTGATCTGTAGTAACCGGACTGCTCTCTATTTTGCCCTCTGTATTGACCGTTGCAACCTTAGTGCTGTCAGCCGAGTCGGCAGAGCGCAGCCACCAGGATGTGTCCTGTTTTCTTTCACAGGCATCCTCATACAATTTGTCAGCCTCGTATGCGCTGAGCAAAAAGATATGGTCTTTTGCCGTCTTGTCGTTATAGTTCGTCCTTCTTATAGTATAGTCCGCTCTGTCGCTGAGCGTTGTGCTTTTTATCGCTGATCTCTCCGGCTCGCTGAAGGCAGTTGTATAATAATCACCATTCAGCCATGTTTCTGCTTCACTGCCGCTCCATTGGTTACCGGAGGAAGCAAACGGCATGGCCTCCTTGCCATCGCTATGCAGCAATACGCTTTCATCATCCTTGTCAAGCACATGGTACCGGGCAGATTCACTTCCATAATATACCTGTACCCCCTCTGCTTCGTTCCATCCGTAAGGAACCTTATACAACGGTGCTGTACCGATATTCATGGCATACACTGTAGGTGCCTGAAAAGCTTCCTTATGTTCAGCATTCACCGCATAGGTTACATCATCACCCTCTGTCATCTCCAGCCAGATCCTGCACTCTGACAGGTCAGCTTCCTTCAACCAGTCAGGAGTAGAGGACAGAGTAGTAAAGTCATAGGTTGTCTCCGGGGTTTCGGGAAGCTTTACCATGTAATATCGATCCGAGGAATGTTTACCTTGTATTACAAGCCGCACTTCCTCTGCCATTGTCGCATCGTCCCGCTCGACCGTGATCACTTTTCTATTGTTATTATAGCTGACAGTTCCAATCTGTTTTCCACTTCCGTCCATCCTAAGAGTCATAGGATTGGCATTTTGCAGTATCTCTACCCGTGGTACTTCGTCTGCAAGCGAAAGCACCGGCACAGAGGATGCAAAGAGAACGGAGGACAGATTCAGGTTAGCTGCCGGACGAACGGAAAAGCCATTAGGGTCCTCATCAGGACCCATCAGCGTACTAGCATGATCAAAATACCCTCTGCTTGGTAAAGCAAACCACACAAAAACATCATGTTTCGGTGTACGAAGCCAAAAATATTTACCGCTGTTCCAATACGAATTCATAGAAAGCACTATCTGATCACTACTTCCTGCCCAAAGGGCGGCACTCGAGGTCGAGGTACCCGGTTCAAGTTGTGCACACGCCAGCAAGTACAACTTATCCGCTACAGTATAATCAAGGTTTGATTTTACATCCCACGTTTTGATCTTCGTTGCATTCATCAGGGACCGTTCCGTAGCTGAAAAATAGCTTTCATTCGTTGCCAGTCCTTTTAACTCATCGCGTATATCAGATACTCCATAATGGGTAACATACACATCACTTACAGTCTTATCTCCATAATCACACTCCTTCAATTTATCTATATCAGCATTATTATTATTTTTCCAAAACATCTTACTCTGCATGATCGGAGCTGTGGCAAAAATGGCAATATTATCCCCCTCCACACCGGTATCCTGGCCTAAGATATACCAGGTCATTGTACTTCCACTTTCATCCTTACCAAATTTCAGCGTGCCGATTGCCGCATTTTCAGTACCCGGGGTAAACGCAGTCATAAGCTGTTCCTTCGATGCATAAGTTGTCACACTGGGCGTGTTATATTGGGCCTGCACCGTCAGCGTATTCGCTGGTGTCATGGGAAGCAATCCCAGAAGCATAGCCGCTGCTGCCATGCGCACTATCCCTTTTTTCACTTTCCATCCTTTTGTCTTCATAGGTGTCTCTATTCCTTTCCATCTTTTGTGGCTGTAAATCACAGGCATATTTTTATGCGGATTACTCTTCGTTATACCAATCATACATCGTCCCCTAAGGGACGAGTCCAGTCCTTTGAATAAAAAAATTAAAAAACAAGAAAAATGGTGAAATATAATCCCACTGTTTTTCTTGTTTCTACCTATTTATTATGCTATAATGGTCGCATAAAAGTGGGGGACTGGATGATTACCCCGTGAACTATCCACAGGGAAGAAAGGAGATACCTATGAGTGCGATCATGAACACTGTCTATAATAATTATCTGACCGCCTATGCGTCAAGGCAGATAACCAAATATGATACTCATAAAAAGAGTGAGCTTCGCAGTGTATACAATTCCATCGTGAAGCTGAACAAGGATGCTCCCTGGTATCTTCCCACTACCAGCAAGGATACGCAGCATTATGCTGTGGATGTGAAAGAGAATGCCCGTGAACTGCACAACACTATCGCACAGATCGGTGGACTGGAGACGGATGGACTGTTCCGGAAAAAGAGTGCCTACTCCACAGATGATGATATCGTGGAAGCCTCTTACATAGGCTCCGATACCACTGCCGGAGCTTCTCCGGAATTTGATATTGAAGTGAAACAGCTCGCCACTCCCCAGGAGAATCTGGGTTATTTTCTTCCGGATCTGGCCGCCACGCTTTCTCCTGCGACCTACTCTTTTGATATTGCAATCAATGATATGAACTATGAATTCCAGTTCAATATTGGTGAGGGAGATACCAACCGGCAGATCATGGAGCGCCTGTCCCGTCTGGTCAACAACGCAGATATCGGTATCACAGCAGATGTAGCGGAATCCGATTCCCGTTATGCGCTCCGGCTGACATCAGATGCCACCGGTGTTCCCAGTGGGAAATCCTGTCATTTCAAGGTAAGTGACGATCATACCAGTAAAACCTCCGGGATTGTGGATTATCTTGGTCTGAATTATGTCAGCCATCCTGCCGGCGACGCCAGCTTCCTGCTCAACGGCGAGGAACGCACCGCTTCCTCCAATCATTTGACCATAGGCAAGCTGTTTGATGTGCAGTTGAAAGCCATCAGTCCAAAAGACCAGCCAACGCATGTGGGGCTCAAGACAGATACAGAATCCATTACGGACAACATTATCCAGCTGGTAGGCAGTTACAACGAATTTATCCGGACCGCTTCCTCCTATCTGGAGACCCAGTCCCGAAGCAGACAGCTGATCCGGGAATTTTCTTCCATTGCTTCCCGTTACGGCAGTTCTCTGGAAAATATGGGAATGCATCTGCAGGATGACGGTATTCTCTCCGTCAACGATGATAAATTACGGCAGACCGCTGCTGAAACCGGCAATGATCTGTCCGGTTTCAATGTTCTGAAGGAATTCAGCAGTTCACTTTTGCATAAAAGTGACCAGGTTGCCTTGAATCCTATGGATTATGTGGACAAAAAAATTGTGGCCTACAAAAATCCCGGTCACAATTTTGCCAGTCCTTATATCACCAGCGCTTACAGCGGTATGATGTTTAACAGCTACTGTTGATCCCTTCCGGGGGATCGCAACAGCAGCTGTTTTTCATTTCTTATGATACTGACTCATTTATTTTGTTTTCTTGGCTTTTGCTTTGTATTTGTCAATCTGTACAAAGTCATCCATCAATTCCAGAATCTTGTCTCTGCCTTCCTGGTTCAGTTTTACATAATTCTGCATCACACGATTTTCAAGAAGCTGTGCTCCCAGAGAAGCATCTCTCTCAAGAGATGAGAAATCTACCGGATTCAGGCTCAGCTTGTCACACATCTTGATCACTGTTCCGTACGCCATCCCTTCAATGCCGCGCTCCAGAGCAGTCACCAGTGTACTGTAAGGGATGTTCATCTCCATGGCAAACTGTCTTACACTACGATACTGTCTCAAAATTTCTTTTTTTAAAATTTCCGCCTTAGTCATATTTGTTCCTCCACGTATCCTCCATAATTGGTACAGCTATAATATACGATTTCCCGTTTTCTATTTCAAGTAAAAAACAGAAAATTAAGAATTTCGACGAAATTTTAACAATATTTTTATATTTTCTCCAGCTGTTCCAGCCAGATCCTTGCGCAGGCATCGGACGGCATCCTTAAGTCTCCTCTGGGAGACAGCGCCACACTTCCCACCTTCGGCCCATCCGGCAGGCAGGAACGCTTAAACTGCTGGGCGAAAAATCTCCGGTAAAAATTCTTCAGCCACTTCAGGATCGTGGGATCGTCATATTTTCCTTCGAAGGTCTCTCTCGCAATCCGGTAGACCTTGTCCGGCGCATAACCACACCGCAGCATATAATATAAGAAGAAGTCGTGCAGTTCGTAGGGTCCTACCAGATCTTCCGTCTTCTGTGCGATGTTTCCCTCCACCGGTGGAAGCAGCTCCGGGCTCACCGGTGTATCCAGCACATCCTTCAGTACTGCGGTAAGTTCTGTATGATTGCAGGTATCAGCGTAATAATCCACCAGATGTCTCACCAGAGTCTTGGGCACTCCGGCATTGACACCATACATGGACATATGGTCTCCGTTATAAGTAGCCCACCCTAACGCCAGTTCCGACATGTCTCCTGTGCCGATGACCAGAGCGTTCTCCTTATTCGCAATATCCATGAGCACCTGGGTACGCTCTCTGGCCTGTCCGTTCTCATAGGTGACATCATGACACTCCATATCCTGCCCGATATCCGCAAAATGTCCGGTCACTGCATCCCGGATATCTATCTCCCGCAGCGTAGTCCCCAAAGTCTTTGCCAGCAGACAGGCATTCTCATAAGTCCGGCCTGTTGTACCGAAGCAGGGCATTGTCACCGCAATGATTCCCTTTCTCGGCAGTCCCAGCAGATCAAAGGTACGTACCGTAACCAACAGCGCCAGCGTAGAATCCAGTCCTCCGGAAATTCCCAGAACCGCTGTTTTACATCCGATATGTTCATATCGTTTTTTCAGTCCATAGGCCTGAATCGATAAAATATCCTCGCATCTCCGGTTCCGTTCTTCCATGTCTTCCGGTACAAAGGGATGTGCGGCGAACTTCCGGTCCAGCTTCGTCTCAGTCAGTTCCATAGAAAAAGGAATGGTAAGATAGGGTCTTAACGGCCGTTTTCCAAAGGTGCCCATTCTTCTGCGTTCACTGTTTATCTTAAACACATCCAGATCCCCGTAGAGGATCCCAGCAGAAAAGCGGGAAGACCGTGCCAGTAATGTTCCGTTTTCTGCGATCAGATCATGGCCTCCGAATACCAGATCCTGTGTGGATTCCCCGCTTCCGGCGGAGGTATAGATATACCCGCACAGAAGTCTTGCGCTGGTAGATCTGACCAAGAGCTCCCGGTAATCATCCTTGGACACTGTCTCATTGGAAGCCGACAGATTGGCAATGACCGTAGCGCCCATCCGTGCATGAGCGGTAGAAGGCGATTCCGCCACCCACAGATCTTCACAGATTTCGCATCCCAAGACCAGTTCCGGAAGTTCTTCACAGCGAAACAGCAGATTCGTTCCAAAAGGAATCTCCTGTCCTCCCAGGCAGTAATTCGTTACATTTTCTTCTCCTGGGGTAAAATATCTGCCCTCATAGAACTCTGCGTACATGGGAATATTTTTCTTGGGGATCATCCCGAGGATTCTTCCCTGATACAGAACCGCCGCCACATTATAGAGACGCCCGTCCTTCTCCACGGGAAGTCCCACGAAAAACAATGCTTTCAGTTGTCCAGTCTCTTCCGCAATGGTCAGCAATGCCTCCTTTGCCTTCTCCAGCAGAAGATTTTGCAAAAAAAGATCGTTACAGGTGTATCCGGTAATACATAACTCCGGAAACACCACGATCTTCGCTCCATGCTCTGCTGCCTCTTTTGCCTGCGCACAGATTGCCTGTGCATTATAGACCGGATCCGCCACCCGGATCGACGGTGTGGCGGATGCTGCCTTGACAAATCCCTGTTTCATAAGCTTCCTCGCTTTGCTGTATCCATTATGCTGTATCCATTATGAAATCATCTGTTTCAATTCATCCACGGTAAAGTTATAATTCTTATTGCAGAAGTGACAGTTCACTTCAATGGGTTCTCCATCATTGATCATAGACTGCAATTCTTCTTTTCCGATACTGATCAGTGCTTTTCTCACCCTGTCCTTGCTGCAGTTGCAGGAGAATTCTACCGGAAGAGTATCGGTGACCTCCAGGTTCATGCCGTCTAACAGTACTTCCAGCATCTGTTCCGGTGTCTTCCCGGCATCCAGCATGGTAGTCACGGAAGAGAGGTTCTTAATATTTTCTTCCAGTCTGCTGATCACTTCCTCTTCTGCAAAGGGCATCAGCTGTACGATAAATCCACCGGCCTGTCTGACGGTATTGTCTCTGTTCATCAATACTCCCAGACCTACCACGGAAGGCACCTGCTCGGATACCGCAAAATAATAGGTCAGATCTTCTGCAATCTCACCGGTCTGCAGCTCGGTCTGTCCCACATAAGGATCCTTCAATCCCATGTCCCGGATCACGCTCAGGACGCCTGCGCCTACGGCACCGCCCACATCCAGTTTCCCCTGGGCATTGGCAGGCAGGATCACATCAGGCACATTGGCATAGCCCTTTACATGACCGTTCATATCCGCAGTGACTGTCAGTCCGCCGATGGGACCGTCTCCCTTGATCTGCAGTGTGATCAGCTCATCATCACCCTTTAACATGCTTCCCATCATGGCTCCCGCACTGAGTAATCTTCCCAGTGCTGCCGTTACCACAGGGCTGGTATTATGGGACGCCCTTGCCGTCTCCACTGTCTCTCTCGTCGTGCAGGCAAAAGCCCGGATCTGCGCATCTGCCGCTGTTGCACGTACCATATAATCCTTCATTTATTCCACGTACCTTTCTGTCTACAGCTCTTTCTGCTGCTCTTTTGCTACGATATATACTCTTTCACTGGTCTGCGTTGCTATCTCACCGGTATCGGAATCCATCATTTCAAGGACTTTCATTCCTGCCTGCTCCACCAGCCTGCGCATCTGCTCTATGGTATAGCCACGCTGCAAGTGGGTCTCGGTAAATCTGCGGAAGGTCTCACCCTCCTCCTGGACAAAGATCGTCAGATCGTATTCATTGATTTCTTCTTCCGGATCATAATAATTTTCCCAGATAAAGCTGCAATCCTCCCGGTTCTCTGCAATCGTTGTATTGCCGATGACTTCCCGGTATTTATAATCTGTATTAAAATCAAAGATAAAAATACCGCCGGGATAGAGGTAGTTATTCACCAGGCCGAATACCTGCAAAAGTTCCTCTTCCTCCAGAATGTAATTCACGGAGTCGCATACACTGATCACGGTACCCACAGTAGAATACAGATCCAGTTCCCGCATATCCTGATGCAGATAGAGAATCTCCGAACCGCTCTCTGCCTTTTTCTCCATGGCAACACCCAGCATTTCCTCGGAATTGTCCACACCGATGCAGTCATAGCCTTTCTGGTACAGCAGTTCCGTCAGGGTGCCCGTTCCGCACCCCAGATCCACCACCAGATTCCGCTCGGAATCCAAAATTCCTTCCGCATCCCGCGTAGGTCTGGATACACCGTAAGCTGCGATCAACTGATCCAGTCGTTCACACCACATTTCATAAGGGGTGTTGTCCATGAGTTCGTCATATACTTTTGCAAAGTCTGTATAGATTTCTTCTGTATTCTCCATAGTTACAGCATCTCCAGTTTTTTAGAAAATAGTCCCCAGTGCACCGAAGACTCCCATGCTGAGCAGTCCCATGATCACACCGGCCAGAACTACACCACACATTACCGCAATAACACTTGACTTGAAATCCATGTCCAGCAGGCTGGCTGCCAGTGTTCCGGTCCAGGCACCGGTTCCGGGAAGGGGAATTCCTACGAAGAGAAGCAGCGCCACAAACAGACCTCTACCCGCTTTTTCCTGCAGCTTCTGGCCGCCCTTATGTCCCTTTTCCAGGCAGAAGGTGAAAAATTTACCGATGACCGGCTTGTCCGCACCCCATTCCAGTACTTTTCTGGCAAAAAAGAAGATAATGGGTACCGGAAGCATATTTCCCAGAATACAGATAATGTAGCTGGGGAGCAGAGGAAGGTTCATCCCAACCGCAATGGGAATAGCGCCTCTCAGCTCGATCAGGGGAACCATAGATACCAGGAAAATCATCAAATATTTCTTTAACATGTGTTTACTCCAATTCTATTCATTTTATTCTACTTGTTTCATTATGCCCGCTTCTGAAGGTATTCCTTCAAAAAAGCGGTCAGACGGTCCATTTCCTCATCCGTACCGATGCTGATACGCAGGGAATTGGCAATCCGTGGTTTGTTCCAGTGTCTGACATAAATGTCCGCCTCACGTAGTGCCCGGAACAGTTCTTCCGCAGGAACTTCTTTATGAGAAGCAAAAATGAAGTTCGCCTTGGAATCCGGGAAAGTGAATCCCAAATTCTTCAGTTCCTTCTTGATCCGCTCTCTGGTAGCCACGATCTTCGCCGTGGTGTCCCTGAAATAGGCATCATCCTTTACTGCTTCCACACCCATGACCTGGGAAGGCAGATTCATGGTATAGGAATTAAAGGAGAATTTTACATCATTCAGGTAGTGGATCAGCTTCTCGCTGCCGATGCAGAAGCCGATTCGCATTCCTGCCATGGCTCTGGACTTGGAAAAGGTCTGCACCACCAGAAGATTCTCATATTTTTTAAGCAGTGGCAGTGCACTCTTACCGCCAAAGTCCACATAAGCTTCATCCACGATCACGACCACATCCGGATTGGCCTGCAGGATCTCTTCGATCAACTCCAGTGGTTCTTCCACACCGGTAGGTGCATTGGGGTTGGGGAAGATCACACCGCCGTTGGGCTGCTTGTAATCCTCCGGGTTCATGTGCCAGTTTTCATCCAATGCGCAGGTACGATACGGAATGCGATACAGATCTGCCCATACATCATAGAAGGAATATGTCACATCCGGGAACAGGATCGGTTTCCCGCTATTGAAAAACGTCAGAAACGCCATAGACAATACATCATCTGATCCCACACCTACAAATACCTGTTCCGGCTTTACGCCGTAATATGCCGCAAGCGCATCTACCAGGGGCTGCGCATTGGAATTCGGATACAGTCGCAATGCCGCACTCTCCAGATCTTCCGCCGCCTTCCGCACGCCGGGAGCCGGGGGATAAGGGCACTCATTTGTATTCAGCTTGATCATATTCGGGCGGTTCGGCTGCTCGCCTGCCACATAGGGAACCACCTTACGTACATTTTCTTCCCACTTCATATTACTAACCATGCCTTTCTCAAAACCTGCATATCTTCAGGTACTTCCGCACCCTGTGCAGGCACAAATCTTCGTATTAAAATTACTGTTCTGCACATTCTGCTGTCTTCTTAACTCTTCCGCATAGCTTTCGGCCTGCGCAGGAATTCCCAACCGTTCATAACACCGTATCAGTCCTTCCAGCGGTTCTGACCTGGTGCTTCGCAGTGCCAGTACCGGCTGTGTCTCATAGGCTGCATTATAATACCAGACAGCCGCTTCCTCGAAGTCTCCCGTCTCTTCATAGAAATACCCCAGTTCACAGCAGATTTCCGAACAGCCGTCTCCTGCGATCACCTTGGAAGTATATTTGAAAAACGTAACGGTATCCCCCCGCAGTCTGGCCGCTCTCGCCGCCACGCAGCAGCCTTCCGTGATCTCATCCGCACTTCTGTCCGGGGAAGCCGCTTCTGCCTGAAAATAACTTTCCGCTTCCAGAAAATCCCGGGCTTCTCCTGCCAGAAACAGTTCTCTGGCATACATTCCGTACAGTCTTCTGGAAAGCTGCCTTCCCTGTGCGATCTGTTGTCTGAAATTCGCCAGATCTCTGCCTGCATGGTTCTGCTCCGGCATATGCGTAATGACAATATCACTGTCATAGATCACCGGCTCCAACCGGATCATCTCATGGATTGGCTCCTCCCATACGAAGCTTCGCAGTCTGCGGAATAATTTAGGACGATATTCTTCATCAAAATTATATACCGTGCCATTCTGCAGCTGGTTGCCGTATTTCATCTGAACGATCTCGATCTCGGGAAGCAGTGTTTCTTTTAGCAGGCGGAATCTTTGCCTGTTTTCCTCTGAAAGCACTTCATCCGCATCTGCGGAGTAAATGTATTCCTGTGTTGCTTTGGAAAAGGCAAAATTTCTCGCCGCACTGAAATCGTCAATCCAGGTAAAGTCATAGATCTTATCGGTATACCTTTCTGCAATCTGTCTTGTCGTGTCTGTGGAGCCTGTATCGACAATGACGATCTCATCCACCAGGTCTTTGACACTGTCCAGGCACCTTTTCAGGATCCGCTCTTCATTTTTTACAATCATACACAAAGATATTGTGATCATTCCGGATCTCCGTTTCCGCATTTTTATCTGCGATTCTTTCCTACAGCACCTTCGATAAGAACTCCTGCAATCTGGGACTCTGTGGATTGGAGAAGAATTCCTGCGGTGTATTCTCTTCCACAATATTACCGCCATCCATGAAGAGTACCTTGGTACCTACCTCTCTGGCGAATCCCATCTCGTGGGTTACCACCACCATGGTCATACCGCTCTCTGCCAGTTCCTTCATTACTTCCAGTACTTCTCCTACCATCTCCGGATCCAGTGCGGAGGTAGGCTCATCAAACAGCATGACTCTGGGATTCATCGCCAGAGATCTGACAATAGCAATTCTCTGCTTCTGTCCGCCGCTCAAAGAGGCGGGGTAGGCATCAGCCTTTTCCTCCAGTCCTACTCTCTTTAACAGCTTCAAGGCATTCTCTTTTGCTTCTTCCTCACTCATCAGCTTCAGCTTCACGGGAGCAAGGGTAATGTTATTCATAATGGTCAGATTGTTGAACAGGTTAAAATGCTGGAACACCATGCCCATATGCTGACGGATCTTGTTGATGTCGATCTTCGGATCCGTGATATTCTGTCCGTCGAACCAGATCTCACCGCTGGTAGGTCTCTCCAGGAGATTCAGGCAACGTAAAAATGTACTCTTACCGGAGCCCGAAGGTCCTACCACTACGATCTTCTCACCGGGATGAATATGATAATTCACTCCTTTTAATACCTGATTATCTTCAAAGCTTTTATGCAGATCTTTAACGATTATCACTCTTACGCAGTCTCCTTTCCAGTTTTGCAAGCAGAATGGACAATACCTTGGTCAGTACAAAATAGATAAATGCGATACCAAGCAGTGGGGTAAATACATCAAACAGCTTGGAGGTCATCTGATTGGCCACACGGGTAAGGTCACTCATTCCTACGTAACCTACAATAGAGGTCTCCTTGATCAGCACGATAAATTCATTGCCCAGAGGCGGCAGGATGCTCTTAAATGCCTGTGGAATGATGATATAGCGCATGGTCTGGAATTTATTCAGTCCCAGAGATCTGCCGGCTTCCATCTGTCCCTTGTCCACCGCCAGGATACCTGCTCTGACGATCTCTGCCACATAGGCACCGGAGTTGATACCGAAAGTCAGGCTGGCGATCAGTACGCTGTTCTTGCAGGCAGCCAGAATGCCGGACCACATGATCAGCAGCTGTACCGTGGTAGGAGTTCCGCGGATGATATCAATATAAGCACCGGCAATCCGGGACGCTATGGTTCTGGATCCGTTCTTTCTCGTAGACAGTTTCAAAAATGCCGCTATGGTTCCGATCAGGATACCAAGCAGTGCCGCAAAAAAAGAAACCTCTAGGGTGACTCCCAGTCCTTTCAGGTAAAGCTTCCATCTGTCCGCTTCGATGAAGGCTGCATAAATATGTTGCCAGATATTTTGCATGTTATTTCCTATGCCTTTCTTGTAAATGTATAAGTGTTTGTTTTGCCAAACTGTATATGTTGCCTACCTTAATATAGCAAAAAGAAGAGAATGGCACAAGCCATTCTCTTCTTTTTCGTGTATATTTTGTATAAAAATTACTCGCCGATATACTGAGATACCAGTGCATCGAAGGTACCGTCAGCCTTCAGATCTGCCAGTGCCTGATTTACCTGCTCTACCAGCTCGCTTCCCTTAGGAAGTGCGATAGCGTACTCTTCGGTCTCAAAACCGAAGTTTGCGCCGTCCATGATCTTTACCTTACCCTCGAACTTGGTGTTGAATACTTCTGCGGGGTTCTTATCAATAATAACTGCATCTACTCTGCCGTTTACCAGATCATTTACAGCGTCAATAGCTCTGTTGTAGGTCTGTGCGGTAGCGCCCTCGATGTCCTCTGCCAGGAACATACCGGTGGTACCCAGCTGGCAGCCGATGGTCTTGTTCTTCAGATCATCCGCAGCAGCGATATCGGAATCTGCTGCTACGATCACAAACTGTACTGCTTCATAGTAAGGATCAGAGAAATCCACCTCTGCCTTACGCTCCTCGGTAACGGTCATACCTGCGATAGCACCATCGATTCTGTTGCCGATAGAGCTTACCAGAGAGTCAAACTCCATGTTCTCTACCTGCACTTCCCTGCCAAGCTTCTCTCCTACTGCCTTGATCAGAGCTACGTCAAAACCATCGGGTTCTCCGTCATCTCCTACATACTCAAAGGGAGGGAACTCAGCGTTGGTACCGAATACCAGTACACCGCCCTCGGTGGATGCTGCCTCAGTTGCAGCTGCTTCAGTGGTTGCTGCAACAGTCTCTGCCACGCTGCTCTCGGAAGCCTGAGTGCTTTCATTTGCTGCGGAATCAGAACCACAGCCGGTCAGCATTGCTGTGCACATTACAGTTGCAAGTAACATTGCGATTGCTTTTTTCATAATATTTTCCTCCTATCTGTTTCTCGAAACCACCATGGTCTCTAAACTTTAGTTACTATAGCACTTTTTATAAATATGCGCAACTGTTTATGCATAAATATACGTTGTCCTGTGCCACAGGAACACCATCCACAAAATTTCCCACCAGAAGGTTATGATAATATACGGTACAAAAGGTCTGGGGGTGCGCAGCCTCCCCTGCAATGTTATGTTCCCTTTTGCCAGTTGTATGACCGCCAGTAATGTCACCGCCAGCAGCATATGTATCAGGAACCAGAGCATCTCTCCCCGCCAGTGACAGCTTACCAGAGCACATACAGAGAACGCATGGCTGTCAGCCCGTCCGTACATCCTGGCAAAAAGACATTGCTGTAAAATGACAAACAACACTGTGGAAATCACCTGTTGGATGCTGATTCCATCCAGGATTCTCCATTGCTTCGAAGCCGCAAATGATCCATTATCAGGCAGACACAACAATAGAAATGTCCACAGCAGGCACCACCACCATACATAATTATACACATAGCTGCTCTTTGTATCCATATAGGCTGCTGCCAGCAGCCCGCCCGCCACCAGACCAAGCAGAAGTTCTTCCACTCCCAGATACAGCATCCTGCTTTCTCCAAAAGTCACCGGCATCGTTTCTTCTATTTGACCTATTATCATAATGATTATGGCATTTCCCAAAGCAAGCCCGCCAAGGAGTCCCGTTTCCCGGAAGGCGCCCAGACGCAGTAACCATACAGCACTTCCATAGATTCCCCCTCCCAGCACTCCCATCCATAGCACTCCATTCCAGAGAGTCATACTTTACACACTCCTTATCGTAGACGCGTACGCAATTCATCCAACACAGTACCCGATATTCCAATCACGCTGATCGTTGGATAATCCTCCAGCTTCTTATCTCCTTTGTAAGCCCGCACTATGATCTCAAGCTTCTGATTTTCGGGCGTATAAAGCGGCACCATAAATTCCAGTTCTTCCGTAATCCTATATCCCGGATGCTCCGTATAATCATAAATTTTGTTTAATCCCGGATCCAATGCAGTCATGCTTTCCGGGAAAAAGACTTCCACCCGGTCGGCGTATCCCCATGTGGTAAACGTCAGGATCCCGCTCTCTCCGCATTTAAAGATAGGATCTTTGGGTTCCAGTATGCGCTCTACATGACTTTCCAGTGCAAACTCCGTGGTTCCATAAACGCAGCTGCTCTCATTTCCCACCTTGTCAACCGCATATCCCAATACAGTAAAATCACCACTGAATAAAGGATCATCCCTGGTAATTGTGATGGTAATCGTTCCATCTCCCACAGGTGTAAAGGTCTGCGTAATGGAATTATCAGTGTTCCTGATGGTAATGCAAAATTTCTGTATGCCGCTTATATGATCCTCTGCTGTTACCCGAAGCGTGATCTCTCCATCTCTGCGGTCGATCAGCTCACGGTTTTCCAACACTTCCATCCCCCGGATTACCGGTGCTTCCCCATCCGGAATCAGCGTGATCTTATTCTTTTCATCCTCTGAATGTACGGAATAAATCTTCTCTGCGCCTCTGTCTGCTCCTGCTATAGGAATTACCTGTATCCCCTGTCCTGACTGTTCTCTGTCAATTACAAATTTCTGCACACCGGTCAGTTCTTTATTCCGGTTGGATCTTATGGTATAGGAGTATGGATACTGCTGAAGCATCACTCTTCCCTCTGTCGCATAGGATAATCCGGAAGCATCCGTACGGAGTGTTCCATTAACGATTTCTGACGAAGGTGTATAGATCCGGTTTCTGGCCAGATTACCGTCTGACATTACCGTTTCATAAATTGTTTCGTTCAATTGATAGTCCCGTCTTGCCGGGCCTTCCATATAAGAGGTATTCCTTAAGGTAAACGGGGTTTTTCCGTCTGCCCGGACATACCATGTTTTATCCGATGCCTTGTATACATTTTCAGCCGTTTCATCCAGTGACAGCTGTCTTGTATATATTTTCCATAAAACGTTTCCTTCTTCTATCCGGATATGCGTGGTTTCCCCTAGATTTCCCGCTGCATCCACGGCTGCAACATGCAGATATTGTGCCGTATCCGCTGTCATCACATCGGCCTGCGGATTCCTCACGTAATTTGCTTTTGCAGTTGCCACAGTATCTACTTTTTGATCCATCAGCCAGTAATATCCTTTCACCCCAGTGGTCAGTGTATTTTTAGTAATATTGGAATCACACAGTTTTGACGTATTTCCCGGCAGGTAGGATTCTGCCCTGTGATAATAATCCGTTCCCCGGTCTGCCGGTTCTGTCCAGCTTACCCGGATTTTCTGATTTCCCAGCGCTTCCACGGTAACCTTGTCTGATATTTTCTCCGGAGCAGCCAGATCTGTCGCCGTAACCCCCTCCAGTTGTAAGGTATCCTGATATCCCATATTCGTTGAGTATATTCCTATATATCCATTTCCACTGCGCGCATTGCTTTTGTCTTCATACCAGTGTGCATATCCTTTGTTGACATAATTACTGCCGCCATAGGCCGGTATATTGCGGGCAGGCTGTGTCACAGCCCAATATCCCTGTACGAATACCGTTCCGCCATTACAGAAGGGATCATCCATTCCGACCCAGCTTTGTCCAATTCCTGTTTCCGACAGACGGACTCTTACTTCATTACCGTTTGCCGCATCCGTGGCAATACTCCAGCCATCCATCGGCCACCATTTTTGTCCGTTTATCAAAGCGTAACTGTCTGCTGCTGTGTTTTCCTGCCATTTCCCATTGACCTGATAGTATCGTCCGGCACCCGCCCTGTCGATTCCAAATAAAGATCCTCCTACAGCATCACTCCACTCAGGTCCGTAAGCCTTTGATCCGTGTACCGTGATATACTGCCAGGTATTTGCAAGCCCTACATCCTTAAAATACCGTAACCTCAGTTCTCTGATTTCCGTTGTATAAGTACCTGCCGTTCCTCCCTGATAGCCGGCGCCTCCTCCAGTCATGCCGGACTGGCCGTTATGGCCATTCACTACACTGGCCGAGCTGCCTCCGGCACCGCCATGTCCCCCGGCATAAGCTCCACCGCCCCCTCCGGCAATCAGAAGGATACCCTTTTGGTTCGATACGACTGATGTCATACCGCCACCCTTGCCATAGGCAGAGGCACTGCCACCCCCGTTATAACCGTCCTGTCCACCTACGGTACAGGTCAGTATTTCTCCCTGTTTCAGCCAGAATATTCCCGACACACTGCCGCCATATCCTCCATGATAGGCTCCGTAGCTTTGCCCCTGTGCTCCCATAGTGTCTATGGTATATGTTCCTGTATAAGGAACTATATACTGTTGTTGTTTTCTTTCACAGGCAAAGGTCTTTCTTATTTCTGTCACACTATTGATATCTTTTGCACTGTTTACCCGGATCCAGGCACCGTCTTCCCTCTTTTGATATAAGAGATAGGTTTTGTTGTTCTGATCCGCCTGTGACCATGACAGATCCACCGCACCTCTTCCGCCATCTGCCCTGTAATTGTCTACTGCCTGTAGTGTCAGATCGATCCACTGTGCATACAGTGTGACGTTCCCAGACGGTATGAGCTGCCCGCCCGGCACCCCTGCCGGCAGCGTAAACTCCTTATCATAATACCATCCGCCAAAGGACATCCCTTCCTTATGGGATGCAGGCAATATCACAGGATCCGCCCTGTATACGGCTTCCACCGTATCCGTATTTCCATCAGTTGCGGGAAAACGATAGACATGATTACTCATTTGTCCCAGAAACGGCTGGTGTCTCGTCCATTCCACAAAATGCTTTGTCCCTGTAATAGGAGCTGTTTTCGATCCCCCATTGGTTTCAAAGGATACCGTATATCCGGCAGGTGGCTGCAACAATTCTTCCTGTATTCTGTATACCGCAGCATAGGAGCCTGTGATACTGTATCTCTCCAGCCCATCATAGGTTCCCCCTGCAGCGTCGATGACAAATGTCCCCGTGTTTTCACGCCATTGCGCATACAAAGTGATCTGCCCGTGGTCTTCTCCCTCCCAGGTGCTCCGGTCCTGCCAGTCGGCACTGCACAGATTATAGATTTCTGCCTGATCTTCATAGGAAGTTCCCGAACCATCCGGTCTGGTATTCCACCCGGCAAACATATATCCGGTTCTGCTATAGCCGTTTTCCGTCAGATGCGTCACCGGCGTAACAGTCTCTCCATCATATTCTGTGGCATTATCATACATGTGATAGCTTACCGGCATTGCTTCTGTACTATCCTTTCCACCATGATTGGGGTCATAATGGACAACATACTGATTCCCGGAAATATCCTTGCATTGATGTCCGGAAAAAGCCACCCCCTGTTCCAGATTCCGGCAGAACGGACAAAGGTAATAATAGTTCATGGGTGCCTCTTTCGCCCCTACATCCAGATATTGTATAGAAACGGCCGCCTCTCTGCTCATATAAATATTGGCCTCTTCTATCTCCTCCCCGCAATCAGCGCAAAATGCTTTCCATCCGGAATAGTAATACTTCATACACTTTTGACTTCTATATAAAAGTCCATGCCAGCTGCTGTAAGGATATCCATCATGAATACACTGTCCCACACGGTGAACCACTTTCCAGGAACCCACCGGGATTTCCCCGTATCTTTCATACCTGTAATAATGTTCTCCCTTCTCCGGGCTTCGTAAAGAGGATGCTATTCCGGTAGACACAGAAGTACTGTCATTTTCTGCATACCATTTATAATCCCGGTCCCCTGCGCAGGTCGTAAATGCTTCTCCGTCCGGACTAAACGATACGTAAGGACTGTTATAAATGGTCTTTTTCTCTTCCGCCCTCGCATACCCCGGAAGCAGAAGCACCATACCAGATACAAGCACCCCCGCCAGGCACCTTAAGATATGTTTTTTCCTTATCATTCGTATCCTCCATTTTTCACTTTGACACTACTAATAGGAATCACAAACCTTAACGGCACGCAGCGATCCCTGCGCCAATTCCGTATAAAATTCCGCCACATGCGCCTTATCCAGATAGATATTAATTCTCTGGGCCGGTGTTGTATTATCATTGCCTTCGATCGTTGTTCCGGTCTGGTCAAATACCTCCTGGACATACACATTTTCCCACAGAATCTTTCCGGCCTCCGCTTCCTTTTCCTGATTCACACAGTAGATATGTATCCTGTCTCCGGCCCGTAGCACTCCTCCCGCTACCTGATACAGATCTTCCGCCCGAAATCCGGCAATTACCGGCTCCTCCATCTCTCCTGTGATTTCCACCGCTTCCTGCAACAGCCCGGTAGTCAGAACCGTTCCCTTTTCGATGCCGCATACCGGTATTTTTCCGATGACGGATTCGGTCGTTTCCAGTGCTGTTTCCGGCACAATTCTTTTATCGATTTCCATTACTGTGACATATTGATGGACATTCTCCTCTGTGATCATCTTTCCTCTCGGAATTTCTTCTGCCACCACACATACCTGCTGCTTCTCGTATTCCGCAAGTACTTTTTTCTCCGTCTGTAATAAAAATACAAACACTGCGATTGCAGCCAGAAACGCTGCTATCATACTTCCGTTCCAGATTCTATTCTTCCATTTCGGACTCATCTTCTGTTTCTTCATTTACTTCCTCCTCACTGTTACTGCTGACCACATCTACCAGCTTGCTTTTCCCGGCAGTTACTGTAATCCCTAAAAACCCTTCCACGGGATAGCTGATCTCACTGTACACACCGGTTCTCTCTATGAGCTGTCCCTTCGGCGTTCTTACCTCCCCAAGTTTTCCCTGCCATTCCTGTGTCTGCCCGTCAGCATTTCTTTCCCACACCCGGACGCTTCCGCCCGCCACATTATAAATTGTATAATTTAATATCTCCACCTGCCCGGAAATCAGCTTATGGTTCGCAGCCTCATAATCATCATTCAGTCCAAGGTTCTCTTTTACTGCTGCGCAATATCTGTCATACGCCTGCCACGGATCCGTGATCAAAACTCTGTGTGTTCTGCCATATTCCTGCACGTCAATGACTGCTGATGCCAGATTGGATAACGCAAGTGCATCCTCCAGATATCGTGCCGATGCACTGTACAATGCCAGCTGCAGCTGCATGATCAATACGATTGCCAGAAATAAGATCAGAAACAGCCCCAGCACCCAGGAAGTCTGTCCCTGCTCCGCAATCTTCCGGTTTTTTCTGTCTCTAATTTTTGGCGGTAGATACTCTCTTTTCCTGTATTTCATATTGTTCATCCAGCCTTCCGTGTATCTGCAGCACAATGCGGTCACCATATTCCACCGGTTCCAGGGTGGTGCCATCAAAATCAATCTGCGTCAGCCCAAGTGCTTCCAGTTCCGCTGCCAGTCTTATCTTTTCCGGGGCTTCCAGACATCCCACCGTCTCCATCTTCAACAGATAGGCTCTCGCCAGCTGTCCCACCTCCGCTTTGGTACTGATTGCCTGTATATTTTCCAGAAAGCTCAGCATCACGACCGTAAGCGCCAGTACGCACAATCCCATTGTCAGAAGCTCTCCTATGTTTCCGGGTTCCTTTTTTCTGTTCTCCCTATCGTTCATATCATATCCGTATCCCTTTCCATTCCCACTATACTCCTGTAAGAATATCTGCGGCTTTTGTCTGCATCGCCGTCACGATGGTCTGTATAAATGTTGTCAGGCTATCCTTCATTACCACACATAATAACAGGGCAATAATACACAACCCTACTGTGACAAGAATGCCATCGATTCCCTCTTCCCGATGCATTGCATGTTCCCTGACTTTTCCCCAGATCATTTGTAATTTGTTCATTTCTTTTCCTCTCTTTCCTTTTGTTATGTTGTAATTGTTTCTTTCACTGTTCAGAACTTCACCCATACATTCGCAAAAGCACACGTTACCTCGTGCTTTCCCGCTGCTACGCAGCTGATTTTGCTCATTCAAAATTTTGTGACTGCCCGGAACATATATCCCACACAGACATATAGAATAATTCCCAGTACCGCCCCCAGCATGCCCAGCTGATAAAATGTAATACTGCGGTCCAAGGCGCTTTTTTGCTGTTGCAGCACCGTAAGCTCCATATCTTTCAGCTGTTCTCCCATATCTTTCAGTAAGTCCACTGCCTGTCCGGACTCTCCCGCCTGAATCAACGTAATACACAGTGCATCTATCTGGCGGTTGTCAAATTTCTGCTGAAAATCGGACAATGCAGTCACCAGGTCTGACTGTATGACGAGATCTCCCGACAGTTCCATCAATGCCTGCTGCAGTCTTTCAGTCCTCACACTCTGACAGCATTCCGTCAGCGCATCCGTCACATAAACGCCGGCCCGGATCTGCACTTCCAATGCCTGATAGATCAGCTGCAGTTCCGGCAGCATGCTGCGGTTGTCCTGCCTGTTCAAGTACAATAACAGCAGTTCCGGCAGATAGAATAAAAACACCGCTGCCAACAAGGCATATCCCCAGCCCACCGTTCCAAGCGCCAACAATCCTCCCGAGGAAATCAGCAGTCGTATCAGCAGATACTTTACCGGCGTGATTTTTTCCCCATAATGAAATTTTGCTCCATTCCGTTTTAAGCGGTTCTGTGTTTTAATGATCCAGTTTTCGCAGTTCCTGTTCTCCCGAAGCATTCCCACGATCTCTTCGCACGTATGCAGGACTGTTCCCGGCACGGTTCCTGTCCCCAGTCGGAATACAAAAATGCCGCTGATCACCGCACCCAATAATTGCGGTATCCAGATAACCCTCCAACTCATCTTAGGTTCCTCCCGTTCTTATCGATGAAATCCATATAGTTTCCGCAGGAACAAAAAGAGGATTCCTGCATATATGCCAATGGCAATGTGTCCCGGCAGCGTTCCGTATAAGGTTTTCCAGACTGAAACCTCTATCAGGCGGTCTACCGTCAGAAGTGCAAACAAAGACATCGCCATAAGTAATGCCATATTGATACCGGCTTCCCGCAGCATTCCCTTCCGTTCCTCTTCCATTCGCAGATATTCTCTTGCGGACCGTCTGCTGCTGTCTACCAGCGTTGTCAGGTCTGCCATGTAGCGGATACTGATCTCCAGATTTCTGGCCAATTGTTTTACCTTGGGATGTTCGATTCGTTCCGCAAGAGACAAAAGAGCCAGAGAACTGTCCCCTGTGGTCTGTGCTTCATAAGCGCATTCTTCCAGTGCTCCCTTCAAAGGCTCCTCCACATATTTGCTGACCTGTCCCAGTACCATCGTGATCTCACCGGCAGTAAGACTGTAATTTCCGAGAAAATTCAGGCATTTCAAGAGATTGTCATTGACTGACTTAAGCTCCCCGGCCCGCATAGTACTCAGGATCAGATATTCAGCCCCACAACACACTCCGGTTCCCAACACACCTATTACAAACCGGCCGGTAATTCCCTGCAGGAGACAGAAGATCAGCAGCATTCCCAGAAGATTTCCCACAATCCATTTTTCTGCCGTGTATTGAGGAAATCTACGCTGCAATCCGCAATAGCAAAGGAATTCTTCTATGCGATATATGAAGGTATTTTTACGCTGTAGTTCCTGTAACCGGCGATGTTTTTCCAGTGCACGTAATCTGGCCGACTGATCCATCCCCTCCTTTGTTTTGTTGAGCAGCTTTTTTGCAGTCTCCAGCCAGCGTATTCTTCCAAAAAGAAGCAGAAAGCCCATAAATATTAAACAAAAGATCCATACGTATATGATCATAAGTTTCTCCTCTCATGTAATAATCAAAGCAGTCTCTCATACTCAAGATTCTCTTTCTCCGCATTCCAGCCCCGGCAGGAAAAGATTTCCTTCACTTTGTAATGTTCCATGTACACCAGTGTCTGAAAGCAGTCCATCATTTTCATTAATTCATTGCGGGAATATCTGCTGTCGTACATTGCATAATCCACGATTTTCTCCGGCGCCCGGTCAGCAGACGGTGCATGTACCGTTGCCGCACAGATCTGCCCTGTATACGCAGCATTTAACAGATACAACGCCTCTCCGCCCTTGACTTCTCCTATGATAAAAAAGTCCACATCCATGGTAAGTCCGGCAATACTGATATGTTTCAGGTCATAGTTCACACTGCTCTCCGATGTCCCGGGCAAAGAATGTAAGAACATGATATCCGGATGAAAGATCGTCGTCAGTTCATCCGCCTGCTGTGCCACCAGAATTGCCATATCATCCGGCAATGTCTCCTTCAAAGCATTCAGCAAAGTCGTTTTCCCTGAGGAATTGCCGCCGCAGATCAATGTGGATCCCTGCCGGAATCTCTGTACCAGAAGTTCTGCAGTCTCTCTGCTCATCATCTCTTTCTCCACCAGTTCCGTCATCATGGGAAAGCTTTTCGGCACCTTCCGGATACACAGATACGGTTCGCTGTAGGTATTTACAATGGGCATGGACAGGGTAAATCGAAAAATGAAATCCGGATGGCTTTCTGTATCCGTGAATCTCTGTATGGCATTCAGGTTAGAGATATTCACCTGATTTCTGGTGGCTACATAGTCGATGAACTGTCGATATTCTTTTTCTGAGGCAAATGCAATTCCGGCATCCATTCTTTTCCCTTCCCGCTTGATCCGGATACAGTCATGGCTCACCACCCGGATATCCGAAATACTCCTGTCATCCATCAGCGGTGACAGCCTGGAATAGCCAAATATGTATTGCTCAAATACTTTCAGCAGATCCCTCTTCTTTTTTTCCGGAAAATGATAGTACTGATCAATATGTTTTGCTGCCTCCCCCAGAAATTCCTCTTTTTCCATGGTTCCCTTCTTCACCTGGATCAGAAGTATCTGTTTCTGTGTAATAAAATCTTCTACCAGTCTCTGTAATTCTGCATCCGAGACTGTTCCCCCAAGTTTGTTTTTCTTTTCTTCCATAGTACCTCCATTTTCTGTTTTTTCGACCTTTTGTAGCCTTTTTTACGTATCTTTAAGGGTATATTTATAGCACATACCATTACAGTAAATGAGCCTTTTTCGTTTTCTTTCGTAATGTGATGCTCGGTCGAATATGACCAGATAATAAGACACCCGACCACGACTGCCTGTCGGGTAATATGCAGATTACTCCCTCTGCAAGGATATGTCAATGGGTTGAAAACTATTTCTGCATTTTCATGATAATGCCCAACAAAAAACACATTCTGACAGGAGTTTCACTTACACCCCTGTCAGAATGCGGTCTGTTGCTTTGTGTATTTTGTCTTTGTGCATTTTGCCCTGTCAGGCTATGACTGCTGTTGCAATAACAACCTGTCAAACTCTTCCACCGGCATAGGACGATAGAATAAGAAACCCTGTACATCGGTACAACCGCACCCCAGAAGGAACTTTTTCTGTTCTTCTGTCTCCACGCCTTCAATGACGATATGCACTCCCAGCTGCTGCAGCATGGCAATGGTATTACGGATGATGATCAGGCTCTTGTCTTTCTCCAGATCCCTGATGAATTCCCGGTCGATCTTTATCTCATCCAGCGTCTGATTCTTCAACATGTTCATGGTAGAATATCCGGTACCGAAATCATCCATGGACACTAAAAACCCCTGTGCCCTCAGATTCTCCATTATCTGATACATGCCTTTCTCATCCTCCAGAAAAGCGCTTTCCGTCAGCTCCAGCGGAACAAACCGTGCGGAAATATCGTATTTTCCCCGAAGTCGGATCAAATTCTCCGCAAGTCTGGTGTCATAAGCATGCAGTCTGGATACATTAATGGAGATAGGCACCAGTTCTCTGCCTTCCTCTTTCAATTTTCCAAGATAGGCAAATACCTTTTCCCAGATATATTCATCCACATTAATGATAAAACCGTTTTTCTCCAACACAGGAATAAATTCTCCCGGAGGTACCAGCCCTTTTTCCGGATGCTGCCAGCGCACCAATGCTTCTCCTCCTATGATCCGTCCGGTACTCATGTTCACCTTCGGCTGCACATACAGAAGCAGTTCTCCATTCTCCAAAGCACCGACAATATCATTCTCCACCTGTCGTTCACGCATCAGTTGTCTGCGCATTTTTTCATCGAAGATGGCATAGGTCTGATATACTTTTCCCTTGATACTGTTCATGGCCATGGTAGCGCAATCCTTCAAGTAACTGACAGCAGGCTCCCGCTTCGAAGACACCCCAATCCCGAAGGATGGCTGTACTCTATAGGCAAACGGAAAGTCATCGATCCGTTTCCTGATCTCCTTTACTATCTCCTCAAGTTCTTCTATTCTCTCGTAGCTGGTGCAAAGACAGAAAATATCCGCTCTCACATGACAGGCATAGGTGTCCTTACGATGATCTTCATATTTCTGAAAACAGTCTGCAATGAATTTCAACAGTCTGTCGCCTTCACTTCTGCCGCAAAATTCATTCACGGCCTTAAACTGCACAATGTCCATGATCACCACACTGTATTTTTTATCCGGATGTGATTTGATCATTTCTCCACACAGATAAAAAAAGGATTTCATATTATGCAGATTTGTTAACTCATTCCGATTCCCGTCCACATTGCTCTCCGCCATTTTACGAAGGGAATACAGATAGAGTTCTTCTTTTCCTGCGTCCGTGGTCTGCGGGGATGCCTCCACTACTTCTTCTCTTGCTCTCTGATATGCCATAAGTATTCCTCTTATGTTAGTTTACTCCCCTCATAGAAATGCTGCCCTGCCTGCAGGCAGTCTATCAGAATTCCCATGGGTGAGTCTATTATACCTTATTTTGTTTATTTTTTCCACCATATGAGGGTTTTTGTTGTATTTTTTTAGGAAAATGGTATAATATGTGTAACTATTCAGAGTCAAGCATCAAAAAGGAGTGTACCTTATGTTTTTACTTTTGGCCGGTGGGCTTTTAATTATCCTTTTGGCAGTCGTGATCGCTGTCGTATCTTCTGTAGTTTCTGCTGTTGCAGCAGCTACCGACGATGCAGAAGACTGACATTCCGGACTTCGGACTGTCAGTTTTCTGCATCTTGACCATTTAGATTTTCGCACAGCTGATTTAACAATGCCTTCCGATCTCCCTGTTTTTAATTACATCATCCCTCACTTGATCACTGCTCCGCAATCCTCGCCGCCAGATCTTCCAGATACATCCAGCGTTCCATTTTTTCTTCCAGCTGCTGTTCCACAGCTTCTTTTTCTTTCGTCAGTTCATTCAATTTCACAAAATCACTGGCATATTTTGAAAAATCCGCTTCCAGTGCAGAGATTTTCTCCTCTAACGCCGCCATTTCCCCTTCGATGGATTCATAATCCTTCTGTTCCTGGTAGGTAAATTTTAATTTGCGCTTCTGCCCGCTCTTCCAGTTTTTGGCAGTATTTTCCTCTTCTGCGCTCTTTGTCTGTGAAGCAGTCGCTGCCCCGGCTGTCTCTGTGGTTCCTTCTGCTGCTTTTCTATTGGCATAATCCGTGTAGCCGCCCTCATACTGCACCATATGAGTATCTTCCAGGGCGAAGATCCTGCGGACGACACGATCCAGGAAATAACGGTCATGGGACACGACGATGACGATTCCCGGGAAGGTATCCAGATAGTCTTCCAGTATCTGTAAGGTGGCAATGTCCAGGTCGTTGGTAGGCTCATCCAAAATCAAAACGTTGGGTGCCCCCATCAGTACCTTACATAACTGCAGTCTGCGCCGTTCTCCGCCGGACAGTTTTCCCAGCTGTCCATACTGGTCTTCTCCCGAGAACAGGAATCTCTCCAGCATTCTGGCGGCCGTGATCTGTCCGTCCTCCGTAGTGATATATTCTGCCACATCCCGGATATAATCAATGACTCTCTGCTCCGGATGCATCATGGTGTCGTTGATCTCCTGGGCATAATATCCCAGCTTCACAGTCTGCCCGATCTCGATATGACCGCTGTCCGGTGTCACTTCTCCCAGGATCATTTTCATCAGGGTGGTCTTGCCACTGCCGTTGGGTCCGATGAATCCCACTCTGTCATCCTTGCCGAACAAATAGGTAAAATCACGGATCAGGACTTTATCCCCGTAACGCTTGGACACATTCTCGATCTCTACCGTGGTCCGGCCCAATCTGGAGGCTGCGGAAGTCAGTTCCACCTTGCCGTCCGTCACCGGCCCTTTGACATTTTTCAGTTCCTCGAAACGCTGCAATCTCGCCTTCTGCTTCGTGGAACGGGCTCTGGCGCCACGCTGTACCCAGGCAAGCTCATTTCGTAAAATGTTCAGACGCTTTTTCTCGCTGGCCTGTGCCATCTCTTCCCGCTGCATTTTCAGTTCCAGATAACCGGAATAGTTGGCATCATAGGAATAGATCTTCCCCTTGTCCAATTCCAGGATCCGGTCGGTGACACTGTCCAGAAAATAGCGGTCGTGAGTGACCATGATCATGGCGCCTTTGCGGCG
>ENA-ORNF01000543-ORNF01000543.1-human-gut-metagenome-genome-assembly--contig:-NODE-543-length-38459-cov-5.999401_pt1 | contig 38459 bp, 32 predicted proteins | sample MGYA00242110_ERZ509012 | MGnify/ENA primary metagenome ERZ509012 (study PRJEB26280, sample SAMEA2338714) | human gut metagenome | biome: human gut; feature: human-associated habitat; material: faeces...
CCTATGACCCTCTGCTTGTAAGGCAGATGCTCTCCCAGCTGAGCTAAGATCCCATAAGTTTTTGTCGTTTTCGCAACCGACTTGCTTAGTATACTATGCACAATATAAAATGTCAACACTTTTTTTGTAACTTTTTTAATTTTTTGCAAAAAAACTTTTTACTGATGCGTTTCTTCCGTGATAAAAGGCGCAAAAAACAGTTTCTCTGCTGCTTTCTGCGCCCTGAAATTACACATTTCCTCTTTGTTAAGCAAGTCTGGTCTTTTTGATGGTATTAATATATTCCTTATTATTCTTTGTTCTCGCAAATGTATTTAAGATGGTCTCGACAGCATCATCCGTGCGCATACCGTTGATTGCCTTGCGCATGATGTCTACTGCTTCCTGTTCCTCTGCATCTAACAGAAGATCTTCTCTTCTCGTGCCGGATTTTACAATATCAATGGCAGGGAAGACACGCTTCTCAGAAAGTTTTCTGTCTAATACAAGCTCCATGTTACCGGTTCCCTTAAATTCCTCGAATACCACATCATCCATCTTGCTTCCGGTATCGACAAGTGCGGTTGCAAGAATTGTGAGGCTTCCTCCCTCGCGCATATTTCTCGCTGCACCAAAGAAGCGTTTCGGCATATGAAGGGCCGCCGGGTCAAGACCACCGGATAAGGTACGTCCACTTGGCGGAACGGTAAGGTTATATGCCCTTGCAAGTCTTGTGATACTGTCGAGCAGAATCATGACATCCTTTTTATGCTCTACCAGGCGCTTTGCACGCTCAATGACCATTTCCGAGACACGTTTGTGATGTTCTGGCAATTCGTCAAATGTAGAATAAATAACTTCCACATTGTCGCCCTCGATTGCTTCCTTAATATCGGTTACTTCCTCCGGGCGCTCATCAATCAGTAAAATAATCAGGTGCATCTCCGGATTCTTTGCTGTCACGGAAGCTGCAATTTCCTTTAACAGGGTTGTCTTACCAGCCTTCGGCTGTGATACAATCATTCCACGCTGTCCTTTTCCAATCGGGGAAACCAGATCCACGATTCGCATGGCAACGCTGCTGCCCGGACGCTCCAGGCGGATTCTCTCATTCGGAAAAATCGGGGTTAAATCCTCAAAGCTCTTGCGGCGCTGTGCTTCGCTCGGATGATAGCCGTTGACAGAAGATACATATAATAAGGCAGAAAATTTCTCCTGCTGCGTCTTGATTCTGGTATTTCCGGTAACAATATCACCTGTCTTTAAATTAAACTTGCGAATCTGGGACGGAGACACATAGACATCGTTCTCACCCGGCAGATAATTTGCACAGCGGATAAATCCATAACCATCCGGCATGACCTCAAGAATCCCGTTTGCGGTGATTCCACTGTCTAAATTCATAATCGTCTCATCGGGCGTGTTGCCGTCTTTTGCATTCTCCGTTTTCGCAGGCTCTGCCTTCGTCTGCTCTGTGCTCTTTGCAGTGGCAGTGGTCTGTGTCTTTTCCTTTGTCTGACGTTCATCCTCCGCCAGCATAAGTTCGATTAACTCACTTTTTTTCAAAGCAGAAATATTTTTTAATCCTCTTGCCTTTGCCAAATCACGCAATACGACTGCGGACAGGCTCTCATACTTCTCTCTCATTCAATTCTCCTTAACTTTGCCAGTTTTCTTCTCTGGGGATTCTGTCTGAAATGACCAAACGAATTTTCGATAGCGCTATTATACTACAGTTTTTCTGAAATAGGAACCCCTAATTTTCTTGATTTGTCAAATTGATAATGGTATGATTACGTTATTGAAAAAATGATTGAGAGGCACAGGAAGATGGAAGAAAAAACAATGACGACCGCAGAAAAAGCACTCCTTATGCATAAAGAATGGAATGGCAAGTTAGAGACCACCGCCAAGGCAAAGGTAAATTCCAGGGAAGACCTTGCAATTGCCTATACACCGGGCGTTGCAGAGCCGTGTAAGGTCATAGCCAAAGACCCTTCTTTGGCATATACCTATACAATGAAGGCAAATACCGTTGCCGTAGTGTCCGACGGAAGCGCCGTTTTAGGACTTGGAAATATCGGCCCATACGCAGCAATGCCTGTAATGGAAGGAAAATGTGTCCTGTTCAAAGAATTCGGCAATGTCAATGCCGTTCCAATCTGTCTGGACACCCAGGACACTGAAGAGATTATCTCCACCGTGAAGAACATTGCACCGGCTTTCGGTGGAATCAACTTAGAAGACATCTCCGCTCCGCGCTGCTTTGAAATTGAGGAGCGCTTAAAAGAAATGTTAAACATTCCGGTATTCCATGATGACCAGCATGGAACTGCCATTGTAGTTTTAGCAGGTATCATCAACGGATTACGCGTGACCGGCAAGAAAAAAGAGGACTGCCGCGTCGTTGTAAACGGAGCCGGTTCTGCCGGAGTTGCCATCACAAAACTGCTCATAACCTACGGTTTCCGCCATGTCACCATGTGTGACCGTGAGGGTATCATCGGAAAAGATTACCCGAACCTCAACTGGATGCAGAAAAAGATGACCGAAGTCACAAACCTTGAAAATGCCAAAGGAACGCTTGCAGATGCCTTAAAGGGCGCAGATATTTTTGTCGGTGTATCCGCTCCGAACATTGTAACTCCTGAAATGGTTGCTTCCATGAATAAGGATTCCATCCTGTTTGCCATGGCAAATCCGGTTCCGGAAATCATGCCGGATGTTGCAAAAGCTGCCGGTGCACGCATTGTTGGCACCGGAAGAAGCGATTTCCCGAACCAGGTCAACAATGTCATCGCTTTCCCCGGTATCTTCCGCGGTGCACTGGAAGGACATGCCACCCAGATTACAGAAGAGATGAAGCTTGCGGCTGCAGAAGCTCTCGCCGCATTAGTCTCCGACGAAGAACTGTGTGATGATTTCATTATGCCGGAGGCATTTGACCCAAGAGTTGCCGATGTTGTAAGCAACGCTGTAAAATCTCACATCCGTTCCTAAAACCGATGCAGATTAATCACAAAGAACCGCAGTTCTGGGGAGAGAAACGTTACTACTCCTTAGATTACTATTTAAAACAGACATTTGGAGAAAAGGTTTACCGCCTGTCCTTAAACGGCGGTATGACCTGCCCCAACCGGGACGGACTCTTAGACGATAAGGGATGTATCTTTTGCAGTGCCGGCGGAAGCGGCGATTTTTCTGCTCCTGCTTCTCTTTCTGTCACCGGACAGATTGCACAGGCAAAGCTTTTAGTACAGTCCAAAACAAAATGTCGGAAATTTATCGCCTATTTTCAGGCATATACCAACACTTATGCGCCAACAGATTATCTGCGGCGCATTTTTACGGAAGCCATTGAGCACCCGGATATTGTGGCTCTCTCCATCGCAACCCGCTGTGACTGCCTGCCGGAGGATGTCATCGCACTTCTTCGGGAATTAAATCAGAAAAAGCCCGTGTGGGTGGAACTCGGTTTACAGACGATTCATGAGGAGACACTCTCCTTCATCCGAAGCGGCTTTACGTTAGAACAATATCACCGTGCCGTCTCTGCACTGGCGCAAAATAATATACCGTGCATCACACACCTGATTTTAGGACTTCCGGGAGAATCAAAAGAGCAGATGCTTTCTTCAGTAGCACATGTGGCTTCGCTCCCCGTGTCCGGCATCAAGCTTCAGCTTTTGCACGTACTGAAAAATACCGACCTTGGAACCCTCTATGAGAAATCGCCGTTTCCACTATTTTCTCTGGAGGAATACTGTAACCTGATTGCTGACTGTATTGCCCTGCTTCCGCCTGAGATGGTGATTCATCGTCTGACCGGAGACGGTCCGAAAAACCTGCTTCTCGCCCCTTTATGGAGTGCTGACAAAAAGCGGGTCATGAACACGATTCAGAAAACTTTGCGGGAGCGCGATATTTATCAGGGCATGAATCATAGAAAAGAGGAATTTTCATGGCAGAACCATTTACCATCTACAAACTGACTATTTTAAACATGTTAGATAAAGTGGACTTTCCACTGACCAACACGCAGATTTCCAACTTTTTTCTGGAACATGAATATACCGATTATTTCAGGGTTCAGCAGGTGATAAGTGACCTGACGGAGGCAAGCCTCATCCGCTCAGAGTCCACTCACAGCAACACCCAGTATTACATCACCGCCGCCGGAAAGGAAACGCTTGACTTTTTCCGGGATAAAATTACAGATGCCATTGAACGGGATACCATCGAATATTTTGAAAAAAATAAAATGGAGCTTCGCAATGTAAACTCCATTCTCTCCGACTACTATAAGACGCCAAACCAGGATTATGCGGTGCGCTGTCAGTTCCGTGCCCACGGAACAAACCTCATCGACCTGACACTGACCGTTAAGTCAAGAGAGCAGGCAGAGGCAATCTGCAGCAACTGGAAAAACCAGAATGAAGATGTCTACGCGTATCTGATGGATATTCTGATGAAATAAGAATGAGAAAGGATTTTTTTATGGGAAAACAGAACTGGAAACCCGGAAATATGCTCTATCCTCTGCCGGCTGTCATGGTTAGCTGCCAGTACAAGGATACCGTTGACCCTTCCTGCACCAACCCCGCTTTGCAGGGAAAACCGAACATTATCACCGTCGCATGGGCCGGAACGGTCTGCACCAATCCACCGATGCTTTCCATCTCCGTCCGCCCGGAGCGCTACTCCTATCACATGATTGAATCCTCCGGTGAATTTGTGGTCAATCTCACCACGGAAAAGCTGGCATATGCCACGGATTTCTGCGGCGTCCGCTCCGGAAGGGATATTGATAAGTTTAAAGAGCTGCACTTGACCCCGCTCCCTTCAAGGCATATCAAAGCCCCCGGAATTGCGGAAAGTCCGGTCAACATCGAATGTAAGGTTCACGAGATTCTTCCGCTTGGAAGCCATCATATGATTCTTGCCGATGTGCTCGGCGTAACCGTCGATGACACTTATCTCGACGAAAAAGGAAAATTTGACTTAAACAGCGCGAACTTAATTACCTACTCCCACGGAGAATATTTTCTGATGGGCAAAAAACTTGGAACCTTCGGCTACAGCGTTGCCAAAAAGCGTCGTTCTACATCTGTCTCTTCCTAAACTGTAACGGCGTCATTCCAAATTTCTTTTTAAAGCTGCTGCTCATATTGCCCGGATAGGCAAAACCGTTTTCAAGCGCTATCTCAAGCACGGTTTTGTCTGTCGTAAGCAGCGCATCCTGTATGTGCTTTAAACGGATATTGCACAAATATTCCGAAAATGGCGTTCCAAGCTGCGTCTCAAAGAGTCTGGAAAAATACGAGACCGAATAACCGGAAACTTTAGCGACGTCCTCTATCTTCATCGGATTCATATAATTTTTTTCCATATAATAGACCGCTTCCATAATCTGCTGTGACAATACCGTATGATGCAAGTCTGCTTTCCCGTCCACTACCGCCTTTTCATAAATCAAAAGCAACACCCGAAACAGAAGATTTTGCAGCTTAAATTCCTTATATACGATATCAGCCATCTCATCCTGCCACATCTCAAGCATTTCCCATGCCAGTGCAAACACCTTCTCCCGCACCTCATCCGGAAAAGATTTGGGTGGATATTTGTAAATTTGTTCCAAAACCTGCTCACCAAGCTGCTCTGACAGCGGCTTTACAAATTCCGGCGAAAATTTAATCAGAATGTTCTCATAATACGCATCAGACATCGGAATCGTCTTGTGATAGAAATACGGTGCCATCGCCCCCACATAACCCGGATGAAGTTCAAATGTCATCGTCGGCGTGATGACCAGACGGTCTCCGTGTATCATAAATCCAAGCGCATAATGGTCTAACGCCGCCTCCATGGACGGCATCTCATAGTTTCCCGCAATTTTTTTATAGATAACCTGTATCTTTCTGCCCGGCGGCAACGGTAACGGCATAGGGCACTCCTTTCGCAATATGACATGAAATCATAATTTTTTACATAAAATGTGGCTGAATCCATAAGAAAAATATTTTTTCAAGCACTATTATAGAGGAAAAAGATTGATCTGAAAAGATGTGGAGAACAAGAAATGAAAAAACAAAAGATTGACATGACAAGTGGACCGATTATGAAAAATGTTCTGATATTTGCACTTCCCATTGTCCTTGGAAATATTTTACAGCAACTTTATACAACCGTCGATACGCTTATCATCGGAAAATACTGTGATTACGTTTCCCTTGCTGCCGTCGGTACAAGTTCACAGCCGGTGGAGGTCTTATTGTGTATCTTCTTAGGCATTGGAACCGGTGTCTCAATTATCATTTCCCAGTATGCCGGTGCCTCTAATCATGGCAAAATACGGGATGTCTGCGGCACGGCAGTCTCTTTTGTCTACCTGTGCGGGATTCCAATTGGAGTCATCGGCTGGTTTTGCACGCCCTATCTCCTATCGTTCATGGGAGTTCCCGCAGATACCTTTGACGCCGCGCTGATTTATACGCGCATTGTGTTTCTTGGAACCCTGGGCAATATCGGCTACAACATGAATGCCGGCATTCTGCGCGGCATGGGGGACAGTGCCGCATCTTTATGGTTTCTTGTCGTCTCCTGCGTCGCCAATATCGTGCTTGATTTTGTATTCGTTGCAGGGTTTGGAATGGATGTGGGCGGCGCCGCTCTCTCTACAAGCGTCGCAATGTATCTCTCCTGGCTTGTAAGCATTGCCTATATCCGCAAAAAATTTCCGCAGCTTGCCTTTTCCTATCTGCCGAAAGAATTTCACGGGGAGGATATGAAACATATTATCGGCATCGGTCTGCCGATAGGTCTTAACAATTCGCTCTATTCCTTTGGGCATATGGCAATCCAGACGATGGTAAATGCACAGGGGTCGGTTTTCATGGCGGGTTCCTCCGTCGCCGGAAGAATTACAGGGCTTTCCAATATCGCTATCACCGCACTCTCTTCCGCAGCTACCACCTTCTCCGGGCAGAACTACGGCGCAAAAAACTATGACCGTCTGAAAAAAGGGCACCTTTGTATTCCCATTGTATCCGGCATCATCACGCTGTCTTTTGGTCTGATGTTTATCGGTATCCGGATGCCGATTTTAAGGCTGTTCTCCTCCGATGAGGCAGTTCTTATGTACGCCAGCCGCTATGTGGTAGTCATTCTTCTCTCCCAGTGGTTTTACGCCATTTTTAACGGTATCATGTGTATCGTCAACGGAACCGGAAAAATCCGATATACTACAGTTGTAAATTTATTGATGCTCTGGGCAGTGCGCATTCCAAGTGCATACCTTATCAGCCGGTTTTTTGACGGCACCTATATCATGCTGTGTTTTCCGATTTCCTTTTCCTTCGGTATGTTCTGCATGATAGGCTACTACCTGTTTTCCCCAAGCTGGAAGGCGTTAATGAAACAGGCGTCCTACTGATAACCCCAGACCTTCTTCATCTGTTCGGCAAGCGTTGCAAACTCCCACTTTTTCTGGCTTCGCGCAAGGCAGTTCGGATCATTTACAAAAAAACCTTCCTCATCGTACCCATAGATGACAATAAAATGTCCGACTGCCGTGAAATCCCCCGGTGCCATCGTGGCAATCATCATGCCACCTTCGTCGATACATTTCTTCATCGCCGTCTCATCGATTTCAAGCTCCGTTGCCGTCAAATCGAAATGCCGCGCACCATCTGTCATCAGCTTCCACATCGTCCCGGTTCCTGCCATGTAAAAATCATTTTCCATCGCATAGGATGCAACCACATCCGGGGATGTATTCTTATTGTCTGTAAGTGCGACCACAACCATGGAAAGGCTTGTCGGTCCGCAGCCGGATAAGGCGAGAATATCATCGCCATATGTAGTATATCCCCATCGCGGATCCCATTGCAGAAAATGCGGGTGCTTTTCCCTCTTTTCTTCCTCCGTAATGGCTCCCGACGTCGATGATGATGCCGTAAGATATCCTTTTACGAAATCAATCATTTCCGGGTTATTGCCAAGTGCCGCTAACAAATTTTCCGGGTAAGCTGACGCATTGTTACAGATTTCTTCAAACTCCGGATACTGTTCTGCCAGCTCCGACAGGCGGGCCGTAATCGCTTCTCCCTCTAACACCCGGGGCGTTCCCACCTCATATTTTAACACTACAGACGTTGGTTCATCTCCCGTCTGTCCTGCGTTCTCCATAGTTTCACTGCTTTCGGTATTTTCGCTGCTCTCCGTATTTTCACTGCTCTCCGTGTTACTGGACGCTCCTGCATTTGCACTCCCCACACCTTTTATCTCTTTCCTTAAAAGATGCACTGCTGCCGACAGAACGAGCACCATCAGACCTGCACTCGCTATCAGACGTATCATCTGCAAACGGCGCGCCCGCTTGCGCATCTGACGTTTCTTCTCCCGGATGCGTCTCTGTTCTCTTTTCTCCATCTCGCTTGTTCTTTCCGTTGCACCACGCTTTTCAGATGGTCTCTCGTTTACATTAATCACATCAATCTGTGACTTCATCCTCATATCCCCCATCAATTTTTCTTGAGCAAAAAAGATGCCATATATAAAATACATGACATTCTTTTCCTAACTATATATAATTTCTTAAGATTGCTTTAATTTCTGTTTTCTGCGCTCTTCCTTCTTTGCTGCCTTCTCCTGCTTCTTTCTCAACTTTGCAAGCGCCTTTTCCCGCAGTTCCACATCCTTTTGCGCCGCACGTTCCATATCCCTTAGATAATTTTCTGCCCTGCGCCTGTCTTTTCGGTCCTGACGATACGGGTCGTATGCAAAATACGAAATTGAACCGATACAGAGGATGATTAATCCAGCCACCGTAAAAATCGGACAGAGAAGCTCATACTCTTTATAACCAAGCTCATAGCAGACAAAGATGACCATCATTGCCGGGAATAACAGCAGGTAAAGGACACGGATGACGGTGTCAAACAATGCCACGCATTTCTTTCCATTGGTCAAAAGTGTTCCCTCAATCGCCGTAAAAAATGCCATAAACAGGCAGACCTCCGAGGCAAAGCCGTGCAGGATGCCGCATAAAACCACTAAGAGCACCGACAGGAAAAAGAGTGCAAATGCGGCTCCCTGGTAGTAAGCAGCCCGGTAACGCTCCATACCGTTTCGCTTGTCTTCGCTGATTCCATGCATCTTATAAACCTGCTCACGGATTTTCCGCTCGAACTCCTCGTTGTACTGTCTGCCTTCCTCGCTGTTTTTCATATTTGCTTCCACGGAAACAATCATATGATCTATGTATTCCTGCTCTTTGTGAATCCGTTTTGTACGGATTTCCTCAAGTTCACTCTGACGCTCCGCCTCGCGCTTTAATTCCAGCACCTTTTCCATCCGCGGATTTTTCACCTTAATTTCCGGTTCCTCCGGCATGGGCTGTTCTGTCGCTGTCGTGTCTATCGGTGTTGTATCTGCCGGAATCTCGTCTACCGGGGCTGTTTTCTCTGCCTCGACAATCGTCTGCGGTTCCTTTTCCTCTTTTTTCTCCATGCGTCTCTCCCCTTTCGCGTGGGCACCCATCGTGCGTTAAAATATGATTGCAAGCTGTACAATAACACAGTCCGCCGCAAGAAGAGAGCAGACCCCATACAGCAGTTCTTTTTTCCCCTTTGTCAGGAAAAATCCCATTGTGGCAAATGTAAAGAAATCCACACCGGCAATGAGCGGCCAGAGATAAAATCCAAATGGCTTCTGAAGCAGTGCGGCAGCCACCGCCGCAAACAAAAAGCCGCTTGTAATCCCAAGAATCACACCTGCCACACTTTTTCCCATGCGCTCCTTCTCCACGTCACGCCTCCAATCTACAGGCTCGTTCTAACGACCTTTGGCTTGTAACCGTCCTCTTCTAATGCCCTGATAATCTGTTTCTTATGGTCTGTTCCAAAACTCTCTAATGTGATACGAAGCTCTACTGCCGCATTGCGGTTCGTGTTGACAAACTGGTTATGCTCTAACTTGATGACATTCCCCTGTTCCTTTGCAATCGTGGCAGATACTTTGGAAAGCTCGCCCGGCTTATCCGGAAGGAGAACCGAAACCGTAAAGATACGGTCGCGGAGAATCAGTCCGTTCTGCACAACGGAAGACATCGTAATGACATCCATATTTCCACCGCTTAAAATCGAAACGACACGTTTATCCGTCACATCCAGATGTTTCAACGCTGCAACGGTAAGAAGCCCTGAGTTTTCCACAACCATTTTATGATTTTCCACCATATCAAGGAAGGATGCCACAAGCTCATCATCTTCCACCGTGATAATATCGTCAAGATTTTTCTGGATATAGGGGAAAATCTTGCTTCCCGGTGTCTTTACCGCAGTTCCGTCCGCAATCGTGCTCACAGATGGGAGAGTCGTCACCTTTCCTGCTGCAAAGGATGCCTGCATACAGTTTGCGCCCGCCGGCTCTACACCAATGACTTTAATCTTCGGATTTAAAAGTTTTGCCAGTGTCGAAACGCCGGTTGCAAGTCCGCCGCCGCCAATTGGCACCAGAATATATTCTACCAGTGGAAGCTCCTTAAAAATCTCCATCGCAATCGTTCCCTGTCCGGTTGCAACCGCTAAGTCATCAAATGGGTGAATAAAGGTATAGCCGTGCTCCTCTGCTAACTCATATGCCTTCTGACATGCCTCATCGTACACGTCTCCGTAGAGCACAACCTCTGCGCCGTAGCCCTTCGTGCGGTTTACCTTGATAAGCGGTGTTGTCGTCGGCATGACAATCGTTGCCTTGCATCCGTAGCACTTTGCCGCGTAGGCAACGCCCTGTGCATGATTTCCTGCGGACGCGGTAATCAGTCCTCTTTTCCGCTCTTCCTCGGACAATGTACTAATCTTATAGTACGCGCCACGAACCTTATAAGCTCCGGTAAACTGTAAATTTTCCGGCTTTAAATAAACCTTGTTTCCGGTCTGGTTGCTTAAGTATTCGCTGTAAATCAGCTTTGTTTCAAGTGTTACCTCTTTTACTTTTTCGCTCGCCTCTTCAAATTTTTCCAGTGTCAGCATCTCTCTACTCCTCACTCTTTACATTAAACAACGCATTCACAAATTCATTGGCATCAAATTTCTGCAAATCATCAATGGATTCTCCGACGCCGATATATTTTACCGGAATTCCAAGCTCGGAATGAATTGCCACTGCAATTCCACCCTTGGCGGTTCCGTCCATCTTCGTCAGAACGATTCCTGTGATTTCAGCCGCCTCGGAAAATTCCTTTGCCTGCTGTAAGGCATTCTGTCCGGTTGTCGCATCAAGTACTACAAGTGTCTCTCTGTAGGCATCCGGGTACTCTTTTTCTAAAATCCGGTTAATTTTTTTTAACTCTTCCATCAGGTTTTTCTTATTGTGCAGACGGCCTGCCGTATCACAGAGCAGTATATCCGCCTTTCTTGCCTTTGCAGCCGCTACTGCATCGTAGACAACTGCCGCCGGGTCTGCGCCCTCCTGTCCACCAATCATTTCCACGCCTGCGCGGTTTGCCCACTCAAGAAGCTGGTTTCCGGCTGCCGCACGAAAAGTATCTGCTGCCGCAAGCACCACTTTTTTGCCCTGCGCTTTCATCTTCCCAGCCAGTTTTCCAATCGTTGTCGTCTTGCCGACACCATTGACACCAATCACAAGCACGACGGATTTTTCATTCTCAAAGCGGTATGCCGTCTCTCCGACATCCATCTGCTCCTTGATGCTGTTAATCAAAAGTTCCTTGCACTCTGCCGGCTCTTTGATATGCTGTTCTTTTACTTTTTCCTTCAAATCATCGATAATTGCCTCGGTCGCTTTTACGCCAAGATCACCCATGATGAGGATTTCCTCGAGTTCCTCGTAAAAATCGTCATCAATTTTGGAAAATCCGTTAAAAAGAGCATCAATTCCGGATACAATATTATCCCTTGTCTTTGTCAGCCCGGAAACCAGACGGCTCCAGAACCCCTTCTTTTCCTCACTCATAGTTCTCTCCTACTTCTCTAAATCATTTTCAATCAGGTTTACAGAGACAAGTGTCGAAACACCCTTCTCCTGCATGGTAATTCCGTACAGGCGGTCTGCCGCCGCCATCGTGCCGCGTCTGTGCGTAATCACGATGAACTGTGTATTCTTCGTCAGTTTATGTAAATATTTTGCAAATCTGCTTACATTGGAATCATCAAGCGCCGCCTCAATCTCATCAAGCAGACAAAACGGTGACGGTTTTAAGTTCTGAATTGCAAACAACAGTGCAATAGCGGTCAAAGACTTCTCTCCACCGGACATCTGCATCATATTCTGAAGCTTCTTTCCAGGCGGCTGTGCAATGATACGGATTCCGCACTCGAGAATATCCTCATCCTCAACAAGCTCAAGGCTTCCCTTTCCACCTCCGAAAAGTTCTTTAAACACCTTGTCAAACTCCTGCTGGATTTCCGCAAATTTCTCCAAAAACTGCTTGCGCATTCCGGTGTCAAGCTCCTCGATGATTCCTACAAGTGTTTTCTCTGCTTCCACTAAATCGTCATGCTGGGTCTTTAAGAAGGTGTAACGCTCGGAAACCTCCTTGTAGTCCTCAATCGCATTGACATTGACATCACCAAGCTTCCGGATTTCATCCTTGAGTGCTGTGATTAATTTCTTTAACGCTGCAAGGTCCTCGTAAGAAGTATCCCGCAGTTCCATTGCCGCATGAAGCGTCAGTTCGTATTCTTCCCACATATAATTGTTCTGATACTCCTGCGCCTCTTCTAACTTTTCACGCTGGCTGTTTAAGCGGAAAATTTCCTTGTCCAGATTGCTGATTTGATTTGCAACTTCCTCCCGCTTCTCAAAAAAGCCCTTGTGCGCCGCTGACATCTCTTCTTTTTTTGCAATGTGTGTCTTTAATTCTTCTTCGAGACCGGAATAGGTATCGTCCGATGCAAGGATGGTCTTTTGAATCTCTTCAATGTCATGACGCTTCTTTTCGGCGTCTGTCTTTGCCTCCTCTGCCTCCGCAAATACCTGCTCACGCTCCTTCTCGTAACGGGTGATTTCTCCGTCGATACGCTCCATATTCATGCGGACAAATTCTGCCTTCTGCTTAATGGATGCTTCCTCCATCTGAATCCCAGACACGATTTTCGATGCCGCATCTTCCTTCCCGGACTGCTCGTCAAGCGTTTTCTGGAACGTTTCGCTTTCCTGTCCAATCTGTGTTTCCCGCTCTTTCGTGTCAGCGATTTCTTTTGCTATCTGCTCTTTCTGCTCTGAAAGTTCTAAGAGTTCCTGTTCAATTTCCCGGCTCTCGTTCTGCAATCCTGCATAAACGCTCTCGCTTTCATTGCGCTGTTCGGTTGCACGCTCCACATTCAGTTTTGCTGTATTCTGCAAAATATACTGTTCCTGGAGTTTGCGCTTTTCTTCTTCCAGATCATCGGAAAGCAGATCACGTGCCGTCTTAATATCCTCTAACCGGTCTTTGTGCTCTTTCACCTGTTTTTTCAACTCAGAAACCGACCGCTCAAGCTCCTCGATTTCACGGTTTCTTGCGAGGAGATTACTGCTGTTCTTAAACGCACCACCTGTCATGGAACCGCCCGGACTTAAATACTCGCCCTCAAGCGTTACAATGTGCAGGGAATAATGATACTTTTTGGCAAGTGCAATTGCATCGTCAATTTTCTCCGTCACAATGACTCTTCCAAGCAGATATGCCGTAACGCCCTCATACCTTGCCTCTGTCTTTACCAAAGTGTTTGCAAGTCCGATCACACCCTTTTCTTTCAGTGCATCCGGATTCTTGAAGTTTCCTTTTCCATTTACACTTGTAAGTGGTAAAAAGGTTGCTCGACCAAAACGGTTCTGCTTTAAGAACGCAATCATTTCCTTTGCCGTCTCTTCATCCTCGGTGACAATATTCTGGATATTGCCGCCAAGTGCTGTCTCGATTGCCGTCTCATACTTTTTGTCTACCTGAATCAGGTCAGACACAACACCTAAAAGTCCCGGATGCTTTGCCTTCTGCTCCATCACACGGCGGATACTGTTGCCATAGCCATCGTAGCGCTCCGCAATATTCTTAAGAGATTCCAATCGGGATTCATCTTTGTGAAACTGTGCTAAATCTTCCTCAAGTTTCTGGCTGGTCTCCGCGGATTTGCGCTTCCATTCGCGCAGACTCTCCTCCATCTCTGCCGCTTTCGCTTTTCCCTCTTCAATGGCTGCGTTGACTGTAGCAAGCTCTTCCTCGTAGTCTTTTAATACCGTCTCTAAATCCGCTTCCTCGGATTTCCTTGCAAGCAGGCGCTTTGTGAGCTGTGCTTTGCGGATATTAATCTGTTCTGCCATCGTGTCACAACGCTGCTGTCTCGCCTTAATGGAGGCATTCTGACTGAGAAGCTCCATTAATTCATTCTTGCCCTTATCAATGCCTTCTCTGCATCGTGCCAGCTCTTTTTGAATGGCAGAAAGTTCTTCCTCTGCCGCAAGCTTTCTGGTATCTATCTCGGCAAGCTGTCCGTCAAGTGTTTCCTTCTCTGCCTGATAAGTAGCACGGGAACGGATGCGTTCTTCTTTCTCCCGGTCGATGGCACCAATACGGCTTTGCATATGTTCATCGGTCAGCTCCGCAGAATGAATCTGCTCCTTTAAGACGGAAATCTGGTTTTCGAGTCTCCCTTTCATAACGGTAGAATTGCTGATATTTTCACGGATTTCGGTGATTTTTTCCTCCATCACCTCAATATCCTGCTCTAACTTCTCATATTCTGTCTTAATATTATCGTAGGATTCGCTGGCATCCTTTAACTGTCCGTCCGCAATGCCATACTTCTCCTGCACTTCTTTTAACTGTCCCTCAATGCGTTCTACTTCCAGTAAAAACATATTGACATCGTAGGTCTTTAATTCTTCTTTTTTCTTTAAATAAATGCGTGCCTTCTCCGCCTGTTTTTCAAGCGGTCCCACCTGACGCTCTAGTTCCGCTAAAATATCGTTGACACGCACCAGATTTTCGCGCTCGTTTTCTAACTTCTTCTGTGCGGTTGCTTTTCGCTTTTTATATTTGACAATTCCGGCAGCCTCGTCAAAAAGCTCTCTGCGCTCCTCCGGCTTACCGTTAAGAATCCGCTCAATCTGACCCTGTCCGATGATGGAGTAGCCTTCTTTTCCGATACCGGTATCATAAAAAAGCTCTGTCACGTCCTTTAATCGGCAGGGATTTCCGTTAATCAGGTACTCGCTCTCGCCGGAGCGGTAAACCCTTCTCGAAACAGTCACTTCCTCGAAATCAATCGCTAACTTATGGTCAGAATTATCCATCGTAATGGCAACGTAGGCATAGCTTAACGGCTTACGATTCTCCGTACCTGCAAAGATGACATCCTGCATACTGGCGCCACGAAGCTGCTTGGCACTCTGTTCTCCAAGCACCCAGCGCACCGCATCCGATACGTTGCTCTTTCCGCTTCCGTTCGGTCCAACGATTCCTGTAATTCCATTGTGAAAATCAAATACTATCTTATTCGCAAAGGACTTAAATCCCTGAACTTCAATACTTTTCAGGTACATACACAATCTGCTCCATTTCTATAATTTCGGTTCTAACAGAAGCAGTGCATGATAAGCCGCCTCCTGTTCTGCTGCCTTCTTTGTATGTCCGCTTCCCTGTCCGACCACACGTTCTCCGATTCTTGCCTCCACGGAAAAATTCTTGTCATGGTCCGGTCCGCTTTCCTCGAGCAGTACATAATTTAACTTTTCCTCGTAATTTCCCTGTACAACTTCCTGTAAAATGGTTTTGCTGTCATAAAACAGCTTCTTATGCTCAATGTCCGTCAGAATATATTTCAGGATAAACTGCTTTGCCTGCTCGATTCCTCCATCCAGATAAATGGCACCAATCACTGCCTCCAAGGCATCCGAAAGAATGGACTTGCGGTTTCTTCCACCGGTTCTGTCCTCCCCTTTTCCAAGCAACAGATAGTCGCCTAAGTTTATCTCCTTGGTGCAAAGTGCTAACGTCGGCTCACACACGATACTCGCACGTAACTTCGTCAAATCTCCCTCCGGAAGATTCGGATAATTCCGGTAGAGGAAATCGCTTGATACCACCTCAAGCACCGCATCCCCTAAAAATTCCAGCCGCTCATTGTCGGAATGTTTCTTCATGTGTTTTTCATTTGCATAGGAACTGTGCGTAAGCGCCTGTCTGAGCAGTCCCTCGTTTGTAAATGTGTAACCAATCTTTTGTTCTAATTCCTGATATTTTGCCATAACAATCTCCATTCTTCTTCGCAAAGTGCGCATCCGGCAGGGCTTTTTTACTCTGTAGAAACCGTTTTTTCTTAAGGCAAGTCTTTCCTATAGAGGAAAAAAGCCCTTGTAGAAACAAGGGCTTTGCGTTTTCTATGCATTTAAAGCATTCTTGATTTCTTCCACTGCGTCCGCCACTGTTGTGATATGCTCCGCATCTTCGTTTGCGATCTCAATGTCGAATTCTTCTTCAATTCCCATGATGATCTGGAAGATATCAAGTGAATCAGCACCAAGATCATCTACGAATGTAGTGTCCATAGTAATCTCTGCCTCATCAACATTCAGTACTTCCGCAATAATCTTTTTTAACTTTTCAAATTCCATCTCTAATTTCCTCCATCCTGTTCCGGCGAACTAATAATATTTTTCTTAATTTTTCCGTTAATGTCTTCTTCTTTAAATGTCACACACTGATAAATGGAGTGCGTAATCTCCTTTGCCTTGGCGCTTCCGTGGGTCTTTACCACAAGTCCGTTTAATCCAAGCAATGGTGCTCCTCCGTACTGTGACGCATCAAACGTCTTTAACGTAGTCTTTAATGCCGGCAGTGCCAGTGCTGCACCAATCTTACTCTTTAAGGTACTCATCATACCTTTTTTGATGGCGCCTACTAATGTTGCACTCAATCCCTCATATAATTTCAGGATTACGTTTCCAACAAATGCCTCACAGACAATGACATCCGCCTCTCCCTTCGGTATTTCACGCGCCTCAATGCTGCCCACAAAATTAATATCCGTGCACGCTTTTAACATCGGGAACGTTTCTTTGACAAGTGCATTTCCCTTTTCTTCCTCTGCACCGATATTGACGATGGCAACGCGCGGCTTCTTGATTCCCACTACGTGTTCCATATAGATGGAACCCATTTTGGCAAACTGTACCAGATGGGACGGTCTTGCATCGACATTGGCACCACAGTCAATTAAAAGGGATACCCCCTTCTCTGTCGGAATTAACGGTGCTAACGGTGGTCTCTCAATTCCTTTGATTCTGCCCACAATCACCTGTCCGCCTACCAAGATAGCGCCAGAGCTGCCTGCGGACACAAAAGCGTCTGCTTCTTTCTGTTTTACCATGTTCATTCCAAGTACGATAGATGACTGCTTCTTCTTACGAATTGCCTCAACCGGAGGCTCTGCGGTCTCTATCACTTCTTCCGCATGAACAACTTCAATCTGCTCTTCGGGATAAGTATACTTGGAAAGCTCTGCTCTTACCACATCTTCCTGCCCGATTAAAAGGACCTTGATGTCACTTCTTCCATTTACTGCGTCTACTGCGCCTTTTACCGGTTCCGCAGGGGCATTATCGCCTCCCATGGCATCCAAAACAACTGTTGTCTGTTGCATATCGCTTCTCCATTCTTCTACGTTCCAGGACTTTCCTGCACGTCTATAACAAAATATACTATAAGTCCTTTCATAAATCAATAAGAATCTGCATTCCGTTCCTCTTCCGCTGCAATATCTTCTTCGGTCATATATTTGCGGAAGATATTCTCCATCAGTAAGTTAATAACAAACATATAGCCTGCCGGAAGAATCATAACCGCATACGGTGCCAGGTAGGTTAAAAGGACTGTCGCCAACAGGATTACAAACATCACAATCGTTTTTGGCATATTTGCAACCGATATGTAAAGTGCATTCTTAAAAATCGCCTTTGTTGTATTTTCAAAGCGGGCAATATACGGAAACAGGTAGTTTGCCCACATGACAAATAACGCAATGAGCACGATAAATACCACGTAGAGCCGTCCGATTCCCTGTCCTGCCAGCGCATACTGATACATGATGTAGCAGTCCCATGCCAGGAATAATGTAATCGCCAACGTTATCAGCCAGACGATTGTAGACTGCTTAAAATTCGAGCGGAATGCATGCCAGTACTCCCGCCAGACATAGCTTCTTCCGTGACGGATTACTTTATTGACCGCATAATATAATGCCGTTGTCGCTGCTCCCGCTGTCACAACCGGAATACAGCAAAGCAGCCATAAAACACTTAAGCCCACGCAGTCCACCAGTTTTCCAATTGCCTGAAAAAATTTATTATCTAAGTTAAAAATCTCTCCCATGTAATTCCTTTCTCTTTTTGATAGCAAAATGGGAGTGTTTTTTCAAACACTCCCATTTCATAAATAAATAGTCCCTGTCTCACAGGAGTCCCATTCTTAGTCCTGAGGAATAATCTCTTTCTTGTTGTATGAGCCACAGTTCTTGCAAACTCTATGAGGCATCATCAACTCTCCACATTTGCTGCATTTTACTAATGCCGGAGCAGTCATCTTCCAGTTTGCTCTTCTCTTATCTCTTCTTCCTTTAGAAGATTTGTTCTTTGGACAAATTGACATTTACTTACACCTCCTTAAACTTATTAAAGACATCTTGGATTGCTGCCATTCTTGGATCCAGTTCTGTTCTCTGGCAGCCGCAGTCACCCTTGTTCAGGTTCTTTCCGCATACTTTGCAAATTCCCTTGCAATCTTCATTGCACAGAACTTTCATCGGCCAGTTCACCAAAATCTCTCCATAGATAAGTCTATCTACATCCAGATGAAATCCAATCAGGTAGTCACTATCTTCCATTTCTTCTTCATCGGCTTCTGTTTCCTGTAACGGAATCTTCTTGTCGATGACAAAATGAATGTCGGTGAAAACATCTTCCAGACAACGGCCACACGGAATTACAACCTGCACATCACCTTCCCCGTTCACAAGCAGATGCTTGTTCTCCTGGTTGGTAATGGTAAGCTTCACCGGCGCCTTTCTGGTAATCGGGAACTCGCCCAGCTTTGATACAAACGATTCTTTCTCAATGGGAACCTCTTTTGTAACTTCCTTGTTCTCACAGGATAAAATGTCTGAAATATCTAACATCATGGCTTTCTCCAATCATATTGGTCTTCCCGCGGTTTCACACCTAAACAATTATACATAGGTGTCCCTGATTTGTCAATATTTTCTTTCAAAAATTTCGACAGATTATTTTACTAATGCTACGGTTTCTCTTGCGATTGCAAGCTCCTCGTTTGTCGGGATAACGCAGACTTTTACTTTGGAGTCAGCACCGGAGATTACTTTCTCCTCACCGCGTACTTCGTTTGCTTCCTCATCTACGGTTACACCCAGGTATCCAAGGTATGCAAGCACTTTTCCGCGCACCAGCTTTGTGTTCTCACCGATTCCGGCGGTAAAGGTAATGGCATCTACACCGTTCATTGCTGCAACGTAAGAACCGATGTATTTTGCCACGCGGTAGCAGAATACTTCTATTGCATTGATTGCAAGCTCATTTCCCTCATTGTAACCAGCCTCTAAATCACGGAAGTCAGAGGAAAGACGGGATAATCCCTGTACACCGGACTTCTTATTTAATACGTTCATAACACCTTCGATGTCCAAGTTCTCTTTCTTTGCGATGAACTCCATGATTGCCGGGTCGATATCTCCGGAACGGGTTCCCATTACAAGTCCCTCAAGCGGGGTTAATCCCATGGAGGTGTCCACACATTTGCCATTTTCTACTGCACTGATGGAAGCACCGTTTCCAAGATGTGCTACGATAATCTTGGAGTTATTTAAGTCGAGTCCTAAGAACTCTGCGGTTCTCTTGGATACGAAGCTGTGGCTGGTTCCGTGGAAACCGTATCTTCTCACTTTGTATTTCTCATAATATTCGTATGGCAGTCCGTAAAGGTATGCTTTCTTCGGCATTGTCTGATGGAACGCAGTATCAAATACGCCAACCATCGGTACGTTCGGCATCAGTTCCTTGCAGGCATTGATTCCGATTAAGTTTGCCGGATTATGAAGCGGTGCAAGGTCGTTGCACTCTTCGATTGTTGCAAGTACTTCCGGTGTTAAAACGGTAGAAGATGCAAACTTCTCACCGCCGTGTACGACACGATGACCAACTGCATCGATTTCAGAAAGGCTTGCAATTGCTCCTGATTTTGGATTTACAAGCGCATCAAGAACCATCTGGATTGCCTGTTTATGTGTCGGCATAGCTGCTTCTGTAATCTCTTTGTCAAGACCTGCCTTCTGGTATACTAATCTTCCGTCGATTCCGATTCTCTCGCACAGACCTTTTGCAAGTACTGCCTCACTGTCAGAATCAATCAACTGGTATTTCAGTGAAGAACTTCCACAATTAATAACTAATACGTTCATAATTTCCTCCAATCTATTGTACAGTCCGTCTATCCGGGCCGCATATATCTTTAGTATACGCTCAATCGCCTTTAGAAACAAGCCACTTTTTCCCTGTTTGCTGTACTAAATGAAAAACAGCCTGCTAAATTTTTAACGTTATTTTTTTAACAGGCGGCTTCTTTTTGCTGTATGATTGCAAGCTCTTCCGGGAAATGCTATGATAAACAGTACCAACGGCAGAAAGGACACACCCATGAAAACAATCGGCATTATCGCAGAATACAATCCCTTCCACAACGGACACGCATATCAGATTTCCCATGTCAAAAAGACGCTTGGCGCTGACTATGTGGTTGTCGCAATGAGCGGCGATTTTGTGCAGCGGGGTGCTCCCGCCATCCTTGATAAATATACCCGCTCCCGCATGGCATTATCCTGCGGCGCTGATTTGGTGCTTGAGCTTCCGCTCTGTTTTGCAACCTCCTCTGCGGAAGATTTTGCAATGGCAGGCGTGACGTTATTCGACCATCTTGGCATTACAGATGGCATCTGTTTTGGTGCAGAGACAACGAATCTCGCACTTCTTAACGATATCGCAGCCCTTCTTGCAGAGGAACCGGACGCTTACCGAAGTGCACTTTCTTCCTATATAAAAGAAGGACTCACCTTTCCAGCTGCAAGAACCCGTGCCCTGACAGACTGCCTTTGTGCAGTCAATAATAAAACTACAAACATCAGTATTTTAACAGAGCTTCTCTCTTCCCCGAATAACATTCTTGCCATCGAATACCTAAAGGCAATCAAAAGACGCCACTCTGCCTTAACGCCTTTTCTGCTTCCAAGGGAAGGTGCGGGCTACCACGACACCTCACTTCCGGGGAAAGCGCCCACCACTCTCACGGCAAATGCCTCCGCCACCGCAATACGGCAGGCACTTTTAAAAACCCCGGATGCCTCCAGCTTAAATGCCCTTTCACCAGTGCTGCCACTTGCCGCTTTTTCGTTGTTAGAAGAGGCACTCTCTGTTTACCCACCAGTCACCGAAAATGATTTTTCCCAAATTTTAGGCTACCTGCTTTTATCCGGCGCGGCACGGGATAAGGATTTTTTCTCGGAATTTGCGGACTGCAATGCCGATATTTCGAGACGCATCTGCGCTCTCATTTCTTCCTACCGCGATTTTAAGAGTTTTACCGAAGAAATCAAAAGCCGTGACATTACCTACACCAGGGTCGCGCGGATTTTAACCCACATTCTGCTCTCCGTTACAAAAGACGATGTTGCGCAGGCAAAATCCTTAGACTACATTCCATATCTTCGGATGCTCGGTTTTCGTAAGGATGCTGCCCCGTTATTGTCCGCCATCAAAAAAAATGCAGATGTTCCGCTTATTTCCAGGCTTTCAGACGCAAGGCCTGACGCACAAAAAAATATCCTCTCCCAAAACGCATTTCACGTCTTGGAAAAGGATATTTTTGCCGCTGATTTGTATACACAGGTTCGCTCACGCGGGTCCGTAAATACTTTCCGCAGCGAATATGCCATGCCAATTGTAATCGTCTGATTCTAGTGGTGGAACAGACGGATTCCGGTAAATGCCATTACCATGTCATACTTGTTGCAGGTCTCAATAACATTGTCATCACGGATGGAACCGCCCGGCTCTGCAACATATTTGACACCGCTTCTATGTGCGCGCTCGATGTTGTCTCCAAACGGGAAGAACGCATCAGAGCCAAGCGCTACATCTGTATTTTTATCTAACCATGCTCTCTTTTCTTCTCTGGTAAATACTTCCGGCTTTTCTTTAAAGATATGCTCCCATGCTCCGTCTGCAAGTACATCCATGTAATCCTCGCCGATGTAAAGGTCAATCGCATTGTCGCGGTCTGCACGGCGGATGTTATCCAAAAACGGCAGATTTAAAACCTTCGGAGCCTGACGCAGCCACCAGTTATCAGCCTTGGAGCCTGCCAGTCTGGTACAGTGGATTCTGGACTGCTGTCCGGCACCGATACCGATTGCCTGTCCACCCTTTACATAGCATACGGAATTGGACTGGGTATATTTTAAGGTAATCATTGCAATTGCAAGGTCAATCTTGGCAGATTCTGGAAGTTCCTTGTTCTCTGTCACGATATTCTCAAAGAAATGTTCATCAATGACAAGCTCATTTCTTCCCTGCTCAAAGGTGATACCGAATACTTCCTTGTGCTCGATTGGTGCCGGAACGTAATTGGGGTCAATCTCGATGACATTGTAATTTCCGTTTTTCTTAGCCTTTAAGATTTCAAGTGCCTCGTCGGTGTAGCCCGGTGCAATCACACCATCGGAAACCTCACGCTTGATGACAAGTGCGGTCTCTTTATCGCAGACATCGGAAAGAGAGATAAAATCACCAAAGGAGGACATACGGTCTGCTCCTCTTGCACGGATATACGCATTTGCAATCGGGGTAAATTCCACATCCATATCGTCCACCCAGTAAATTTTGCGTTCTACTTCGCTGAGCGGAAGTCCAACTGCTGCGCCGGCAGGAGAAACATGCTTAAAAGAGGTTGCTGCCGGAAGTCCGGTTGCTCTCTTTAACTCTTTGACAAGCTGCCAGCCGTTAAAGGCATCTAAGAAGTTGATATAACCCGGTTTGCCATTTAATACCTTAATCGGGAGTTCCCCTTCTTCCATATAAATGCGGGATGGTTTCTGGTTTGGGTTACAGCCGTATTTTAACTCTAATTCTTTCATCGCTTTATCCTTTCTGCGCTCTTATACGTTCTTATTTACGATTCTGGTCTCATAGGTTCCATCTTCAATATTGATGTAACGTACAAAAAGGGAAACCTTATTGTCCTCATTGAGGTTGTTCCAGACGAGATTTGTAAAGCTGTCAATATCACCATTGATATCTACAAGTGTCGGTTCTCCTTCAAAGCTTGGCAGAGGATTGCCGTCTCCCATGTAGGTGTGAATGAAATGTCCTTCTCCTGCTACCGGATTCTCATAGGCAAAAGTGTAACGGTTGCAGGCATCCGGATTACCGTTATTGCTCTTTAAAATAGACATTGCATAGTTGAACTTACCCTTTTCAATGTGCATGATACCGGAAATTCTCGGGGTATAGTTGGGTGCATCCGGCTCAAATTCTCTTGTACGCAGTGCCTGTTCAAAGGTCTGCTGTTTATCCATCAGTTCATAGATGGTATCGGTCTGGTCTCCGTTGGTTACAATTGTCTTGTTTCCTAATACACGTACCGGTGCATAGATGATAAGGCTCGGATCGGTAAGTTTGGACGGGTCAAACGCCTGTGTGCGGATTCCCTCTCCATCCTCTACAAATACACGGTTCCGGCTGTTCTCGCTTCTTCCCATAATGAAATACGCGGTAACTGCATATTTTCCGTCCGCAGATTTGCCGATTACGATTCCTCTGCCCGGATATGCGTTTCCGGAAAGTTCTTTCTTCAATGACATCTGTTCCATTGACCATTCCTCCTGATTTTTTGTTCATAATTCCATCCGAAGTTTCGCAGAAACTTCAAAATAAGTTCTGTCAAGTTTATCTTATAAACTTGACAGAACTTATTTTATCATGCGCATATTTATTTTACAACCGAACTTCCTTATTAGCCTCATGAATTTATTTACTAGGTTTTATTAGCATTACTTATTATTTTAACAAATCCGCCAGAAACCTCGCTCTTTTTTCCCAGATATGGAATTTTTTTGCACAGGCATATCCACAGTCTGCAATCTCCTGCAACTGCTTCGGATGGCTTAAGAGTTCCCGCACAAGCTGTGGCAATTCTTCAATGGCATCTAAAGAATAAAATACAAGTTCTTTTTTATCCCCAAACAGTTCCCGCAAGTAATCATTGCCATCTGTGAGTGCCACGGATTTCTGTAACATTGCGGTAAAAATGCGGTCGTGTGCGCCGTTTTGAAACCACGGCAGGACATTTAAGGAAATCTTTCCCTGCAGCGTCGCGCTCACACATGCCGCAGAATCCACCATTTTTCCGGTCACCGCTGGATGTCCCTTTTTCTCCTTTAAATATTCCCAGCCTTCTCCCACTACCAGCATTTTGATGTCCGCATCCGCGAGCCGCTCTACAATCTGCGCCCGGCTTTTTGCCCGCGCCCAGATATCAACAAACGCCGTTCCCGCCATCGCCGAACAAAGCTCTGCCTCCGGTACATCCCCGAGTTCGTTCCGGATATGTTCCTCCATCACCGCTTCTATCCGCCGCTTCGGGTGTGTAAGCACATCTTCCATGATTTCCCGGTAAAAAGTGCGGTACTCTGCATCCGCCGCATCCACCCTGCGCTCAATCTCTTCCACCGTCACATGGTTTCCGGTAAACACAAGGTCATACTCTCTCTCTTCAAGAGGAAGAATTTCTTCTGTAGGAAACGGTTCCTCCCAATGAAAGAGCCGGTTTCCCGCTAATGGCATAAATACGACGTGAATCTCCGGGTAAAAGCGTCTGATGTATGCGGCATGGTCACGGTCAATGCAGATAAGTGTCATTTTATCTTCATCCGGGCTTACCACATGATTTCTTCGCTCCTCTGACAGCTTTGCAAGCTTCGTATGATAATAAAGAGGATGATCCACCAGAATATTGAGACACTGCATTTCATACGTCTCCCATATCTCATGTCCATCCTCTTTGAAGAACGGTTCCCCGCTAAGTCCTATAAAATTAAACGTTAAAAGCGCAGTTTTTCCCCGTCTGGCAAAACAGGAAAGACAAGGCACTGTCTCGTCCAGTGCCTCATAGTCTATGAAATATGTTTCAAATCCCTGTTCTTTTAATCCTGCCGCAATCTGACCGGAGAAATAGCCCAACGTCTCCACTGCATTTTTTATCAATACAATTCTGTCAATTTTTGCGCTCATAAAATTCCTTTAGTTCTTAAAGCTGTGAATCGGTGCCGGAATCCGTCCGGTACGGTTGACAAACGCGTCACAGGAATACTGGTTAACCGGCATAATCGGTGCATAACCGAGCAGTCCGCCAAATTCTACGGTTTCTCCGACGCCCTTTCCGATTACCGGAATCAGGCGGACAGCCGTTGTTTTCTGGTTCACCATACCGATTGCCATCTCGTCTGCAATAATGCCGGAAATGGTTGTCGCTTTCGTGTCTCCCGGAATGGCAATCATGTCAAGTCCTACGGAGCAGACACAGGTCATTGCCTCTAATTTCTCAAGGGTAAGTGCATTTGCCACAACCGCATCAATCATTCCCTGATCTTCGCTGACCGGAATAAATGCGCCGCTGAGTCCGCCCACATAAGAAGAAGCCATCACGCCGCCTTTTTTCACCTGGTCGTTTAACAGTGCAAGCGCCGCCGTTGTTCCCGGCGCACCCGCATACTCAAGTCCAATCTCGCAGAGGATATCGGCTACCGAATCGCCGATTGCCGGAGTCGGTGCCAAAGAAAGGTCGATGATTCCAAACGGAATTCCAAGTCTTTTGGATGCTTCCTTTGCCACAAGCTGTCCCACGCGGGTGACCTTAAATGCGGTCTTTTTGATAGTCTCACAGAGAACCTCAAAGCTCTCGCCTCTGACTTTCTCTAACGCTGTCTTTACAACACCCGGGCCGCTTACGCCTACGTTAATAATCGCATCTGCTTCTGTCACGCCATGGAACGCGCCAGCCATAAACGGGTTGTCATCCGGTGCGTTACAGAATACCACAAGTTTTGCACAGCCGAGAGAATCCTGCTCTTTTGTGTACTCTGCGGTTTCTTTGATAATCTCGCCCATCAGACGCACGGCATCCATGTTGATTCCGGTCTTAGTAGAGCCAAGATTTACGGAGCTGCACACAAAATCGGTTGTGGAAAGTGCCTTTGGAATAGAGCGGATAAGATTTTCATCCGCGGCAGTCATTCCCTTGGAAACCAGTGCGGAATAGCCGCCGATAAAATTCACGCCGACTTTTTTTGCCGCGCGGTCAAGGGTCTGTGCAATCGTTGCAAAATCATCCGGTGTCTTACATGCCGCACCGCCGACTAACGCAATCGGAGTTACGGAAATTCGTTTATTGACAATCGGGATACAGTAGTTTGCCTCGATTTCTTTTCCCACTGCAACAAGGTCTTTTGCTACAGTTGTAATTTTATCATAAATTTTCTGATTCAAGCGCTCCAAATCCGAGTCAATACAGTCTAACAGGCTGATTCCAAGCGTAATCGTACGCACATCAAGATTTTCCTGCTCAATCATTTTGTTGGTCTCGTTTACCTCAAATATATTAATCATGTCTCTGACCCCCAGCCTTAAATACGATGCATTTTTTCAAAAATCTCTGCGCGCTGACACTTGATGGAAACTCCAATCTGCTCTCCGAGAGTGTCTAATTCCTGCTGGCACACATCGAAGGATTTCGTTGCCTGATTCATATCCACAATCATCATCATGTTAAAATACCCTGACACAATCGTCTGTGTGATATCTAATACATTAATCTGGTTTTCAGAAAGATAAGTGCACACCTTTGCAATAATTCCAACTGTATCTTTTCCTACTACAGTAATAATTGTCTTGTCTGCTGTGTTTTCCATATTCTCCTCCATTCCGGCATCTGCGCCGCTATCCTTTTTCACGTTACTACGCGAAACAATTAATTTATGGTTCATCATACCACAACCGCTGTCGGATTTCTACCATGAATTCGTAATCATTATTTTTTCTAATAAATTCATTAGAACACAATCCGTTCCGAAGGCTCGTCACGTTTTGCCACATACATTGGAAAATCCGTTCCCTTGTAGGGATTATCCCCGAGTGTCACCTCTAACCGCACAGTCTCATAGGCAAGCTCCGGATAATTATTCTCCTTGCTTAAGTGCCCGAGCATCACCGTGTGGAATCCATCATGCAGCACCTCTCCTAAAAGCCTTCCACTGCTCTCATTGGAAAGATGCCCTCTGTTTCCGAGGATTCGCTGTTTTAAAGGATACGGATAGCTTCCCACCTGTAACATATGTACATCGTGATTCGCCTCAAGCAAAAGGACATCAAGATTTTTCATTTTTTTCACAATGTTTTCATCATAATATCCAAGGTCGGTCATCACCGCAAGACTTTTTTTCCCGTTTTTTACTTTATATGCCACCGGCTCTGCCGCATCATGGGAAACCGGAATTGCTTCAATGTCCAAATCCCCGATGGTAAATTTTTCGCCCGGCGTAATCGGACAGAACAGCTCCGGGTCGATTTTTCCGACCGACTTTACCTGTTTTACTGCCTCAATCGTTCCCGGTGTCGCATAAATCGGGATTCCATATCTTCTTGCGATAACCCCAAGTCCTGCGACATGGTCAATGTGCTCATGCGTCAGCAGAACGCCCTGCATCTCCCCCGCCTTCAATTCATTTGCATTTAGCCCCGCTTCAATCCGTTTGCCGCTGATTCCCGCATCTATGAGAACATGGCAGTCATCGGAGCCAACGCAGATACAGTTTCCACTGCTGCCGCTTGCGATACTACATAATTCCATTTTCTTTTTCTCTTTTCCTTTTACCGTTCCTGCCAGCCAAGTTCAATGCGGTCTCCTGCATTGAGCTGTGCGGTATACACGGCGTTCTTTCCGTTCAGATTCGTAATCACCGCACGTCCCTTCGACTGTGACAGGTCAAACTCATAAAAATCAAAAATATCGACAAAAATGTAACTGTCTTTTCCGGTCAGGCGCACCGGCTGTCCGTTGATATAAACCATAATACTGATGCCCTTTTGCAGCTCGTCTGCCTCGGAAACTTCCTCCCTCTCTGTCTCTGGTTCTTCCGATGTTGCCTCAGACATTTCAGAAGTCTCTGTTCCGACTTCTGTGGCTGCATCTGCATTTCCATTCGTGGCTGTTTCATCAGATACCGCTGCAGCAGTATCCGCAGCCGCTTCTGTAGCTGCGTCTGCAGCTGCCTCGGAAGTTTCTTCTACTTCACCGGATGTCTGAACTTCTGCCTCTTCTGTTTTGGCTTCTGTGCTTCCGTCTTCTGCCGTTTTTTCTTCCGCCTCGCCCTCTTTTGCCGTCTCTGCTTCTGCCGGCATCTCTTCCTGTGGTTTATCCGGCACGTAGGAGAAGTCTGCCGTACCAAAGGAAAGAACCGTCCAGTCTATTGTAAAGTTCTCATAAATCAATGTTTCAAGCTCTGCCACGCGGTTGTTGACCACAATATCGCGGTCCTTGTCAAGCTCTACATCCATAAATTCAATCAACTGTCCTACCGTGTAGAAGTTCCGGCTCTCAATCCGGTCTCCCTCTTTAATCTGATAAGACGGCAGCTCTAAACTTTCGTTTACCTCAAGGAATTTCGGGCAACGCACCCTCTGACCGTTTACAATGAAAATCATCGAGGAATCCGCAGACTCTTCTAATTCCTCTAACGTGCAGACTGCTTCTCTTCCCGCAGTGGATGGTTCAATGATAATCTCACTGTTTGGCACAAGCAGGGTATTGATGTTCTCCGGCTTTCCATTCATGTAAATCATTGCCGCCTCCCCCGGCTCTCCACGCACGATACGTGTCGCACCGTTTACTGTAAAGGTCAGCTCTTTTCCACGCTTCGGAAACAGGTCTTCATTTGGGAAACCTGCCTGTAATGCCGCATCTACAATCGTAAGTTTATTGTTATCATATAACTTGATACGCTCTCCGTTAAAGCGCACCATGATAAAGCTGTTGCGCTGGTCATAATAATTTAAGCAGATACCAATCGGGGTTACCAACAGCGGGTCCTTTTTGATTTCCTTCTGCTCAAATGTTACTTCCTGTAAGACTTCCTCACCGCGCAGCGCTACACGCTCTCTTGGCAGGTCTAACTTTTCTGCAAGCATCTCGGTATAGCCGTGAATCTTTCCACCGCCTCCGACGATAAATGCGGCACTGACCGTATCTCCGCCGTTTAATTCCTTAATCTTTGCTGCTACCTCGGTTGTCATCTTGTCAACAACCGACTTTGTCAGCTCCCATACCTCTGAAGCCGGAATCGTGTGCTCAATCAACATGATATCCTTATAGGTAATCGTATCTTCCATGCCGCTGTGCAGCTTGATATACTCTGCGGTATTGAAATCTACCAGATACTGCTGCACGATTAACTCTGTCAGCTCGTCTCCGGCAAGTGGAATCATACCGTAGGCAATGATACTGCCGTCCCTGGTCACCGAAATATCGGACGTTCCGGCACCGATATCGACAAGTGCAATGTTTAATAACCGGAAACTTTCCGGAATTGCAACGTTGATTGCCGCGATAGGCTCCAATGTCAGATTTGCCACTGCAAGATCCGCCTGTGCCACTGCCGCATACAATCCGTCTACAACATCCTCCGGCAGGAAGGTTACGATAATCTCCTCACTGATTTTGTCCGCTTTATGGGATTCCAGATTGGAAAACGGCTCATCGTTGAGATAATATTTTACTACCGAATACCCGACACAGTAAAATTTGTAGTTGGTATCATTCCACTCGGTCAAAATGCCCTGTGCCTTTTCAATTCCCATCAAGTCAAGTGTGTGGACAATTTCTCCTGTCACCACCGTCTCTTCCGGGAATTCCTGTTCGATAGTTGTCGTAACTGTCTTTAATACACGTCCAGCGGCTGCGATACAGACTTCCGTCAGCTTTTCCCCGGTCTGTTCCTCCAGAGATTCCTTTACTTTGCCAATGACCGCTCCGACTCTTCCGATATCATGAATCTGTCCGTCAATCATCGCCCGCGTCTCATGCTCCATGACTTTCTGTCCAACCACGATAAATTCTTTTCCGTCCCGGTATCCCACCGTTCCGACTACATTTCTGGTTCCGATATCCAGACCAAATACCAACGGTTCCTCATTCACATGCGCATCGCTCATTTTGTCGCTCTCCCTGTCTTTTTGTATAGTTCTTCGTCTATCTGCCTACAGGCATCCTCCACCGTGCCATTGTTGTCAATCACCACGCTGCAATGTCTGCGGTATTCTTCCTCCGGAAGCTGGCTTGCAAAAATCTGCCGTACCTTTTCCCTGCTGTAGCCGCGGGAAGCCATCAGACGTTCCTCCCTTACCGGCTCTCTGGTATAAATATACCAGAGTTCATCACAAATTTCATCATAATGTTCTTCTATTAAAAGTGCCGCTTCCAACACCAGAAGGATAAGCTTCCCTTCCTGTCTTGCGTTTTCCGCTGCCTTTAACACATATTTTTTTACTGCCGGATGAACAATTCCATTCATGGCATCGCGTTTTTCCTCTTCTGCAAAAATGACCCGTGCCAGTTTTCCCCGGTCAAACTGCGTTCCTGCTTTTTCCACGAAAATGTCTTCTCCCGCAAACCTCTCACAGATTGCATCGTAACATTCTGTCCCAGGTTCCATCAGCTCATGGGCAATCTCATCCGCGAGCATCACCTTCGTATCCGGCTTTTTGGCAAGATACGAAAGAATTTCGGATTTGCCCGCCCCTACGCCTCCCGTGATTCCAATGAATTTCATCGTTTCTCCTTTATCTGTGCTTCCTATTTAGCTTCGTACCAGTCTGTGCCGGTATGTGCATCTATCTCTAATACTACATCGAGATTCGCTGCGCCGTGCATTTCTTCTGTTAATATTTTCACAATCTCTGTTTCCTCATCCTTTGCTGTCTCCACGAGAAGCTCGTCGTGAACGGTAAGAATGAGTCTTGATTGTAAGTTTTCTTCCAAAAGTCTGTCATGAACGCGAATCATCGCAATCTTAATGATATCCGCCGCAGTTCCCTGAATCGGAGAATTCATGGCAATCCGCTCTCCAAACGAGCGCTGCATGAAATTGCTGCTGAAAAGCTCCGGCACCGGTCTGCGTCTTTTAAACATCGTAACCGCATAGCCGGTCTTTTTTGCACTCTCCACCATTCCGTCGAGAAACGATTTAATCTTCGGATAAGTCTCAAAATAACGTTCAATGTAATCCGCCGCTTCTTTTTTGCTGATGCTTAAGTCCTGGCTTAATCCGAAGGAGCTGATACCGTAAACGATTCCGAAGTTTACCGCCTTCGCATTGCGTCTCTGCAAATCCGTGACTTCCTCAAACGGAATGTGGAACACCTGGGACGCCGTGATGCGGTGAATATCCTGTGCCTCCCTGTAGGCTTCAATCAGCTTTTCATCGCCGGACATATGTGCAAGCACGCGAAGTTCTATCTGGGAATAGTCCGCATCCACAAAGACAAACCCCTCTTTCGGGTAAAATGCCTTGCGAATCAGCCGTCCTAACTCAATCCGCATCGGAATATTCTGTAAGTTCGGTTCCGTACTGCTTAAGCGTCCGGTTGCCGTAATCGTCTGGTTAAAGGACGTATGGATTCTGCCGTCCTCCCTGATATAACCGGAAAGTCCGTCCGCATACGTCGATTTTAACTTCGTAAGCTGCCGGTATTCGAGAATATCCTTCACAATCGGATATTCCGGTGCCAGCCGGTCTAACACATCCGCCGCCGTCGAGTATCCGGTCTTTGTCTTCTTTCCGCCCGGCAGCTTCATATTTTCAAACAGAATGACACCGAGCTGCTTCGGGGAATTGATGTTAAATTCTTCACCCGACTCGGCATAAATCTTCTGCTCCAATTCCACGATGCGAACCGCCAACTTATCACCGTATTCCTTTAATGCTTCCTTCGATGCAATGATTCCGGTGTGCTCCATATCCGCAAGCGTAAATACCAGCGGCATCTCAATTTGTGTAAACAGTTCTTCCATCTCGGTTTCCCGGAGCTTTTCCAAAAGCGGTTTTTTCGTCTTCCATGCCACATATGCCATGAAGCAGACGCACTTTAAAAATGCTTCTTTCTCGGAGGAAGCCGCTTTTTCAAAGGACATTTTTCCGAGAAGGTCTGCCTTTGACGGCAGCATCAAATCGGCATGGTCTTTTGCAATGTCCTCATACGGATATTCGTTCTTAATCGGATTTAAAAGGTATGCCGCAATCACATTATCAAACAGATTTTCCTGTGAAATCGTCCCCCGCTTTTTCTTCTCAATCATTCCAAGAAGTGCCACCTGCGGCTTTAAATCAAGCGTTGCATAGGAGACTGCCCCGCTCTCACAAAACTGCTCTGTTAAGTTCTCACAGAGTTCCGCCGGGATATAGAAAACCTCCTCTTCCCCAAGGGCAATGGAGAGTCCAAGCACCCGTTTTTCTGTTTCTGCCGGAACCAGAAAAAATCCACACTCTTTTCCCTTTATGGAAGCAAGCACTTTTTTTGCCTGCTCCGCGCTCTCCACATAAGAAAAATACTCTTCTGCGCTGTTTGCCGGTGCCGTCACCTCAAATCTGCCGAGAAGCTGCTTAAATTCGAGTCTCTTGCACATCAGATACGCTTCCGGTGTATACAAATCCGAAATCTGATTTAATCTGGCGCCCTCAAGCTCATAGGAAATCTCCGCATCAGTCTCGATAGTCGCAAGAACCTTGCTCATCTTTGCCTGCTCGTAATATTCCTTCAGATTATTGCTGGCGCGGGGCGGCTTTACCTCGTCCACATGCGCATAGGCATTTTCAATGCTGCCGTATTTGGCAATGATGGAGGTTGCCGTCTTCTCCCCGATTCCCGGAACCCCCGGGATATTGTCCGAGGTATCGCCCATCAGTGCCTTCACATCGATAAACTGTTCCGGTGTCACAAGGTATTTTTCGAGTACCTCTGCCGTGTTGTAATCCTCAATCTCCGTTCCGGTCTTTTTGGTCTTTGGAATCCGGATTTTGATATTGTCACTCGCAAGCTGCAAGAGGTCACGGTCTCCGGAAACTACAGATACCGTAAGTCCTTTCTTCTCCGCACGCTTTGCGATGGTTCCTAAGATATCATCCGCCTCATAACCGCCTTTTTCAACCACCGTAACGCCCATGCAGGATAACATTTCCTTCATCAACGGCACCTGCTGCTTTAATTCCTGCGCCATCGGCTTTCGGGTTCCCTTGTACGCATCATACATTTTATGGCGGAATGTCGGCTCGGACACGTCAAATGCCACCGTAAGATAATCCGGTTTTTCCTCTTCCAAAATTTTAAACAAAATATTCAAAAAACCATACACCGCATTGGTGTGAAGTCCCTCCGCGTTGGTCAAATCCGGGATTCCGAAAAATGCCCGGTTTAAAATGCTGTGTCCGTCAATTAATACCAGCTTTCCGCTCATGCCGTCTCTCCTGTCTAAATTGCTCTCGTGTAGCGTTTCAGCCACTCATTTTCTTCCTCTGTCATATAAGGAGACAGAGTCTTATATACCATTGCGTGATACTCGTTTAAATATTCTCTCTCGCGCTTTGTCATCTGCTCCGGGTCAATGGCGTCCAAATCAATCGGCGCATAGGTGATGTTCTCAAACTCCATAAACTGTCCGTATTCATTCTTGCAGGACTTATGGCAGACCAGTTCGTTTTCGGTACGGATTCCATATTTACCTTCCAGATAAACACCCGGCTCATCTGTCGTAATCATGCCTTCCTGCAATACACCGCTGTCGTTTCGCTCTGTAACCACGCGCCATCTGAATCCGTTTGGTCCTTCATGCACGTTTAAAAGATAACCTACACCGTGCCCGGTTCCACATTTGTAATCAATTCCCATTTCCCAGAGTGGTCCTCTTGCAAGGATATCCAGATTTAATCCGGTACATCCATACAAAAATTTTGCATGGGCAAGATTCATGTTGGAACGGCATACCGCGGTAAAATGGGTGCGCATCTCATCCGTAATCGGTCCCAATGCAAATGTTCTTGTGATATCGGTCGTTCCCTCATAGTAATGTCCGCCGGAATCTACCAGAAGAAATCCCTCCGGCTTTAACTCCGTGTCGGATTCCGGTGTTGCGGAGTAGTGCATCATTGCCGCATTTGCACCGTATGCGCTGATGGTATTAAAGCTGATGCCTAAGAAATTCTCCTGTTCTTTTCTCAAGTTTTCGAGATAATCAGATGCAGAAATCTCAGTGATTTTTGTCTTTCCGATATTATTTTTTAACCAGTACATAAACTTTGTCACAGCCACACCGTCTTTGACATGGGCAGCTCTGGTGTTGTCAACCTCTGTCTGGTTTTTGACTGCCTTCATAAGAAGTGTCGGGTTTGGCTTGTCGATAATAGTGATATCTTCGTTCAGGCTGCTTACGATGCGGTAGTTTACCTGTCCGGCACTTAAAAGCACCTTGGCATTTGCCGGGATATCCAGCACATATTCATAGATGGCGTCATATGATCTGGTTGTAATATGATTCTCATTGAGATATGCGCGGAGTTTTTCATCCACAATCTCTTCCTGTAAGAACCAGATACATTCTTTTTCTGTGAGTACCAGATAAGACAATACGACCGGCACGCACTCAATATCACCGCCTCTGACATTCAACAGCCATGCGATATCATAAAGGGACGTTAAGATATGATAATCTGCGCCTTCTTTTTCCATCGCCTCACGGACTGCCGCAAGCTTCTCTGCCGTGCTCTTTCCGGCATATTTTTCTTCCAGGATAAATACCGGCTCCTTAGAGAGTGCCGGACGGTCCTCCCAGATAATGTCAATCAAATCCTCGTTGCAGTGGATGGTGCCATTTTTCTTTTCTGCAAGCTTTTCCATGCGTCTGCCCCAGGTTCCGCCGATGACTCTTCCGTCAAATCCAAGGCATCCGTTCTCCGGCAGTTTCTCCGCAAGGAACTCGTCAACCGTAGGTACTCCCTCTTCTCCCATGCGGTACAAAGTCACTGTGCTTCCTTCGAGCTGACGCTCTGCCTGCACAAAATAGCGTCCGTCTGTCCAGAGTCCTGCCTCTGTCATTGTAATAACTGCTGTTCCGGCAGAACCGGTGAATCCGGTGATAAATTTTCTTGCTTTAAAATGTTCTCCTACATATTCTGAATCATGAAAATCGGAAGTCGGCACCACATAAATGTCAATTCCTCTCTGTGCCATCTCTTCCCGCAGTTTTTTTAATCGTTCCGGTATCATTTTCTTCCTCCTCTATCTGTCTGTATATTCAAAAAATTTTGTATCAATTTCCGGATAGGAACGTTTCAGTGAAATCGGTCTTCCTGACCGGTTCAAAAAGCAGTGGGAACTTCTTCCCGTCGTCCGAAGCTCGCCTGTCTCCTTATCGGTCATGCGGTACTCAACTTCTAATTTGATGCCATTATATTTGACAATCCGCGGCTCAATCACGACCACATCATCAAAATGTACCATGCTGTGATACTCGCAGGAAACGGAAAGCACCGGACTGATAATCTCCATTGCTTCCATCTGCTTGTAGTCAAGTCCCATCTGTTTCATCAGATCCATGCGCGCCTCCTCCATCCAGCGGATGTAATTGGAGTGATGGACAATTCCCATCTGGTCGGTCTCATAATATTTTGCATTGTGCTCATAAGGAACAATCTTTAAGGGTTCCATATGTTTTCCGTACACTTCAAGTTCTTTCTCAGCCATATTCAAAACCTCTTTCCTATGAATCAAAAAGACCGGTATAAGCACATACTTATACCAGCCTATATTATCCCACATTGTACGCGGAATTTCAATGTTACGATAAAATTATTCTGCCCTGGCAGTAATCTTCTTTTTTCTCCGCACCGCCATCGTCACTGCAAACAGCGCCATGCAGGTAAACGTAACCGCTGCCCCCACACCGATTCCCGGTGTATGATAGGAAATTGTTACCTCATGACTGCCGGCAGAAAGCGGAATACTGATGAGTGCTTCCGCAAACAGTTCCGGCTCTACTTCCTCTCCGTCAACGATAACCGTAAATCCGGTTTCCTGCGCAATGGAAAAAATCAGTCTGCCCGGATTTTCCAGCGTAACATGCCCCTTCACCGAAGTGTCCGTCACCTCATCGAGAAGAAACTGCTCTTTATTTAACGTCTCAAACGCTGTTTTCACGCTGTCTAAATTCAGGCGGTACGCGGTAATCTGCACCGTCTCCTCCTTCGTATTCGTAATGGAAATTTCGCTTCCCGCCTCCTGATAGCCAAGCTCTAACAGATAATTGTGCGATACCTTGGAAAAATTCCTTGTGTAATCCTCTCCCACCTTCTCCGTCAGGTTATCGACCGTTGTCTTCTCATAGGAAGCAAAAATATATCCGTCTTCCTCCACCGCAATCGTGGACTCACCGACCTTTGATTCCGACGGAATCTCGGTCAGCATCGGCTCCTCGGCTCCCAACAGATAAGCAAGCCTGTTCTGGTTTGAAATATCCGCCCCGCTCTCAAGCGTCCACGCTGCGGCAGCATCCTCCGGCATGACAAATCCAAGTGGAAGCACATAACTATTTTCGTAGAGATATGTATTTCCACTCTGTGCCACCAGCGTGCGCATAGGATTCTCCTCAAGCGCATTGTCTGCTAAGATATACCGTACGGAAAGCATTGCAGAAAGCAACGGTGTTGCGCCGTTATAGCAGTAGAAATTCTTTCCGCCTTCCATTCCGACTTTCTGGTAAAAATGGCTCACATTCAGATTCATCAGGGACGAAAACTGCGTTGCTGAACAATAACCGTACAGTGCCGCATCATTTTTGGTCTTTCGCTCTAACTCCTCCGTCCGGTAGAAAAGCACGCTCTCCGCTTCTGCCAGTGCCTCCGCCTGCTCTAAAACGTTCTCATAATCCTCCCAGTCCTTTGTATAGGCAGTCCGGCTCACAGTTCCAAGCCCCGTCACGTCAAAGTTGACCGCAAGCTCCACCACCATAAGTGCACACCCCACACACGCCATCACCCGCCGCATCTTTTCTTTTCCGGAAAAATAAAATATCAATACAAGTGCATAGCCAGCCAGAAGAACCGCGGTTGTCACATAGGCATCCGTACTTCGCATCTCCTCTGCGGAAAAGTAATAGCCAGCCAGTAAAAACAGCGCGTCAACACCGGAAGCCACTGCGATATGCCACATCTTATTTCCCGCAAGTTTTAAGACTGCCTCATAGCTTAGGATTAAAAGCACAAACACATAGAGAAACGACTGTCTGCCCGGCAGGGAATCCGGGAAATGAAGCCCATGCCAGATAAAGTCGAGCATATTGTTGGTAAAGCTCACGACAAACAGCGCCACAACTGCCAGATACACCAGTTTTTTCTTCCAGGAAATCTGGCGGTTTAGCATGTACATAACTACAAGTATCAATACAAATGTGCCACAGTACAGATTGGGCCAGTGGTCTCTTCCGGTATACGGCGTCGTCAAAACCGCATGACGGGAAAGCTCCGCTATGATATTAAAATACCATTCCATGGCACTCGGAAACGATAGATTTTTGGAGCCGCTCTGGCTGAGTATCACCGCCTCCGGCAGAATCAGCACAGCACCGGTTCCACCCGCAAGCAGAGAATACCACGCGAAGCGGACAAGCGCTTTCCATCCGCTCTTTTTATCCGAAATCCAGGCAGCAAAGAACCACAGCACCAGAAAAATACAAATCATAATTGAAATGTAGTAGTTGCTTAAAACAGAAACCGCAAGCGTGACATAGTAAAGTGTGGGACGGTTTTCTTTTACCAACCGCTCCAGCCCTAATAGGATAAGCGGCGCCAGCAAAATACAGTCCATCCACATGATATTCCAGGCGTAAGCTGCAACATAGCCGGAAAACGCATATGCGCAGGCAAACACCGGAAGCAGCAGATTATTTTTTTCAAAATGCTCTTTGAGGTAATAGGCAAAGGTCAGTCCGCAGAGTGCAATCTTAAGCACGACAAGAATCGTCATAAACTCAATGACCGCACCATCCGGGCAAAGCAACAACAGCCAGTTGAGCGGGCTTGCCAGATAATAGGCATACAGGGACATAAAGTCTGCTCCAAGACCGATGTTATAGCTGTAGGCAAAGCTTTCGCCTGTCCTTAATTTTTCCAGCATTTCAGTAAAAAACGGACAATACTGATGGTACATATCCACCTTTAAGATGCATTGGTCGCCAAACGGATAAACCCCGTGATCCACACAGATAATAAGAAGAATCACAAGTGGCAGAAAAAAGGAAAGCAGAAGCGGCAGACGTGTGC
>ENA-ORNF01000552-ORNF01000552.1-human-gut-metagenome-genome-assembly--contig:-NODE-552-length-38183-cov-9.471674_pt1 | contig 38183 bp, 28 predicted proteins | sample MGYA00242110_ERZ509012 | MGnify/ENA primary metagenome ERZ509012 (study PRJEB26280, sample SAMEA2338714) | human gut metagenome | biome: human gut; feature: human-associated habitat; material: faeces...
CAATTGCAATGATGTGCTCGACCGCCCTTCATTGACATCGGCCGAAGATGCTGCCTATTGGACCAGCGAGTCGAGAGTGCGCTTGTATGCCAACGCTTTCTATTCCAACTTCTTTGTGGGCTATGGAGTGGGTTATGAAACCACTTATGCTCCCAACGCCAATTATACCTTTAATGATGATGCGGTGATTAGATCCACCCAGAGGAACTTCAACCGTTCGGTTCCTACCAGCAAGGGAAGTACATCCTTGGACATTAAATGGGAGAGTGAGTTTACAGGCCCGACCTGGAATTTTGCCTGGGTCAGAAAAGCCAATATCATGCTTGCCCGTATCGACAGTGAGATGACGAATATATTGACCGAAGAACAGTATAACCATTGGACGGGTATAGGACGCTTCTTCAGGGCATTGGAATATGCGCGTCTTGTAAACGTGTTCGGTGATGTGCCCTATTATGACACAGAGGTGCTGAATACCGATAAAGATGCCCTGTACAAAGACCGTACTCCAAGAAACGAGGTAATGGATGCCGTTTATGATGATTTTGACTTTGCGATGCAGAACGTCCGTAAGAGCGACGGTGCGCAAAATGTAGACCGCTATGTGGTGGCCGCTTTCGTTTCGCGTTGGGCATTGTTCGAAGCAAGCTGGCAGAAGTATTACTATAAGGACAATGAACGTGCCAAGAAGTTCTTTGAGCAGGCCATTACGGCAGCGGATATTGTAATGGGCAGCGGCAAATACGCCATCGACGTGGATTTCCGTACGCTGTTTGGCTCGATGAAGGCTCCCGGAAAAGAATGTATCTTATATCGTACTTATGATGCCGGCCAGAAGGTGACGCACTCCATTGCATCGAATTGCAATCCGCAGAACTCCACCGATGTAGGTCCGAACCTTGATTTGATAAAGTCGTTCATCTGTACGGACGGCAAAGATTATCAGACTTCCGGACTGGATGATGCCGATGACTTTACGTTGAGCAACCTCATCAAGACAAGAGACCCGCGCTTTGAAGCGAGTTTCTATGAAAAGCCGGTGCCTACGGCAAAGAGTTGTTATTTGTTTGTAACCAAGTTTATACCGCGAAGCGCTTTGGATTTTTTGAAAATAGAGGGCGGCACCATAGCTCCTGAGTTCTCGGGCAGCAGCAACGTGACCGGTTATCCGGTTATCCGTTATGCCGAAGTGCTCTTGAACTGGATTGAAGCAAAGGCGGAACTTGCAACATTGGGCGGAACGGCGGTTATTCAGGATGACATTGATGTTTCTATCAATAAGATTCGCGAGAGACCGATAGCGCCCGAAGCGAAGAAGCTGGGAGTTACCCGCACTGCTGATATGGACCTCGCCGACCTTCCGGACGATCCCCGCAGAGATCCTTCTGTATCAAAACTGCTTTGGGAGATCAGGCGTGAACGTCGTATGGAGTTTGCATTTGAGTTCTCGCGTATTATCGATCTGAGACGTTGGGGCAAGTTGGAATACATGGATACTGAAAAGAATAAGGACTTGTTGGCAGGTACTTGGGTGAATTTTGCCGAAGAGGTGAGCGATGAGCTGAAAGATGAAAATAAGGGCAAAATCCGGGTAATGGACAAGCAGGGCAACTTCATCGTGTTCGACGGTAAGAACAAGGATAAGATGAAAGGTTTCTTCTATCCCGCAGAGAATTTGGGGAGATTGAAGTTCTTGAATGTTCCTAATGTCAATCCGTACCTTTCGCCTATCGGTACTAACCAGATTGCGGACTACCAAAGCAGAGGATATACGCTGACGCAGACCGAAGGCTGGCCTACCGGCTTGGAATAATGAAGCGAGTAAGTGAAACAATGAAATTTATTTCAAACTAAAACATGAGATTATGTATAAACTAATAAGAAATATTGGATTTGCAGTCGTATCACTGGGGCTTGGCATGGCTTCTTGTGATGAGGACTATCCTAAAAGCCATATAGAGCCTTATGATACCGAACTCCTTTCAATCAAAATACTTAATGCCGGAGCCAACGGTGACAAAGTGGTGGAAGGAACGATTGATGAAGCAAAGAAGACGATCAATTTCCCCCGTCTGGATGTGGAAACCGACTTCTCGGCTTTAAGTATAGAAGCCGAACTTTCCGAAGGAGCTGCATTGCAGAGCGAAGTAATGGATTATTCCATGGATGCGGAGACGAATGAAAAGACACAGGTGCTTAGAATTATCAATCATAACAGATACAAGGACTATCTGATGAAAGTCAGAAAAAGAGTTCCGGTATTTGGTGCTGATTTTGAAAAGCCGACGGTGTATAATTTTTCGGGAGATAATATTTATAGTGATTTTGCTGATGCAGGCTCTACCCGATGTGCTTCGTTTGACGGTGAACATGTGCTGATAGTCAGTAGAAGGAGTAGTGCTCCTTTCCCTCATCTTCTTAAAGTTTCAGACCTTAAGAAGGGAGAAATCAATCCGATTTATCTGAATGTGACAGATGTAACAGGGGGGACATTCGCTTGTAATATGGGTGCATTGATTAATGGACATGTGTATCTTTCAAGTCTGTCCGGAGGTAAGGTTTCGCCTTTTAAAATTTATTATTGGGAAACGCCGACTTCTAATCCGGAGGTAATAGCGAATATTAACGTGGGAAATATTCCCGGAGCAGGGAACAGACATGGTGATAATGCCTCTTATAATATTGATGAAAACGGTAATGGCTTTATCTTCTTTGGAGACAATGCTGCTACTGAATTTTTAAAGGTTCCTATAAATGGACATAAAACGGTTGATATTGGTAATATTAAAGTTTTACCTTCAAAATCAGATGCAACAATGGTGACAAATGTATATAGGATAGGTGATACGGATCAGTATTTATGGTCAGGTATCAGAGTGCCTGTAACATTAGTCGATGAATCTCTTGGAGAAAAATATAAATCAAAAATAGCAGGAGAGGCAGTCGCTCCGAGGATAATATCTTTTAATAAAGAACGTTATCTGTTGGTCTGTACAGCTGGCTATGGTGGTAAATCAGGGGCTTCTATTGCATTGGAAATGTACGATCTTACTAAGGGTGAAACCATAGAAGAAGCGTTGAAAAAGTTTGATGAGGGAGAAAATCATAATCCTATTTATCAATTTAAATTAGGTGGAAGCGGACATGGAAATGCTTTAGCTCAGACGGATTATTACATAGAGAAAGATGAAAACGGGAAAGATGTAAAGCTTTGCGTATTTGCATCGCGTACTGGTTCCGGATTTGTTATCTGTGAATTCCCCATCAAGCAAGAGGAAATGGATTGATGCTTTATCTTTTTGTAGGATTAAATAATTTATAATGTTTACTTGGGAGCCGTCTGATCTGTTTTAATTGGGCGGCTTCTTCTTCTAAAACCAAAATAATGAAATACTTAAAATATATAACTCTGGTTGCTCTTCTTGCATTTGCCGTCTCTTGTAGCAAGGATGACGATGGAGAGAATATGCCTCCGGAGCCCACACCACCGGTAGAAAAACCTGAACCGCAGGCTGTAACCTTACCCCAAAAAGAATTGCGCGGTGCATGGATCACTACCGTATGGGGCATTGACTGGCCGATGGAAGATTACAATGCCGCTACTCAGCAAAAGAAATATACGGATTATTTGGATTTGTTGGTTGCCAATAACATGAATGCTGTATTCTTCCAGATACGCGGAATGGCGGATGCCTTTTACGAGTCGCAGTATGAGTCGTGGAGTAAGAATATCACCGGTACTGCCGGAAAAAATCCGGGCTATGATGTTTTGGGTTTCCTTGTAGAGGAGGCCCACAAACGGGGACTCCAGTTTCATGCCTGGATGAATCCTTACCGCATCTCTACAAGGGCAAGCAAGAACAGTTCTTTTGCTGAACTTGACACCAAAATTCCGGTAGCGTGGACTAAGGACTATAACAAAATCCGCATCTACAACCCCGCCATGCCCGAAGTGCAGACCCGTATTATGGATATCGTCAAAGAAATCATAACCAAATACGATGTAGACGGCATCCATATGGATGATTATTTCTACCCTTCGCTGGAAGAAGGCGAAAGCATGAATGATAATGCGGAATATGAGAAATATGGCAAAGACAAGTTTAAGAGTATTGAGGAATTCAGACGAAACAATGTGGATGTAGTGATACAAAACATTCAGAAGGTTATCATAGATACCAAACCCGGCGTGATCTTTTCCGTAAGCCCTGCGGCAAATATAGACAACAATTACAGCAAGCTGTTTGCCGATGTCAGGAAATGGCTGAAAGAAGGGTGGGTGGATGTAATCATTCCTCAATTGTACTTCGCTACGGGGACAGGGAAAAACAGCTTCAACCAGTTTCTTGATCAGTGGATGCAGTATGTCAACCAAACCCATTGCCTGATAGGTTATGGCATTTATAAATTTGGCAGTACCGATCCTGACTACGGCAACGCTTTTCACTCCTCTGCCGACCTGAAGAGCCAGTTCGAATATGCAAGCAAGAAGTCGAAAGTGAACGGCAGTGTTTTGTACAGCATCAAAGATATGGTAGCGAATAAAGTAGGTATCGGAACTGCCATTAAGGAGATATACAAGAAAAAAACGGTAATTCCCTATTTGGGGCGGACAGAGGCGAAATTGCCCTCTACTCCCGTCAAGGTCAGGACGGATGGCGGAAACTTGTCTTGGGAAGCGGTACCCGGCGCTTATTATGCCGTATACAAAAGCAATGGAGAAGGGAAATTGGCTACTCTCGTGGGAATTACCAGAGAGACTTCTTTCAAGCTGCCCGGCAAAGGGACTTATTGTGTCACAGCGCTGGATAAAGCCAATGCAGAAAGCAGGATTTCAGAGCTGGTAACTTATTGATTAGACAATAAACACCCTGTTTTTATAAGGGAAGGGTGGTGTCGAAAGAAAATCAGCTATCATCCTGTCATTCGGAACGGGGTGATAGCTGATTTTTGTTTTTACACTTTATTTATGAACTAATCTTTCAGTGCATTCTCCTTGATCAGGTATTCCGCTATCTGAACGGCGTTCAGTGCAGCACCTTTCTTGATCTGGTCACCTACAATCCAGAAAGTGAGTCCGCAGTCATTGCTGAGGTCTTTGCGGATGCGTCCTACGTATACAGGGTCTTTTCCTGCAAGGAACAGCGGCATCGGATATTCTTTCTCTGCCGGGTTGTCCATCAGTACAAGACCTTCACCGTTAGCAAAGGCTTCGCGGGCTTCTTCTACGGAAACAGGACGTTCTGTCTCTACCCAGATGCTTTCCGAGTGAGAACGGAGGGCGGGAACACGAACACAAGTTGCGCTGACTTTAATGTCGGAGTGCATAATCTTACGGGTTTCGTTGTACATCTTCATTTCCTCTTTGGTATATCCGTTTTCAGTGAACACGTCGATTTGGGGAATCAGGTTGAATGCCAATTGGTAGGCGAATTTTTCAACGGTAACCGGATGGCCGGCCAATACTTGGCGGTATTGTTCGTATAGCTCGTCCATCGCGGCGGCGCCTGCACCGCTGGCAGCCTGATAGGTGGATACGTGTACGGTCTTTATATGAGAAAGCTGTTCGATGGCTTTCAGTGCCACTACCATTTGGATAGTAGTACAGTTAGGGTTGGCAATGATGCCGCGTGGACGAGTCAACGCATCTTCCGGGTTAACTTCGGGCACAACCAAAGGCACATCAGTATCCATACGGAATGCGCTTGAGTTGTCAATCATTACGGCACCATATTTAGTAATAGTCTCTGCGAATTCTTTCGATGTTCCAGCTCCTGCTGAAGTAAATGCAATGTCAACACCTTTGAAGTCATCATTGTGCTGCAGTAATTTCACTTCAATTTCTTTACCGCGGAAAGTGTATTTTCGTCCTGCACTGCGTGAAGAACCAAACAATACCAATTCATCGATGGGGAAGTTTCTCTCATCGAGCACGCGTAAGAACTCCTGTCCTACGGCTCCGCTTGCACCAACAATAGCTACTTTCATTTTTCTAAATTTTCTGTTAAGCTGTTAAGTAATTACATTCTTCTTATCTCGTTTTATCGTTCAATCTTTATGTTTGCGTACAAAATGTAGCGAATGATGAACCATGTGTTTCCGATTGATAAGTTATTGGCTGCAAAAATAAAACATTTTGATGGTATAAAGTCGAAAACACGAAGAATTTTTATATTTTTGTCTTTAATTTGAAACAATGATACACGTTTATGAAAGAAATATTCAATCTTTTTGACCTAAATATTCATTTCCCTATTACAGATCCTACGTGGATATTCTTTTTAGTGCTGGTCATTATCTTGTTCGCTCCTATTGTTTTAGAGCGTCTGCGCATACCTCACATCATAGGTATGATTCTGGCTGGTATCGTAATCGGTGAGCATGGTTTCAATATTTTGGCGCGCGATAGTAGCTTTGAACTCTTTGGTAAAGTAGGCTTATATTACATCATGTTCTTGGCTGGTTTGGAAATGAACATGGAAGACTTCAAGAGCATCCGCTTTAAGGCTACTGTGCTTGGTTTGCTGGCTTTTGTCATTCCGCTGGCCATAGGTATCTGGACCAACGTAAGTCTGCTTGGTTATACCATAACCGCTTCTGTGCTGCTGGCCAGTATGTACGCATCGCACACACTTATAGCTTATCCCATCGTTATACGCTACGGCATTAACCGCCAGCGTTCGGTAAATATTGCAGTTGGAGGTACTGCTGTTACCGATACCCTGACGCTGCTTGTTCTTGCAGTGGTGGGCGGTATGTATAAAGGCGAATACTCAGAAATGTTCTGGGTATGGCTGGCATTGAAGGTAATACTGATAGGCGGATTCATCATGATTACGTTTCCTCTTATAGGTCGCTGGTTTTTCCGCCGTTATAACGATAACGTGGTGCAGTACATCTTCGTAATGGCTATGGTGTTTTTAGGAGCCGGATTGATGGAATTTGTTGGAATGGAAGGCATACTTGGAGCGTTCTTGGCTGGATTGGTATTAAACCGCCTCATCCCTCACGTATCGCCGTTGATGAGCCATCTGGAGTTTGTAGGAAACGCGTTGTTCATCCCTTACTTCCTGATAGGAGTGGGTATGCTTATCGACCTGAACGTGTTGTTTGGTCATATAGATTCTCTAAAAGTAGCATCGGTTATGATAGTAGTGGCATTAGGAGGTAAATGGATAGCCTCGTGGCTCACTCAAAAAATCTATAGAATGCGAGGCATAGAGCGTGCTATGATGTTCGGCTTGAGTAGTGCTCAGGCAGCGGCTACACTGGCAGCGGTGTTGGTGGGATATAATATTATATTACCCGACGGAAGTCGCCTTCTTAACGACGATGTGCTTAACGGTACCATTATGCTTATCTTGGTAACTTGTGTAGTCAGCTCGTTCATTACCGAACATGCAGCCAAGAGGATGGCTATGGACGATGTAGCGGTAAACGATGAGAAGGGACAAGAGAAAGAAAGAATTCTGATATCGCTTGCCAATCCGCATACTTTAGAAGGACTTATGGACCTGTCGCTGATGGTACGCGACGAGAAGAAGCCCGATAATCTTATTGCATTAAGCGTTATTAATGACGATAATGACTCGGTTAGGCAGGAGATGTGTAGCAAGCGTAACTTAGAGCGTGCCGCGCAGATAGCGGCTTCTACCAGTGTGAGGCTACAAACCGTAACTCGTTTCGACCTGAATATTACATCCGGTATATTGCATACAGCCAAGGAGTACGAGGCTACAAGCATCGTTATAGGTCTGCACTATAAAACCAATATTGTCGATTCGTTCTTTGGTAGCCTTACGGAGAACTTGCTTAAGACTACCCACCTTGAGGTAATGGTAGCTCGCTTTGTGATGCCGGTAAATGTACTGCGACGCATAATTGTGGCTGTACCGCCCAAGTCGGAGTTCGAACACGGTTTTACCAAATGGATTACCCACCTATGCAGACTGAGCGGTCAGTTGGGATGCAGGGTTCATTTCTACGCCCATCCGCAGACATTGGGATACATACGCGGCTTTATAGAAAAGCGATTTAAAGATACACGTACCGCATATTCTGAGTTAGAAGACTGGGACGACCTGCTAATTCTTACCGGACAAGTTAATTACGACCATCTGTTTGTGATAGTAAGCTCGCGCAGAGGCTCCATATCGTATGATTCTTCGTTCGAGAAACTGCCTATGCAGATATCCAAGTACTTCAATAACAACAGCGTAATGCTGATATATCCGGGACAGAAAGACGACCCCAACGAGAATCTTTCGTTTGCAGACCCACGTGGATGGGCAGAATCGCAGTATTACGATAAGGCTGGAAATTGGATTTATAAATGGTTTAAGAAGAACTCTTAAGAGTGTCGGTTTATGATAGAACTAGAGGGAATAACTAAAAGCTTCGGTGCGCTGCAAGTGTTAAAGGGCATCGATTTGAGTATAGGTAAGGCAGAAGTGGTGAGTATAGTAGGACCCAGCGGAGCCGGAAAAACTACTTTACTGCAAATAATGGGTACGCTCGATAAGCCCGATGCAGGGCGTATAGTATTGAACGATACAGAGGTAAATAAGCTGAAGAGTAATCAGATAGCGGCATTCCGCAACAAGGAGATAGGCTTCGTGTTCCAGTTTCATCAGCTGTTGCCAGAGTTTACTGCCATTGAGAATGTCATGATTCCGGCACTGATAGGAGGCAAGTCGGCTACGGTAGCACAGAAAGATGCTATGGAGATGCTAGATTTCTTGGGTTTGGCAGATAGAGCCAAGCATAAACCTTCTGAGTTGTCGGGAGGAGAGAAGCAGCGTGTAGCGGTGGCTCGTGCGCTTATCAATCATCCGTCGGTGGTTTTGGCGGATGAGCCTTCGGGTAGCCTCGATACAAAGAATAAAGAGGAACTGCATAAACTTTTCTTCGACTTACGCGACCGCCTCGGACAGACTTTCGTAATTGTTACCCACGATGAGGGATTGGCGGCACAGACCGACCGTACCATACATATAAAAGATGGGCGCATAATCCTTCCGGAGTCAGAGCCCATCGTATGATTAAGGGTTTACTTTGAAACCCTTTTCTTTTTAAGTCGTAAACTGTTAAGCACTACGCTGATGCTGCTGATAGCCATAGCTGCACCCGCTATCATGGGGTTAAGCAGCAATCCGCATACGGGGTACAGTGCTCCGGCGGCTACGGGTATGCTTATCACATTATAGATAAATGCCCAGAACAGATTCTGCTTTATGGTTAGCACCGTAGCTTTAGATAGCTGAATGGCATCAGCCGTCTTTCGTAAGTCTGACGATATGATGGTCATTTTAGCCACGTTCATGGCTATATCGCTACCTTTACCCATAGCTATACTCAAGTCCGACTGTGCCAGTGCTGCGCTGTCGTTTATTCCATCGCCTATCATAGCTACAGTTTTACCTTCGGCTTGCAGACGCTTTACAAAATCGGCTTTCTGTGCCGGAAGCACTTCAGCCTGATATTTCTTTATGCCTATAGTCTTAGCTATGGTCGATGCCGTCTTGGTGTTGTCGCCCGTAAGCATATATACTTCTATGCCTTCTGCCTGAAGTTTCTTTATCGCCTCTGCCGATGTGGGCTTGATAGGGTCGGTTACCGCTATAACCGCCAACGCTTCTTTTTCGTCGGCAAACCATATTACGGTTTTTGCTTCGGTGTTCAGGCGGTCGGCTGTTTTCTGCAGATAATCAGCGAAAGATACACCTTGTTCCGTCATCAGGCGGAGGTTGCCCACGTAGTAAGTAACTCCTTCGTATTTAGCCGAAACTCCCATTCCGGTTAGACTCTCAAAGTCCTCTATTACGATGTTATTTCCGTTTATGCGCTGTGCTATGCTCTCTGCCAGCGGATGCTCTGAACGTTTCTCTATGCTGAATAAAATGTCTTGCTTAGATGCGCTGTCGCCGTTCCATGCTATATCTGTTACTACCGGTTTTCCTTCTGTAATAGTCCCAGTCTTATCGAGCACCACAGCATCAATGCGTCGTGCTGTTTCAAGGCTTTCGGCATCTTTTATCAAGATTCCGTTTTCGGCACCTTTACCTATACCCACCATGATAGCGGTAGGAGTAGCAAGTCCTAAAGCACACGGACAAGCTATCACCAGTACTGTAGTAGCAGCCATTATGCCGTGAGTAAAACCATTGGTAGTATCGAATATGCACCATAATACGAATGTTATCAGCGAGATACATAATATGGCAGGAACGAAAACCGATGCTATGCGGTCCGCCAACTTTTGCACCGGAGCCTTGCTGCCCTGGGCCTCTTGTACCAAGCGTATAATTTGAGCCAACATAGTGTCTGTACCCACTTTCTCGGCACGATAGCGGAAACTTCCTTTCTGGTTCACCGTTCCGGCAAACACTTCAGCCTTCGCCTCCTTATATATAGGTAGCGGTTCTCCGCTCAGCATACTTTCGTCTACGTACGATTCCCCGTCTATTACGCGTCCGTCTACTGCCACCTTCTCGCCAGGTTTTATAATCAGCGTGTCGCCTATCTTTATTTTGCTTATCTCTACCTGCTCCGTTCTTCCGTCGGCAGTCTGTAGCGTTACCGTTTTAGGCTGTAACCCCATCAGCTTTTTAATGGCGGACGATGTGTTTCCTTTGGCACGCTCTTCAAGCAGTCTGCCCACCAGTACAAAGGCTATCACTCCTGCCGAAGCCTCGAAGTATACATGCGGCTCTATGCCTCTTTCTATCCAGAACTGTGGGAAGAACAAGTTGAACAAGCTGAATACGTAGGCTATAAGTGTACTGTTAGATACCAGCGTATCCATATTAGCCGAACGATGCTTCAGTTGTTTCCATGAGTGAATATGAAAATCGCGTCCAAACCAGAATACCACCGGAGTAGACAGAATCCACATCAGATACTTGGCCATCGTATGCTCCGTAAAGCACATTCCTAAAACTATGAGCGGCAGTGTAAAGCATATAGCCCCTACGGTTTGTTTCTTTAAAGCCTTGTAACGGTCGGCTTGAGCCACTTCGGCTTCTTCAGCCTTCTTTTCTTCATTATCAACTATCACTAAGTCGTATCCTCCTTGGCGTACAGCCTCTTGCATTTGCTGAGGCGAGATTATATTAGCGTCGTATTCTACCGAAGCCATGCCCGAGGCGAAGTTTACGTTGGCTTCCGTTACCCCCTGCAGTCCGCCCAATATCTTAGCTACTCTGGCAGCACACGCCGTGCATCCCATCTCCAGTACGGGGAAATTCTGTTTAGTAGTTTGTTTCATTATCTTATATTTTCTGTTTTCTCTGTTTTTCTGCTGCAAAGATAAGGCAACGCTATTGTCCATGTTTTATACTATTCCGAGAAATTGTTATAACACAAATTTTTTCTACCTTTGCCCGTATAAACAATTTGTATTATGAGTCATATTAAATTAGGAAAATATAATCAGTTAGAAGTAGTGAAGGAAGTCGATTTCGGAGTATATCTTGATGGAGATGAAGACGGCGAAATCTTGCTTCCGCAGAGATATGTGCCCGAAGGTACCACTCCGGGTGATATGCTGAATGTCTTTATCTATCTGGATATGGATGAACGACTGGTGGCTACCACGCTTCAGCCTTATGTGCAGGTGGGCGAGTTCGCTTGCCTTGAAGTGGCATGGGTAAATCAGTTTGGAGCGTTTCTTAACTGGGGATTGATGAAAGACCTCTTTGTGCCATTCCGTGAGCAGAAGGCGAAGATGCAGAAGGGCGGACGCTACGTGGTGCACGCTCATCTTGACGAAGAAAGTTACCGCATCGTGGCTTCGGCAAAGGTAGAACACTATTTGTCTAAAGAGATGCCTCAGTATCAGAAAGGCGATGAAGTAGATGTAATGGTATGGCAGAAGACTGATTTGGGATATAAGGTTATAGTAGAGAACGCATTCAGCGGTATGCTGTATCGCAACGAGGTGTTCCGCCAGATAGCTCCGGGCGATCATTTGCAGGCATACGTAAAGTTGGTGCGCGAAGATGGTAAAATAGACCTTGAGCTTCAGAAGGAAGGTGCAAAGAAGGTAGACGATTTCTCAGAGCGATTGCTGCAGTTTATTAAAGATAACGGCGGAGTTACCACTATCAACGATAAATCGGAAGCCGATTTGATATACGACACGTTTGGTGTAAGTAAGAAAACCTTCAAGAAGGCGGTGGGCGACCTCTATAAGAAACGCCTTGTAGTGCTCGAAGAAGGCAAGATACGGTTGGCTTGATGCTTTTCCCTATCATAAATAGGCTTTTCCCTATTTACTATTGGGAACATTCTGTTGTAGGAGGATTTTTATCCTCCTATTTTTGTATCAAAGAAATTAAAACGATACAAGAAACTAAAAACAATACGATTATGAAGGCAAGAAAGCAACTTTTACTGATGGTGATAGCTCTAATAAGCATGGCTATGCCGGCTTCGGCTATCGGGTTAGAGGATATACGCATCAATGCCCGTTTCCTTACCGACCGTATGGCGTTCGAACTAAACTTGAATACTAATCAATATAATGATTTGTATGAGGTTAACTACGATTTCTTCAACAGTGTAGATCCTTATCTGGCAGCAGTGGCACGCGAAGAGGCTTATGCGCTCGACCGCTACTACCGTTACCTTGACGAACGTAATGACGACCTTAGATGGATTCTGTCGAATGCCGAATACACTCGTTTTATGGCACTCGATTATTTCTTCCGTCCGTTTTACGCTTTAGATAACTTGTGCTATCTGCGTATTTACCAGCGTTACCCAGATAGAAGTTATTTCTATTACCATCGCCCAGTACATTATCTAACCTATTGTGGCGGTCATGGCAGAGGTCACTGGCATGGCGCTAGTTACTATAAACGTCATTATAAAAAACGTTATCGCCACCCGGTGTATAGAGGCGATTACCAATGCTGTCACGAGTACAGAAAACATGATTTCGGTCCGCGTCCTGGAGGTCCGCATCGTCCGTCAGTTGGTTCGGGTTATCACTTTACACCGGTAGTCAATTCTCGTCCCGAAATGTGTCGTCCGGGTAATGGTCGTCATGATCGCCCAAACTTTGACCGCCCAGGTAATAATCGTCATGACCGTCCTAAATATGATCGTCCGGGTAGCAGCATGCGTCCTGAAATGGGTCGCCCCGGAAATAGCAGAAACGACCGTCCTAATTGGGGCCGTCCTAATAAAGAAAACTCTCGTCCAGAGATGAGTCGTCCGGGAAATAACCGTAATGACAGACCGAATTTCGGTCGTCATGACAATAAGCGCAACGACCGTCCGGGCAGTAGCATGCGCCCCGGCAACAATCGCAATGATAGACCCGAAATGAGTCGCCCTGGAAATAGCCGTAATGATCGACCTAACTTTAGTCGCCCAGATAATAAGCGTAACGACCGTCCGGGTAGCAGCGTTCGTCCGGACAGAGGCAATAGCCGTTCTTCGGGTGGTGAACAGAGAGGCAGATCGTCTGTACGACGTGGAAATCCAGACGGTCAGCGCAATGGCGGTGCACCAAGTTTTCAGCGTTCATTGTAATTCTTAACAAAACATTCAATAATGCTTAAGTCTATTTGCATTATCTTTGAAGAAGATAAGCTGCATCTCAGCATAATATTCAAGCAAGCTTGATATTCTGCATTCTATTTGCATTATCTTTGCAGTAGATATCAATCTGCTAAATATATGAAACTAAGATACATTAGACGGATTATATACGGATTGGTCTCGTTTCTCATTATAGTAGGAGCGGGACTATTCCTTTTTCGTAATGTTCTGCTACGTTCTGTAGCTGCCGATAAGATAGCATCTCTTTCTAGTCGGTACAATATGCACATCGCATACTCCAACTTGTCTATGTCGTCTATAGGCAATATCCGCCTTGACGGACTTACCGTAGTGCCTCACGATAAAGATACGTTGCTTACGCTGAAGCGTATAGAAGTCAGCCTCGACTTGCTTCCGCTGCTAGGCGGAAACATATCTGTTGGCAATGTAGATGTAGACGGAATGCGCCTTACTTTCATAAAGCAGAAAGGATGTTCAAATTACGAATTCCTGTTTCGCAAGACAGCCGACACCGATGAGGCTCAGTCACGTATTTCAGAATCCATGCAAGAGCAAAGCCTAGACTGTGCGGCACGCGTAAAGAAGTCGCTGGCATTGCTGTTCCGCTTATTGCCAGAGGATGCCCATCTGCAAAACCTCACCGTGATAGGTCAGCGCGATACCTTGCAAACACGCTTCTTCTTGCCCGATATGGTTATCAGCGATAACAGTTTCGATGCCGTTATTCATGTATCCGAGGGCGATTTAAGCAACGACTGGTCGGTAAGCGGAAAGATAGATTGTGGCGAGAAACAGCTGGATCTACGCATGGCATCAGCTCACGATGGACGACGCATAGTAATTCCGTACATCCGTCCTCATTACAACGCGTTTATAGGATTCGATACCATATGTTTCAGCCTGAATCAGAAGCCCGAACCAGACGGAGTGCAGACATTGACTGGCGATGCTATGGTGAAAGGCGTGAAGGTATTCCATACGGCATTGTCGCCCGATACCATCGACCTTAATCAAGGCGAGCTAGATTATACTCTGCATGTGCGTAAAGATGGCATAGAGCTTGATAGCCTGTCGTGCCTTACCTTTAATCAGCTTAAATTTCATCCGTATCTGTCGGCACAGAATTCGGGTAAATGGCGTTTCGTCGCCTCCGTGCACTGTCCTCCTTTCCCAGCACAACGATTGTTCGCCTCATTGCCATCGGGCTTGTTCCGCCATCTGCAGGGCATAGAAGCCGATGGCGAGTTGAGTTACGACTTCATTCTTGATGCCGATTTCAATCAGTTAGATAGCCTCAAGTTCTCGTCCGATTTGCGTGGACACCACTTCCGTTTGAGCAGTTTAGGCAGTAGCGACCTTACCCGCATGAACGATGAGTTTGAATACACCGCTTACGATGGCGACCGCCCCGTGCGTACCTTTATGATAGGTCCGTCAAACCCGTCCTTCCGTCCGCTCGACCGTATCTCGCCATTGCTTCAGATGGCGGTAATGCAGTCTGAGGACGGCAGTTTCTTCTATCACCAAGGCTTCTATCCAGGAGCCATACAAGAAGCCTTGGCGTACGACCTTCAGGTGGGACGTTTTGCACGTGGAGGAAGCAGCATCACCATGCAGCTGGTAAAGAACGTGTTCCTCAACAAGCATAAAAACATAGCCCGAAAGCTGGAAGAAGCTCTGATAGTGTGGCTGATAGAAAATCAGCACCTCACCTCGAAAGAGCGAATGTACGAGGTGTACCTCAATATAGCCGAATGGGGACCGATGGTATATGGTGCAGCCGAAGCGTCGCACTTCTATTTTAAGAAAGAACCATCCGAACTAACCGCACAAGAAGCCATCTTTATGGCATCGGTAATACCAAGACCCAAGCATTTCTATTGGTCGTTTAACGCTGACGGCACCCTGCGCGACAATCAGGAAGGCTACTTCCGTATCCTTGCCCGTCGCTTGGCAGCAAAAGGCATGATGACAGAAGAACAAGCCGAATCTTTTGTTCCTAACGTGGAAATCACTGGTCCCGCATACGATTTGATTATCAGAAAAGACAGCCTGACCGTTCAGCCGACAGATAGTTTGACAATAGTAGAATAGAGATATTCTATAAGTGAAATTCGCATACAAAAAAACTTTTGCCCAACCCACGGAAAAACAATGCGATGGTTCAAGTTGCATATCGCATTGTTTTAGTTTAACCATCGCAATGTTTCAAATCAACTATCGCGATGGTTTTTACCCCTCTAAGAATGCGCTGTAGCCCCAATAAAAATGTTCTCAAAAAATCAGAAAAAACGTTTGGTTTTAAAATGAATTCCTTACCTTTACAAATGAGACCTAATATCTGATATTGAAAACATTAAGTTATATAAATACAATGGGCGATTTACGATACAACAACGTTACTATTCTTTGGCTTTTTATTATATGCCTACTGATAGCTTCGTGCGGACGAAAACCGGTAAAGCTATCGCAAGCCGAGCGCAAGGCTTTAGAATCTGCCATTTCATCAAAACGTAATATTGATACACTCATAGTGCTGCAAAAGCGAATGGAGAAAGAAGGGAATATACTGGGCAGCGTCATAGCTTATAAAGAGATGGGTAAGCTGATGCGTAACGATAGCCAGTTTGACGATGCGCTGCGTTGGCATAGCGAGGGACTGAAGCAAGCGGAAGCCATAGGCGACACGCTGGAGACGGTGCAGGCACTGAACAATATAGGTACCGACTACCGGCGCATGGGAGTGCTGGATGTGGCGCAAGACTATCACTACCGTGCCTACGCAATATGTATGGAAAGCACTGATACATCGTTTACGGCTAGAAAAAACAAAGTAGTATCGCTAAACGGACTGGGAAATATCTACCTTACCTTACGAAACTATGCACGTGCCGATAGTGCCTTTAGAATGGCGTTGGCGGGCGAACGACAACTGAAAAGCGATGTAGGGCAGGCCATTAACTACGCTAACTTAGGCTCTATATACCGTTCTCGCGGCTTGTCGGACTCGGCATGGGTGTACTTCCGTAAGTCGATGGAATTTAATCAACGCGCCAAAAATACGCTCGGAATTTCACTTTGCCATACCTACTTCGGGGCTATGTACGAGCAAGAACATCGCTATGATAAGGCTATGGAAGAATTCGAGGCTGCCTATAAACTGATGGAGGCTTCGGACGACGAGTGGCATGCGCTTAACATGCTTATCGCCTTGGCGGGAGTTAATCTGGCGATAAACCAAGACAACAAGGCACTGCAGTATCTGGATAGGGCAAAACAGATAGCGGATGAAATAAAATCGAACGAGCATCTTGAAGAAATCTACACCTTATATTATAACTACTATAAGCGCAAGGGCGATTGTAAAATGGCACTGGCGCAGCACGAAAAGGCTACTGCCATGCGAGATAGTGTGATAGATATAGAGAAGATGAACCGCATTCAGAATGCCGGACTTACCATAGAACGTACTAATCAGGCCAGATTGATGAACGAGGCGCATCTTGTACTTGAAAGCGAACGCTCGGCTCGTTTTTTCAGCAGTATAGTATTCAGCGTCGTTGTGGTTATACTTATAGGTGCACTTATTACCTTCTTCTATATACAGCGCATACATAGACGCAGTCATCAGAACCTTAAGCGTATAGCCAAGATGCGCGAGGCGTTCTTTACCAATATCACTCACGAGTTTAGAACCCCTCTTACCGTAATTTTAGGATTGAGTCAGGACATGCAGAATGATAGCAGTGACGAGGTGAAGGAGCGTGCCAAGACTATAGAACGACAGGGTAGGGGGCTGCTTACGCTTATCAATCAGTTGCTCGATATCTCGAAGATAAAATCGCAGGTGGGCAACTTGGATTGGCGAAACGGCAGTATCACAACTTACGTGTCTATGCTGGTAGATACATATCGCGAATATGCCCGTAAAAAGAATATCGACCTGCAGTTGTATATAAAAGAACCCATAACGATGGACTTTGTGCCCGATTATGTAAGCAAGGTGTTCAATAACCTTATATCGAACGCTCTGAAGTTTACGCCCGACTATGGCAAGATAAACGTAACGATGTGGCATTCCGGTAATATCCTTCATGTAGAGGTAAGCGATACAGGCGAGGGTATGGACGAGGAGACTGCAGCCAATGTATTCAAGCCATTCTTCCAAGGCGAAACAGAATCGAAGGGCATAGGTACGGGTGTAGGTCTGGCATTGGTAAAGCAGATAATAGACCTGGTAGAAGGCAATATAAGCGTAGAGAGTCAGGTAGGTAAAGGAACTACTTTCTACATAGAAATACCTATGAAAAACGAGTGCCAGAACAAGTGGGGCGAGGCTGTGGTAGACAATGCGCCTATTCTGCCCGAAGAAGTCAAGGCACCTGTCGATAGCGACGGACCGGTAAATCAATGCATGGTGTTAGTAATAGAAGACAATCGCGACATTGCTTCGTACATAGGTGGTCTGCTGTCCGACCACTACTCTGTGGCATACGCTGCCAATGGCGAGGAAGGACTGCAAAGAGCCATCGATCTTGTGCCCGACCTGATTATCACCGACCTTATGATGCCCGGTATGGACGGCTTGGAATTATGTCGCCGTGTTAGAGCCGATGAGGTAGTAAATCATATCCCCATTATCGTGGTAACGGCAAAGGTTTCTGAACAAGAGCGTGTAGAAGGTATTGAGGCGGGAGCCGATGCTTATCTGTCTAAGCCATTTAATGTAGACGAGCTTCGCACACGTGTAGAGCGTCTTCTCGACCGTCAGCGTGCGCTTCGCGATAAGTTCGGTAAAGAAGGCATCAGTGCCGATGCCGATAATAAAGACGATGAGGAAGTACAGCTCACTGATGCCGAGCGTCGTTTCCTTGCCAAGACCGTAGACAATATCTACGTATTGCTGGAAAAGCAAGAACTCAATGTAAACACACTATCCGAGCGTTTATGTATGAGCTCTCGTCAGTTTCATCGCAAGATAGTAGCCCTTACCGGTTGTTCGCCAGCCTCGTTCATGCTGAAAATAAAGATGAAGCGTGCGCGTAATCTGCTAGAGACTGCCCCCAAGCTAAGCATAGACGAAATATCACTTCTCTGCGGCTTTGAGCATACCTCTAGCTTCTACCACGCATTCCGTAAAATGTATGGCATAACACCGAAAGATGTGCGCAGGGGGGTGGAGTAAAAAGTTCGGCTCATTAGCGTAATAGAATAAGATATTATTGTGGTTGCCTTGTCTTGATATCGGTTGAATTTAGTAAATTTGCAAATAAAGCAACCAGATATGAACTTCAACAACGTAGATTTTGTAACATACTGCATCGGTAATCTTTCGCGTCGTCTTGGTTTATCGGCTGGAGAGGTGTATCGCAGGCTCAAGAAATCTGGAATCCTGACCGAATACATAGTGCCAAGCTATGACGTGCTTCATACTTTTGGAAAAGAGTACCTGATGGAAGACCTCATAGATTATATGAGGGAGAAAGGAGTGTTGGCATAATGAAAGTATATCATACATCACCAGTAATTGTAGAGAATCCTGATATAGCACATAGTCGTGACTTTCTGGATTTTGGCTCAGGATTTTATGTTACCACCATGCTTAATCAAGCCCAAAAGTATGGTGACCGATTTATTCGTCGTGGTAAAGACGCCATTCTTAATATCTATGAGTTGGCAGACGACATCACTGCGTGGAAAGTTATTGAGTTTAAACATTACGATGAAGCATGGCTTGATTTTGTGACTGAATGCCGTGCCGGTAGAACCGTTGGCGACTATGATGTTGTAATAGGTGGTATTGCCAACGACAAGGTTTTCCGTACAGTAGACCTATATTATGCTGGAGAGATAAACAAGGAAGAGTGCCTTCGTCGCTTAATTTTTGAGGAACCCAATAATCAGATTTGCATTCGTACACAAAGAGTGCTTGATGAATGTTTAACCTATAAAAGTTCTCAACGCTTATGAATACCAATCACGATGAAGCTTTCCATGCCATATTGGAAGCAAAATATGCTCGCATCATTAATGAAATAAGCAATATGTATTCTGTGAGCCTTGAAGAAGCGATGGATATATTCTATAACTCGCCTCTTCTGCCTCTTCTTGAAGATGGTGTTGCCGACCTTCATTGCCGAAGTGATAAATATCTTGCCGAAGAGATTTGGATGGAGCATAATAATGAAAAATAAGTCACGGCTATCAATAAACTAATGTCTATGATAACCGTGACTTGTTGTTTTGTTGTAAGCGAATAACTTACTCCTTCTCTACGGTAGCTCTGCTTTGCAGTACGCGCGATTTTGGCGGAACATCGGTAGTCTGCCAGATGTTACCACCTATCACGCTGTCATGCCCGATGCGGACGCGTCCTAAGATAGACGAGTTGGAATATACAACCACGTCATCTTCTAGAATAGGGTGGCGTGGTTCATTGATGACATTTCCATCGGCATCGAACTTGATGCTTTTGGCTCCTAATGTTACGCCCTGATAAATACGGACGTGATTACCTATGATACAAGTTTCTCCAATCACCACTCCAGTACCATGGTCGATGCTGAAATAATCTCCGATTTGTGCTCCCGGATGAATATCGATACCAGTGGTGGAATGCGCTGCTTCCATGATGAGGCGGGGCAGGATAGGTACTTCCAGAAGTAACAACTCGTGCGCCAACCGATAGTGAATCATTGCCACCAGCGACGGGTAACAGAGTATAACCTCTTCGCGGCTCTTGGCGGCAGGGTCGCTGTCGAACATGGCCTGAACGTCAGTTCCCAGTCGGCGGCGTAGCTCGGGCAGGCGAGTCAGTATCTTCTGTGCAACCTGTGTGCCAAGAGTATCTGCCTCCTCGATGCTATATTGCAGCATCTTGTAGATGCGTGCCGTCTGAATGGCTATCGCTACGTTAAGCTGCGCTAGAGTCTCGCATACAGGCTCAGTATCGAAATATCCGTTGAACACTACAGAGCGGAACAAACGTACCATGTCTTCCAGCTCTTTTGGGTCTATTTTAGATGTGCCCACAGTCGGTATGTGACTGTCGGGCACGGTAAGTTGTGAAGCGATGTCTTGGATTGATAAAATCATAAATTGATGTTAGTTTTATATTCGTCGTAATCGTAGAGCACGGTCGACAGGTAACGCTCGCCGGTGTCGGGCAGCAATACCACGATAGTCTTTCCTCGCATCTCCTCGCGTTTGGCGAGTTGCAGTGCCGCAAATGTAGCAGCTCCTGATGAAATACCTACCAGCAGCCCTTCTTGTGTAGCCAGCAGACGTGCGGTTCCTATGGCTTCGTCATTGCTTACGGTTATTACCTCGTCTACTACAGATGCGTTGTAATTCTTGGGCACGAAACCGGCTCCGATACCTTGAATCTTATGCGGTCCGGCATGTCCGGCAGATAACATCGGCGAGTCGGCAGGTTCTACGGCTACTACCTTTATTACCGGGTTATGCTCTTTCAGCTTGCGTCCGGTACCGCTTACGGTGCCGCCAGTGCCTACTCCTGCCACAAAAGCGTCTACCTTTCCGTCGGTATCTACCCATATTTCTTCGCCTGTAGTCTGATAATGTTTTTCGGGGTTTGCAGGATTATCGAACTGACCCAATGTAACTGCATTAGGTAACTCTGAGCGCAATTCTTCTGCTTTGGCTATAGCACCTTTCATGCCTGCGGCACCCGGTGTAAGTTCCACGCGTGCTCCATAAGCCGCTACCAAGCGTCGGCGCTCTATGCTCATTGTTTCGGGCATGGTAAGTATCAGTTTATATCCTTTCAGGGCGGCTACCAGTGCTAATCCTACGCCTGTATTTCCGCTTGTTGGTTCTACTATTGTTGCTCCCGGTTTCAAGATGCCGTCTCGTTCTGCTTGTTCTACCATAGCCAGTGCCACGCGGTCTTTTACGCTTCCGGCTGGGTTAAAAGCCTCTACTTTAACTAATACCCGTGCTAAGGCACCTGCTTCTTTGGTTAGTTTGTGTAGTTCTACCAATGGAGTCTTTCCAATCAGCTCTATTGCTGAATTCGCTACTTTTTCCATAATAATTTGTGTTTAATTGATTAATAGTTTAGTATTGTAGCACACCGTCATTTTATTATTGATTACGATGTACGGATTTGTTATATCTATGTTGTATTTTGTTTTCTAAATGTTACCTGTTTTGACAAAAATAGATAAAATTATTATAAAACAAGTCTGAAAGGCGTTTTATTAAAAAAAAAGTGACCGACAATGCACTTTTGGCGTTGCCGGTCGCAGTATATATGTCACACTGAAAGAATGACATCTGGTCTGAGTACTCAGGTTAATTATTTATTTTTCCAGAGCTTAGTCATATCTTCAAGCGTCTTACCCTTAGTTTCGGGTACCATGCGCCATACAAACACGGCTGCTATTACGCATATGGTGCCGTAAAGAGCGTAGGCAAATGTATGTCCGAATCCGTCGCCCGGTGTAAGTTCCATATTGTACATTGGCACAAACGTAGAGCTTACCACAAAGTTGAATATCCATTGAAACGCCACGGCGATGGCTACAGCAGCCCCGCGGATAGTGTTAGGGAATATCTCGGCTATAAGCACCCAGCAGATGGGTCCCCATGAGAACATGAACGAAGCCGAATAAATCATGATGCTCACTACCTGAAGCATAGGTGGCAAACCGAAGGCATTGCAAGTGGCAAAGCTCAACGCTCCAAGCGCCATACCGAGCGATCCGATGATGAGCAACGGCTTACGGCCTAATTTCTCTACGGTGAACACTGCAACGAGGGTGAATGTGATGTTTATTACACCCATCAGCACAGTTTGCTGCATTGAGTCGCCTGCACCCACCGAAGCGAAGATGCGCGGAGCATAATACAATACAGCGTTGATTCCCACTATCTGTTGGAACACAGAGAGCATTATTCCGATGAATATTACCAGCCATCCGTAGGTGAAGAGGCGTTCGGTCTTTACCTCTACGGTGCTTTTGATCTCGTTCAGAATATCGCGGGCTGTATCGTATCCGTTGATTTTACTCAGCACTAGCAGAGCCTTTTCGTCTTTGTTGATAGATGCCAGATAACGCGGAGTCTCGGGCACAAGCAAGATGAGAACGGTGAACAAGCCTGCAGGTATAGCCTCGCTTACGAACATCAAACGCCAACCGGTAGCGATAGTCCATGCAGCAAAGTCGGGATTATGGTCTTTGGCGTACTGCACGATGAGGTAGCTCACGAAGTACACTACAAGCTGACCGAAGATGATAGCGAACTGATTCCACGAAACAAGCTTACCGCGCATGTTACTTGGAGCAACTTCGGCTATATACATAGGGCAGATGGCAGAGGCTAAGCCCACACCCACACCGCCAAGCACACGGTAGAAGTTGAACGCCCACAGCAGCGATATGTTGGGTTCGCCGTACGGATAGAACAAGAACTCAGGATTATAAGAGCCCAATGCTGAGAGGAAAAACATCACTCCGGCAGCGGCCAAGGCCCGCTTGCGGCCGAGCCTGTTGGCAAACAGACCCGACAGCGCGCTACCTATGATACATCCTATAAGGGCACTCGATGAAGTGAGGCCGTGAAGCGTGTCGGTATATGCAAAGTCGCCAGCATTCTGAAAGAACTGCTGCAACCCGCTTTCGGCACCCGAGATGACGGCTGTGTCATAACCGAACAGCAGACCGCCAATTACAGCCACCAGCACTATCGAGAAAAGATATAACTTACTTCCTTTTTCCGGATAATTCATAATTGCATGTGTTTTTTATAGTTTCGATTGCAATTGTAGGGTTATCCTCCTGATTAGCAATACATGGCTACGATAGCTTCGTACAGTTCCTGCTTACCGCTGGTAAGTTTCGGCTCGCCAACTTTCTTACCGTATTCGTATGCTTCTTCGAGTGTCATTTCGCCGTTTTCGAACTTCTTGCCAAGACCTTCGTCGAACGATGCGTAACGATCGGCAAGCATCTTCTTGTAAGGAGATTCTTCGAGCAACTTAGCAGCGTTTTCAAGAGCGCGAGCCATAGCATCCATACCGCTTACGTGAGCAATGATGATGTCTTCCAAGTCGGTAGAGTTACGACGAGTCTTAGCGTCGAAGTTAGTACCGCCTGTACCCAAGCCACCGTTGCGGATAATCTGCATCCAAGCCTGAACGAGCTCGAACTGGTCGATAGGGAATTGGTCGGTATCCCATCCGTTCTGCATATCACCACGGTTAGCGTCGATAGAACCCAGCATACCGTTATCTACAGCTACAGCCAATTCGTGTTCGAATGTGTGACCAGCCAATGTAGCGTGGTTTACTTCGATATTAACCTTGAAGTCTTTGTCAAGGCCGTGTGTCTTAAGGAATCCTACTACAGTTTCTGTATCAACATCGTACTGATGCTTTGTTGGTTCCATCGGTTTCGGTTCAATCAAGAATGTACCCTTGAAGCCTTTAGCGCGAGCGTAGTCGCGAGCCATGCGAAGCATAGTGGCCATATGTTCTTTTTCGCGTTTCTGGTCAGTGTTGAGCAGGCTCATGTAACCTTCGCGGCCACCCCAGAATACATAATTTTCTGCACCAAGTTCGATACCGGCATCGATAGCGTTCTTAATTTGTACGATAGCGCGGGAGCCACAACATCGAAGTCGGGGTTAGTAGAAGCACCGTTCATATAACGCTTGTTGCCGAATACGTTGGCAGTAGACCAAAGCAGCTTGATGCCTGTTTCCTGCATCTTTTCTTTCAGGTAAGCTACGATAGCTTTCAGGTTAGCTTCGTATTCTTCTACAGAGTTGCCTTCAGAGATAAGGTCTACATCGTGGAAACAGAAGTATGGGAAACCAAGTTTAGTCATGATTTCGAAGCCAGCGTCAGCTTTCTGCTTAGCGATGGTAAGAGCGTCGGCACCTTCGCTCCAAGGGAAAGTCTTAGTACCGCTACCGAACTGGTCGGCACCGTCGGCACAGAGTGTATGCCACCAGCACATGGCGAAGCGCAACCATTCTTTCATAGGCTTGCCCATGATTACTTTTTCAGCGTCATAATAGTGAAATGCCAATGGATTCTTTGAATCTTTACCTTCGAATTTAATCTTTCCAATTTCTGGGAAATACTCTTTTGTTGCCATAGTTAAATTTAATTTTATATGTCGGGGTGTTTTATCGGTAGAACACACCGACAGGGTTAATGTTTTAGTTGTTTATTGTTTATTGTTTATTTGTCCTTATATATAATAAGGTGCATATTATTTCATTTGTTTTTCTAGCTGTTCTTTCCAGCGAGCGTAAGCTTCGGCATAAGCGTTGGTTTGAGCTTCGTCGGGATGTATCTCTGCTAACTTCTCAAGTGTGGCGAAAGCTTCGTTATGGTCGCGGTAGATGCCGGCACCAATACCTGCTCCCTTAGCCGCTCCTACAGAACCGTCTGTATCGAATAACTCGATGGTAGCTCCTGTAACCCCAGCCAGTGTCTGACGGAATATCGGGCTTAAGAACATATTGGCGTTTCCGGCATGTATCTTCTTAACGTTCATACCCATCTGTTCCATAACCTCGATGCCGTATTTAAATGAGAACACGATGCCTTCTTGTGCGGCGCGAATCACATTGTTGATAGTGTGGTTATTAAAGTTGATGCCGTGGATAGAACATCCTATCTCTCTGTTTTCTAGTACGCGTTCGGCTCCGTTACCAAATGGGAGGATGCTTATACCGTTGCTACCTATAGGCGATTGGGTTGCCATGTCGTTCATCTGGCTATACGAGATACCGCTTTCTATGAAGTTTCGTTTTATCCATGAGTTGAGGATGCCCGTTCCGTTTATGCAGAGCAATACTCCGGTACGAGGCTGTTCGGAACTATGGTTTACGTGTGCAAATGTATTTACGCGTGATAACGGGTCGTAATCTACTGTACCGTTTACTCCATACACCACTCCAGATGTACCTGCGGTAGAAGCAATTTCGCCCGGATTAAACACGTTGAGCGAAAGGGCATTGTTGGGCTGGTCTCCGGCACGGTAGGTGATAGGTGTACCTTCTTTCAGACCAAGTTCGGCAGCGGCCTTTGCCGATACTCGTCCCTGCTCTGCGAATGTAGGCTTTACGTCGGCTATCAGTGATGAGTCTATTCCGTAATAATCGAGCACGAAGTTGGCGAGGCGGTTCTCCTTGAAATCCCACATGATGCCTTCAGACAGACCTGATGCCGTGGTGCATATTTCTCCGCTAAGACGCATGGCGATATAATCACCGGGAAGCATTATTTTATGAATGCGGCTATGTGTTTCAGGCTCATTATCTTTAACCCAAGCCAACTTCATGGCTGTGAAGTTGCCCGGCGAGTTGAGCAGATGCTGCAAACAGCGTTCTTCGCCTAAAGCGTGAAAAGCCTTTTCTCCGTAAGGAACAGCACGAGAGTCGCACCAAATGATAGAGTCGCGTACGGGTACTTGGTTTTTATCTACGCACACCAATCCGTGCATCTGATATGAGATACCTATCGCCTTGATGTCGGCGGCATCAGCTTTCGAAGCATTCAGCACGTCGGCGGTAGCGAGTTTCAGATACTCCCACCAATTATTGGGGTTTTGTTCCGCCCATCCCGGCTTTACCGCAGTGATAGTGGCTTCGGTCTTAGGATAGAATGTAGTGCCTATACATTTGCCTGTTTCGGCGTCAATAAGGCTGGCTTTTACTGAAGAGCTGCCTATGTCGTAACCTAATAGATACATAATAGTAGATTTATGTTTTGTTGTTTGACTTTTTATGGGTTATAAGATGAATCGATGCGCTTTAGTCGAGTCCTAATTTCCGCAAGCGGTTGTACTCAACTTTGTCGAGGCGGTAGAAGCGGGCGGCTCGGTGTGCCACGTTCTTCTCGTATTCTTCTAGCGGAGTTACGTATTTCATCTGCTTAAGCTTCTTCTGGAAGTTGCGCACGTCGAATGTCTTTCCGTAAATACGCTCGAACAATGTGCGTAGCTGCAGTGCCGTAAATTTGTGCGGCAGCAGATGAAACATATATATAGGGTCGTTGGTCACCATCTGGCGGATGTGAATCAACGCTTCGCCTACAATTCTATTATGGTCGAACGCCAAGTCGGGAAGCGATACAACCGGCTCCCAGCACAACTCGTTGCCGTCTACCTTGAACGATGATGCGTTGGCTGGTATTTTGACTAACGCAATATATGCAATGGTAACGATGCGTTCTACTTTTATATTGGCAGTGTTTTCCAGCCATTTTATATCACGCTCTTTGTCGGTACGGTTTCTAGAGCCGTATGCCTTAAACTGCACGGTCGACATGCGTTTAATTCCGGCTTGCTCTGTGAGCACGCGGTTGGCGGCATCATCCAAATTCTCGTCTTGATATATAAGGTCGCCCGGCAACTTCATATCCTGCGTTTCGGTATCGCCTTCTTTGAAGGTACGTTTCAGAAGCAGTACTTTCAATTGCTCGCCGTCGAAGCCTACTATCACGCAGTCTACAGAGATGTGATGATTGGCTAGTGGGGTGTCTTGCTTATGATTCATCTTTAAGGTTTGTGTGTTTAAGATTATTGCAAATATAGGTTTTTAAGCTTAAAAGCAAACAAAATTCTAATTAAATTTTTATTTTTAAATAGCTGTTATTCAACATGTTTTGTTATTGTTTTTAATACAGTAACATTGCTTATTGTATATTATACATTATTTTGTGTGAATGTAGCGAGTGTGTCATCGATAACGGAAAAAGTTGTATTAAAGGGTGTACAGTGCGTTATGAAGCGATTTTTACAGTCTTTTTGTTTTGTAGGCTTATTGTATAAAATATGTATTGGTTTTTCGTAAGATTCCTTTCTTTATTTTTATGGATGAGCCTTTAGATTTTTATGCGTGATTATGATTTTTCATCATGATGTTATGATTATTTCCGTGCAGACAGACAAGATGGCCATTTTGTTTTTGAAACAGCTTATTATTACTTTTTTGAAATATAGTGTTAGCAAAACTGCATTAATTTTTCTGGTAAAAAGATGTGTCTGTCTATTTTGTGGTGTTTACATTTTGTTGTTAAAATGAGTGGATTATTGCATGTTTTGTATTTTTTATATGTTAATTAGTGGAATTTTGCCTTTATATATAAAAGTGTATTTATAACAAAATGTAAGTTGTGGATTAATAAAATACGTTATTAAGCATATAAATTTTTTCATTGCTACCTATTGGATTTTGAAAATATATATATATGTTTGTGATATGACCTTTGGTCCTATAGGCAATTTCTATAGAGTTACCTAATTTAACCATTAAAGTACAAACCTTAAATATTTTACAAATTTATGAAGAACAATAGTCCTTAGTAGTAGATATTTTTTTGTATTAGAAAAGCATTTTGTGAAGAATAAAAAACCATCTATTTAATAACTATTATGCGAACAGAAAAACACAATTCATTCGGGCGTATAAAAGCAACATTGATGCTAGCATCTGCATTTTCTGTAGCGGGTGCGTCAAACGCTTATTCAACAATTCCTGAAATGTCTATGGGCGAGTCAACAAACATTCATGCCGTAGACCAAAAAAACATTAAGATTAAAGGTATCATTGTAGACGGTAGTGGTACACCTATCATTGGTGCCAATGTCATTATCGAAGGTACATCGGTAGGTTCTATCACCGGAATGGACGGTGATTTTGAAATTGCCGACGCTCCAAGAAGCGGTACTCTTATCGTTTCTTATATCGGTTATATCACTCAGAGAGTGAAGATTAACCAGAAGATGCCTCTACGCATCACCCTGGAAGAAGATCAGCAGACACTGAACGAAGTAGTCGTTGTAGGTTACGGTACTATGAAGAAGAGCGATATTACCGGTGCTATTTCTTCTGTCGATGAAAAGAAATTATCTCGCCAGCCGGTGTCTAACGTGGCTTCTGCGTTGCAGGGCTTGGCAGCCGGTGTTTCGGTAACATCTAACTCTGGTTCTCCTGGTTCTTCTTCTACTATCCGCGTGCGTGGTGTGGGTACTGTGAACGATGCAGACCCCTTGTATGTAGTAGACGGTATGCCTGTTACCGATATAGGTTATCTTAGCTCATCTGATATCAAGTCAATGGAAATCTTGAAAGACGCATCGGCTTCGGCTATCTACGGTTCTCGTGGTGCCAACGGTGTAATCTTGATTACTACTAAGAAGGGTAACGTAGGTAAGCCGGTTGTTACTTTCGACGGATACTGGGGTTCAAGCTCTATCTTGAATAACTTGGATTTGATGTCGGGTTCTGAATGGTACGACTTGCAGACAGAAATCAATAAGGTTAGAGATGAAAACCGTATCGACTTGAGCTTGGTAGACCGTAACACCAATACCAACTGGATTAAAGAAATCTCGCGCAACGCTTTCATGCAGAACTACAGCGTAGGTATCAGTGCAGGACGTGCGGACGACTATAAATATAATGTAGGCTTCAGCTACCTCAAGCAGGATGGTACTATCAAGAAGACCAACTATGAACGTATCAACTTGCGTCAGAGTTCTGAAAAGACAGTTATCAAAGATCACTTGGTAGTAGGTACTAACTTGTCTATTTCTAAATCGAATACTTCTGGTATCAACGAATATACAACTTCTGGTATGTACGATGCCGACTATGGTGTCATGAGTAACGCCATCCGTGTAGAACCGGTAGTGCCGGCTATGAAAGCTGATGGCTCTTATGGAGCATCTCCGTATATCGACTATAATAACCCGTTGGCAGACATCATGTATCCTGAACAGATTGGCAAGAAGTTGGCTGTTATCGGTAATGTATACGGTGAATTAGAAATCATCAAGGGTTTGAAGTTCAAGAGCAGCTTCGGCGCTGAATTCAGACGTAACAATTCTAAGTATTTTGAACCCGTTTACTTTGTATCAAACAGCCAGAAGAATAACGAAAGCTATTTGTCAAAGAGTCAGTTTAACGGAAACTACTACACTTTCGAAAATACATTGTCTTACATCACTACCATTGCCGAAAAGCACGAACTTAACTTGTTGGTAGGTTACACTAACGAATGGGGAAAGACAGAATCGTTAGGATTGATAGGACGTGACTTTATCGGTGAATCATCTAACTTGCACTTTATTGATACTACACTTGATAGCAGCAAGACTACAGGTAGCAATAGCGGTTCTCAGTATGGTATGATCTCTTACTTGGGACGTTTGCATTATGAATATGATGGCCGTTATTTGATTACAGCTACTTTCCGTCGCGACGGTTCTTCTAAGTTCTCTAAAGACAACCGTTGGGGTAACTTCCCATCATTCGCTTTGGGATGGAGAATCAACAATGAAAAGTTCTTCAAGAACTTACATGCCGATTGGATTTCTTCATTGAAACTGCGTGCTGGTTGGGGTCAGATTGGTAACCAGAATATCGGTAGCAACTTGAACCTTAGCTTGTTGTCATTGTGGAAACAGTACGGAGCATTGTTCGGTGCAGGTTCTAACGAAACATTGTATCAGGGTATCGCCGTACGTCGTTTGGGTAATCCTAACATCAAGTGGGAAACTACAGAATCTACTAACATCGGTCTTGACGCTACATTCTTCAACAACCGATTGATGTTCAGCCTAGAATACTACGATAAGACTACAAAAGACATGTTGTTGGCAGCTCCGATGCCTAAGTACATGGGTTATGTAGAAAATACCGTGACTAATATCGGTGCGGCAAATAACCGTGGTATTGAAATCAACATGGAATGGAGAGACCGTAAGGATGACTTTGAATACAGCTTAGGATTCAACCTCTCTACTATCCGCAACCGTATGACCAAGTTGAACGGTGGTACTCCTATCGCTTCGGGTTCTTTGCGTGGTATGAACGCTACTTATACTAACGAAGGTTTGCCTATCGGTGCTTTCTATGGATATGTGACCGACGGTTTGATTCAGACTCAAGAACAGCTGAATGCAGTGAAGAAGACAGGTTACCAGCCTAATGCAGAACTTGGAGACGTGCTCTTCGTAGATACTAACAACGACGGTAAGTTGAACGACGACGACAAACGTATGATTGGTAACCCAATTCCTGACGTAATCTACGGTATCAACTTAGGTTTCGCATGGAAAGGCTTCGACTTGAACATTCAGATGGGTGGTACACTTGGTAACGATATCTTCAACGCTATGCGTCTGTATACTTACAGCTTGACAGATATCACTAATAAGGATAGAGCTTTGTTGAACTACTGGACACCGGAGAACCCGAATACTAACATTCCTCGTTTGGCAGGAACTGACGCCAACAACAACGGCCGTCTGTCAGACCGCTATGTAGAAAACGGTTCTTACCTCCGTCTGCGTAACGTTCAGTTGGGCTATACCTTGCCATCGGCATTGGTTAAGAAGGCCATGCTGCAGAATGTACGCTTGTTCGTTAGCGGACAGAATTTGTTCACTATCACAGGCTATAGCGGTATCGACCCAGAAGTAGGTCAGTCTACTTCATTGTCAAGAGGTGTTGATTACGGTATTTATCCGCAGTCAAGAGTCATTACAGGTGGTATTAGTATAACTTTTTAAATTAGAGAACCATGTTTAACTTTAAAATATTAACTGGTGTTGCTATTGCGGCAACATGCTTATTCAGTAGTTGTGTGGATTTAGACCAAGATCCACTGGGCAGTGTAGAAGCTGGAAAGATTGAAAACGAAAGACAAGCTTTCTTGCGTTTAGCGGCTGTTTATTCAGACATGAAAGACTTCCGTTATACTTGGTCAATGATGGCGTTTGGTGAAGTATTGTCGGACAATGCCACTTACAGTGGTTCTGATAACGACGCTGCTACTTTCGCTTTGATGGAAAACTATCAGTACCCCACCGAGCATGGTGAAATCTATAATAAGTATTTCCAGACTTATCAGTGCATCAATAAGGCAAATTCGGTTATTCACGATTTCGAGAATACCGATGGTAGTTTGTTCCATACATATAATAAAGAGCAGATGATTGCTGAGGCTAAGTTCCTCCGTGCTTATTCTTACTTCGAGTTGGTGAAGACTTTCGGCGGTGTGCCTTTGTATACAGAAGTTCTAACTCTTGATCACGAACGTTTGGGACGTTCTACTCCAGAACAAGTATACGCTGTTATAGAGAAAGACTTGGAAGATGCTGCCGCTGCGTTGCCTTCTAAGAGTCAAATCAAGAACTACATGGAGCAATATGCAGGCCGTATCACTAAGGGTGCCGCTTACGCTATGCAGACCCGCGTGTTCTTGTACGAAAAGAAGTACGAAGAAGTGAAGAAGGCTTTCAAGAACTTGAAAGATTTGAACGAATACGAATTGGTAGAAGACTACGGATATCAGTTCCGTCTTGAAGGCGAACACTGCAAGGAATCTATCCTAGAAGTGAACATGTATAACTCTCCTACACAAGGATACTGGAATACAAATAACGGTAACCGTCACGTCATCATGTCAATGCCGCGTAACATGACTATCGGATATGGTTGTGCTCAGCCTACTAAGGATTTGGCGGATGCTTACGACCGTGCAGGCGACCAAATCAGAAAGAACGCTACATTGCTTAGCAACGCTGAAGCTGTTAAGATTGAAAAAGAAGCTAAAGGTGATGTGGCTCCTATTACAAGCGACCGTACCGGATTCTATAACCGTAAGTTGTACTTGAAACCGGGCGAACGTGTAGAAAACAGAGGTAACAACCAGCCGTTGAATCACAAACTAATTCGTTTGGGTGAAGTTTACTTGAACTACGCTGAAGCTTGTGCTAAGACTAATGATGAAGGTGAAGCACGTATCTATCTTAAAAAGATCAGAGAAAGAGCAGGCTTGCCCGAAATCACTTCTACAGGCGACCAGCTGTTCGAAGATATCATCAACGAAAGACGTCTTGAACTTGGTTTGGAAGGCTTCCGTTTCTTCGATATAGTACGTGTAGGATGGGCTTCTAAGACCTTCAAGAACTTCAAACCGGGTGCTGAACTGTTGCCTATCCCGCAGACCGAAGTTGATATAAGCAAGGGCGAAATCACTAATAAATAATAATACAGAGAAATCATGAAAAAAGCATTTCTATTTTTAAGCACTTGCTTGCTAACTTTCTCTTTTAGCCAAGAGGCTGCCGCACAGAAGAAACCGCGCATCGGTATTGCTGGCATTCAGATAGAGAACAGTGTGTTCATGCCTAACCGTCAGCCCATCGTGGGCCGTCCGGTGCGTATGCCCGACTATTTACATCCTGATTCAATCTTGGGTAAATCGGCTACTTGGTTGCCTGCACTTATTGGTGGAGGCGGCGGTCGTGGCCCGGTAACTCGCGAGTCGTACGATGCGTTTGTAGAAAAAGCGCTCGAACAAATCAAGGCTAACATGCCTTACGATGCTTTTTGGTTCTATAACCACGGAGCATGTAGCGTAGAAGGTGTAGAAGACCCCGAAGGTGAGTTCATGGAAAAGGTGCGCCGCATCATCGGTAATGATGCTATGGTAACCACTACAATGGACTTGCACGGTAATCCGTCATGGTTGGTAGCTTTGAATTCTGACTTGATTACTACTTATCGTAAGGCTCCGCACGACGACGCTCGTGAATCGCACCGTCGTGGAGTGAAGAATCTGATAGAGCGTCTGCAATCGGGAAAGGGAAAACCGGCTTACAAAGCTTGGGTTCCCGTTCCGGTTCTGATGTCTGGCGAATGGACAAGTACACGCGTAGAACCAGCTAAGTCTCTTTATGATTTGGTTCCCGAAGTAGAAGCCATGCCTGGCGTAATAGATGCAGGTATCTGGATTGGATATGTATGGGGCGATGATCCTCGTAACCAGGGTGTGGTAATGGTTTATGGCGATGATAAGGCTCAAGTAGAGCAGGGAGCTAAGAAATTGGCTCAGAAGTTCTGGGATGTACGTCGTCAGTTCTCATTAGAGGCACCTGGATATTCGTTGGAGAAATGCCTCGACTTGGCAGTAGCCAGCCGTAAGAAACCGTTTATTATCAGCGATATGGGCGATAACCCAGGAGCAGGTGGTTCGGGCGAAGTAACTTGGACTTTGGCACGCGTATTAGAGCGTCCCGAATTCAAGTCGCCTAAGGGTAAGAAGCTGCTGTACTGCTCTATCCCCGGAAAAGAGTTGGTAGAAACTGCTCGTAAGGCAGGTGTAGGCGCAGAGGTAGAAGGCATGGTAGGAGCTATGACCGACAACTCATACGAACCGCCTATCAAACTGAAGGGTAAAGTACTTTACGTTAGTCCGGAGCAGAAAAAAGAAGAATCGACTTCTTCTGCTTATCGTTGGTACCAGAACATCGCCATCATCCAGACTGGTAGTGTATACGTAGTAGTTGGTACTTCTTCGCCGACTCCCGACTTGGAAGACACTGGCATCGACCCTAAAAAGATGGATATCGTAATGGTTAAGCAAGGTTACTTGGTAAACCGTTGGTACAGCATCAAGGGCGATTGGGTAATGGCTTTGACTCGTGGAGGCGTTGACCAGGACTTCAAGAAGTTGCCTTATAAGAATATCGTTCGTCCGATGTTCCCGCTCGATCCTGATATGCCGGATCCAGAATTGAACGTAATCTTCGTTCCGTCGGCAAAACACCTTTATGGAAGATAATTAAGGTTAAATAAACTCATGGCTAAGGGGCTATTCGCATTGTCGGGTAGTCCCTTTCCTTTTTATTATTTGTCGGAAAAGAGCACTTTAGCGCAAATTATTAGTCGGATTTGAGCAAGTTTATATGCAAAGCATAATGTTGATGTAATATGCTTTTACTAAATGTACGCAGAACGCTTATCGCTCGCTTTTGGATTTTGCCTGTAAAATATTCAAGGAAATCGGCTCTACAGCACCTTCTGGAATGGATGAAAAAACAATGCGGTGAAAAATTAAAAGTGTGCGAGTTGCCAACCTGCAATATGTGAATCGCAGGTCTGCAATATGCGAATGGTTGATAGGCTTCTTACATTCTTTTTTTAGTTGGTTTTGTGCTTTTGAATAGTGTGTGGTAAATTTACTGTTTTGGTAGGTGCCGTAATGTTACTTGCTTATTTATGAGAAACCTTATCATGTTTCATAATAGCATATTCTACCATTTTATTCGTTATCCAAATTTATGATTTCCCAATAACCGCCAAAGTCAGCACCATTGCGCCTGATGATTCCGGCCTCTCGGAGTTTTTTGATTTGCTTTTCTACTCCTCGTGATGACATATCTATTTCCATTGCTATTTCTGCAGCTGATATCGTAGGCTTGTTCTTTATTAAATCGAGTATTCTCTCCGAACTTTTTCTTTTTCTCTCCGAACTTTTTGTGGTTGTCTCCGAACTTTCAAGGTGAGTTCCCGAACTTTCACTACACAATTCATGAATAGGAATCGTAATCAAGAATGTTAGACGGTCATCAGTCGTTTCAAAGATGGTACGTGGTGAACCGTTCTCGGCCAATTTAGTCTGAATAGTTGGAACACCAGTTGAACGTCCTTCTGTAAGGTCAAGCTCTTTTAAGAAATCGCCTAAACGTCGGTTGCGATAGCGACGGCTTTTCAGCATGTCACCCTTTTCTATATCTTCTTTTGAGATACTTCTGTCTGGGCCAGGGCAGTTAAGGATAGAAATTCCACTTGGCTCAATAGTTATCTCTATAGGCTCATGTTGTAAGAAATCTCTGTGATAAACCGAGTTTACAACAGCTTCCTCGATAGCGTCGTATGGATAGTTCCAAAATCGTAATGCCTCTTGTCTACCAGAAATTTTACGTATATGTTCTTTGAGGACATTACTCTTAATGTAGTCCATTGTTTGCTTTATCATTTGTGGAATACTCCCTTTGAATGTTACTTCCGTAAAATTATTCGGGTGTTTCATCTTTCCATTTGGAAATGTTACCACATCAATCTGAGTATAGGGAAAGAACTTGCTTGGGTTTTCGCAGAACATCATGGCTGCTACATTACGGAGCAAACGGTTCTCTTTAGGATCAGTATATAGCTCCATTTGGTCAAGAATTGTAGATAGCGGTGTTGTTATTACATCATCTGCCAATTTGCTACCCTCCTTGACAAGATAATCACGGAGAAGTACCAATGAAATATCCTCTAACTGTATATCGCTATTGCCTCGTTCGTCAAAAGGCATACGATTAGCTAACTCTCGCAGTTCAACGAGAGCTTCACCTCTTGCCTCGATGCTACTTGTACCACTTCTGATATAGAAGTATTCTTTTGTGCCTTTGGCTGTCACGTTTACAGGTACAGAATATGGGCGGTAGCTACCGGCAGGACACCAGATCACTATCAATTGTTTACCATCTACCTCCTCAACAGATGTGCGAGGTAAGTAGTATGGAGCTATTTTGTTGTTGTATCCAACCATTTCCTGTAATATGCCATCAATCTTTCCCATTGGTACTCCTTCTATAGGACGAATTGCCATCCCCGTCTTGTCATCAGTGTCCACACCAACTATGATATATCCACCGCCAAGGTCATCAAAATCGTTAGCGAAAGCACAGATGCTGTGATATATACTTCCAGGATTCCAGCCTTTCTTGAATTCAATACGGTTAGACTCTATCTTCTGCTTGTTAAGTAGATCGTTTATGTTTATTGCCAATGCCATACAGTTGTTTTTATTAGCGTTAGATTGAAATAGATATTAATGTATTTATTTGATTATTAAAAGTATAGTGCCTGATTATAAAATTTAAACGATTACCACTATAGTTCTAAGACTCTAAAGTTACAGAGATTTATTGTATGTGCGACATTTTTTGCTAGATAATCAATGATATGGATGAAATTCTTAATATCATATTTATGAATATAACTCTTCCTTGGTTCAATACTAGTACCCATTTTTTGATAGAATTACATCTAATATTATGGATATGATTCTTCCATCACATGTTTTGTAATCTCATGTCTAGCAGAGCAAACAAAAAAGCTTCGGCCCCCTCAAAAGCGGAGAGAGCCGAAGCTTTTATATAATCATTCGTAAATGAAAACTCAATCAATATACTTAGTGTAACGCTGCATAAAACGGGCGAATGCCGGAATACGCATCAGCGCCTTTTCGAATAAAACAATGCCCAGCAGAGCACAAGCAATACCTAATGTTACATCGATAATATAATGATGCGCTGTGTAAACCGCTGTAAACCAAATGCCAGCCATAATGATGGCGAACACTATGCGTAGCCAGTTGGCGCATCGTGCGCGGAATGAATAAAACAGCGCCACTACCATATATGCCGAGTGCAGCGACGGTACCGCGGCAAATACATTGGCGTTTCGTCCGTACAAGCCTTCGAATACGTTCCATCCGGTCATTGCATCGAATTTGCCTAGACCAGCTACATCGCCCGGAGTGTTCAGTATAGCCTCGAAGCCGTACTTCATGACGTACCAAGGTGGAGCCGCCGGATGAATGTAATATCCGGTAAAGCCTATAAGATTGACGAATAAGAATACCAAAGCAAAGTGAAGATATACCTTATGCTGGCGAGCAAAGTATAATCCCAGTCCGAATAAAATAGGAACCGGAACCCAGCACAAATAGAATACTCCTGCCATGAAATCCATCGCACTGCAGTTGTGGGTGTGGAAGAATTCGTTGGGTGTAAGTACGCCTTCGGCTGTAGCTATGCCAAACAGATGTTTCTCTGCTTCGTATAAACCTTTTACGTCGATTGGGTTTACCTCATAGTTGGGCACAATGCGCATCCAGTCGTACGAGATGCCGAAGATGGCGAATGGCAATAGTGCCACTACCAACTTACGTGTAGTCTTGCTAAGAAGAAAGAGTGCGCTGATAAGTACGCATAGCGCTATATGTTCGGGGCGCAGGCCCACAAAAGTAGCTGTTACGCATATCCACAGGGCAAGGCACACCAAGAGTGTAACCATCTCGCGGGTAGACGGATGGTTGTTGTTCAGTAGGTTAGTCATTTCTGTAAAATAGTTATTTCTTATTGATAAGCTGACGGCGGCTGTATTCTATGCGGGCAAAAGCCGTGATGTTGGCGAATATAGCGATGAATGCCATCGGAACAATCAAGATAAGCATTGGGTCGAAGCTCAAGTCGGGGCAGTTACATGCAGTGATGCCGCAAGCCAAAAGGCCAACGCTGGTAAGAACTACACGTTCCGGACGCTGCATGAATCCTATCTTGCACTCCAAGCCGAGGCCTTCGGCACGTGCTCTTACGTAGCTTACCATCAGCGAGCCAATCAGTGCAGCGAAGGTGATGACTGCTCCTGCCAGATAACCGTGCTGGATGAGGCAGAATGTGATACCTCCCAAGGTAACAAGTTCGCTGTAGCGGTCGAGTACAGAGTCGTACATCGCTCCGAAAGTTGATGCCATGCCGCCGATGCGTGCTACCTGTCCGTCCATCATATCGAACAGAGACGACAGAATGATAACGGCTCCTGCCCATCCGATGAGATAGTATGGCGATTCGGGCGCCTGTGCGGCAGCGTATACCAACATGATGGCTCCTGCCAGATTTCCTAAGAAACCGATGGTAGTTACCACGTTAGGTGTAATGCCTACTTTTATCATTCCGTGTATCAACGGATTGATAATTTTGTAAATGAGTTGCTGAAGAGCG
>ENA-ORNF01000553-ORNF01000553.1-human-gut-metagenome-genome-assembly--contig:-NODE-553-length-38159-cov-4.884500_pt1 | contig 38159 bp, 30 predicted proteins | sample MGYA00242110_ERZ509012 | MGnify/ENA primary metagenome ERZ509012 (study PRJEB26280, sample SAMEA2338714) | human gut metagenome | biome: human gut; feature: human-associated habitat; material: faeces...
GATGATTTTGTAAGATTACCAGATGGACTGCATCACACGCTAAGGCAAACCGGAAGATCTCCCGTGGCGATACGATGGAGGCATCCACACTCCCAACTGAGACCAGCTTGTCTGACAAAAGGTGGCATTTGCTGTCGAACATACATAACATCAGATGTTCCCTGCGCTCATGGCGCAATGTCTCCATATAGTAATCTGCGATCGATGCCGGATGATCCAGACAGATGTTATTATAATATTTTGTTTCCGTAATTCTTCGTGACAGTTCGGCAATACATTTTAACTGGATTGCCTTCACTTTCCCAATCCCGCGGATCTTTATCATGTCTTCATAAGAGACATCATACAGATTCAGCAGATTGCGCCGCCCGGTTGTAAGAAAATTTCTGGCAACGTCAATAGACTGCACGCCGTTTGTGCCGGACTTTATGATCACTGCCAAAAGTTCGGCATCACTCAGATAAGAAGCTCCATATTTTAAAAACTTCTCATATGGCTGTTCGGAATCCGGTAAGTTTTTTACTGTTATATTTGTTTCCATGTATGTTTCCTTTCTGCGGTTCTGCCGCAAACTCTCCCTGGAAACATCACATTACCGACATTCACACTACATTGTATCATAACAGGTCAAGGTTCACAAGATTTCGTTCCTTAAGTTTTTGTAAAGATTTCAAAATTCCGAGTTTTGCATGATACCAGGTCAGTCCGCCCTGGAAATAAACGGCGTATGGCTCTTTTAACGGTCCATCCGCAGAAAGTTCGATGGAAGAACCCTGTACGAATGCGCCTGCTGCCATAATGACATCACTGTCATAGCCCGGCATTGCCCACGGCTCCGGTGTCACATAGCTGTCAACCGGTGCTGCTGCCTGGATGCCCTCACAGAATGCAATCAACCCCTCCGGATTGTGAAACGAAACCGCCTGGATAATGTCGTGACGGCTCTCGGTCGCATTCGGCACTACCTCAAAACCAAGTTTTTCATAAATATTTGCTGCAAAGATCGCACCTTTTAACGCACCGCTCGTTACGGTCGGCGCAAGGAAAAATCCCTGATAGAACGACTGGATCACGCCAAGGGATGCGCCGACTTCTTTTCCAAGTCCCGGGGAAGTCAGACGATATGCCGCATTTTCCACACATTCTTTTTTGCCGACAATATAGCCGCCGATTGGTGCCAGTCCGCCGCCCGGATTTTTGATCAGGGAACCAACCATCATATCCGCTCCGACTTCAAGTGGCTCTCTCTCTTCTACAAATTCACCGTAGCAGTTGTCGACCATACAGATCACATCCGGTTTGATGCCCTTGATAAAGGAGATCAGTTCCCCGATCCTCGCCACAGATAAAGTTGGTCTGGTCGCATAGCCTTTGGAACGCTGGATGGTAACCAGTCTGGTCTTTTCGTTGATCGCCTTTTTGATGTTTTCATAATCAAACTGTCCATCTGGAAGCAAGTCTACCTGACGGTAGCTGATCCCATACTCTGCCAGAGAACCTTTAGACGGGCGGATACCGATCACTTCCTCTAAGGTATCATATGGTTTTCCTACCGGTGATAATAACTCATCCCCTGGGCGCAGGTTGGACATCAGTGCAAGTGCAAGTGCATGGGTACCGCATGTGATCTGCGGACGTACCAGTGCATCCTCTCCCTTAAAGCAGGAAGCATACACTTTCTCCAATGTATCTCTTCCCAGATCGTTATAGCCATATCCGGATGACATATTAAAACATTCCGCACTCACACGGTTTTCCTGCATGGCACGGATGACCTTCATCTGATTAAATTCTGCAATCTGGTCGATCTTTTCAAAACGCTCCTTTAAAGATGCCTCTATCTTCTGTCCAAACTGGTATACCTCTTTTGAAATACCAAGTGACTCATATTGCTGTTCCATAAAATCCATTTGTTTTTCCCTCTTTCTCTAGTCAATGACCTGTTTTTCCTGTAGTACCCGTAACATATCCTCTAACAATTTTTCTTCTGCATTGGCATAATCTGACTTATTCCACCAGCACACCTCACGCTCTCTTTTAAACCAGGTAAGCTGCCGTTTTGCAAAATGGCGTGTCTCCCGCTTAATGATGTAGATTGCCTGTTCCAACGTGTACTCGCCCTCCAGATATGCTAAGATCTCTTTATAGCCAAGCCCCTGCATGGCAACCATATCTCTGTGGCAGCCAAGCTGTTTTAACTGTTTTACTTCCTCTACAAGCCCCTGTTCTATCATAAGATCCACACGTCTGTCAATACGCTCATATAATTTTGCCCGGTCATCGGTCAGCACAAAATAGGCAAACTGATACGGGGATGTCTTCTGCCGTTCCTTTTCATTGTGCTCTGAGATCCGGTTTCCGGTCAGATGACAAAATTCAAGTGCACGGATGACACGTTTGACATTATTAGCATGGATTGCCTCGGCAGAAGCCGGGTCCACCTCGTCAAGCATGGCATGCAATGCTTCATTTCCCTTTTCTTTTGCAATGTGTTCGAGTTCTTCCCGGTATGCCGTATCACTCTCCTGCTCGGTAAAATCAATATCATAGAGCAATGCCTGGATATAAAATCCGGTTCCGCCTGTCACGATCGGTATCTTTCCTTCCGCGTAGATCTCCTCTAAATATTTTTTTGCAAGCTGGACAAATTTTACAACATGAAATTCTTCGTCCGGCTCTAATTCATCGATCAGGTAATGCTTTACCCCCTGCATTTCCTCTTTCGTGATCTTTGCTGAGCCGATGTCCATATGCTTATATACCTGCATGGAATCCGCAGAAATGATCACACCGTTGATCCGCTTTGCCAGCTCGATCGATAACGCTGTCTTTCCCACCGCTGTCGGACCGGTCAGTATTACCATGGGTTTCTTTTTTGTATCTTCCATTCAGACAATCCTCTTAAATTTCTTTTCTATCTCATATTTGCTCATTGCAATGATCGTTGGTCTTCCATGCGGACAGTTATATGGATTTTCAAGCTGTAACAGTTCATCAATCAACACTTCCATCTCAGATCTGCTGATCGCCTGATTCCCTTTGATCGCCGCTTTACATGACATGGATGCCACTTTTTCCATGATCAGATTTGGGGCATCTGCACCGCTGATATTTGCAAAATCATCTAACATTTCAACAAACATGGAACGCATGTCAATATCCGTAAAATCTGCCGGGACTGCCGTCACCGCATATTCTTTTCCACCAAACGGCTCCACTTCGTAGCCAAAGGTCGTGATCTCTTCCCGGTAACGCTCCAACATTTCCTCTTCCTGCGCATTTAACGTCAAGATCGTAGGCGGACTTAAGGTCTGGGAAGAAAATGTCTTCTTTTTAACCCGCTCCATCGTCTTTTCATAGAGTACCTTTTCGTGGGCAGCATGCTGATCGATGATAAACAGCTTATCCTCATACTGCACCAGCCAGTAAGTATCAAACAGCTGTCCTAAAATCCGGTGTTCTTTTCTCGCTTCTTTTGTCAAAAAGCTCTGCTGCTCGTAGGAGGCCTCCGGCACCGGTTCTGCTGCCCGTTTTGTCTGTATGTCCTGTTCCGGCATCACCGGATTTTGCTGTATGCCTGTTTCCGGTTCTTTTGGTTTCACCTGATAGGTGTTCTCTTCCGCTGCCTTTGCCGGTTCTTTTTTTAACAGTTTATCGAAAACGGATTGATTTTCTGCCGGTTGCGTTTTTGTAGGATGTAGCACCGCAGATTGCAATGAAGGCTGCTGTCCTGTAGCCTGCTGTGGTACAGCCTGTTGTACCGCAACTTGTTGTGATGCAGCCTGCTGCAGTATCTGCGCGTTCACACCAGCTCCCGGTTCAACGTTCGGCATCCTTCTTCTCTCAAATGGTTCCGGTGTCCCTGCTGCGATCGGTTCACGTTTCTGCGGTTTCTTTTCCTCCACCGGCACATCCGGGATAAAGTCCTTATGTGTCAGTGCTTTCCGAATGATGTCAAACAGCACATGATATACCTTTTCATTGTCAGAAAAACGCAGTTCCATCTTGGTCGGATGCACATTGACATCTAACAGTTCTGTCTCAAAGTTAAAATAAAGAACACAGAACGGATACTGGTGCTGCATGACAAAGCCCTTATAGGCCTCCTCGATCGCCTTTGACAGCAGCGCACTTTTTATGTAACGTCCATTGATGAAATAATTTTCATAGTTGCGGTTTCCTCTTGAGATCAGCGGTTTTCCAATAAAACCATGCACCTCAAACAGAGGGGTCTTCTGTTCGATTGGGAGCAATGCTGCCGTGATATCACGTCCATAGATGTGATAGATTAAATCTTTTTCTTTGGAGTTGCCCGCTGTGTGCATCTTCGTCTGTCCGTTACTGATAAATTTAAACGAAACATCCGGGTGCGATAAGGCAAGGCGTTCCATCAGATCGCTGATATAGTTTCCCTCCGTCTGTGCCGTTTTTAAAAATTTCCGTCTGGCAGGCACATTGTAAAAAAGATTACGCACCAGAAACGTGGTTCCCTCCGGTGCACCGATCTCTTCGTTTGCGACCTCTTTGGAACCCTCAATGACATAACGAGTCCCTGTCAGTTCTCCGTATGTCTTTGTGATCAGCTCCACCTGTGAGACTGCTGCAATACTGGAAAGTGCCTCTCCACGGAACCCCAGTGAGGTAATTGACAGCAGGTCTTCCACCTGACGGATCTTACTTGTGGAATGACGCAAAAAGGCGATTGGAACCTGCGCATGCTCAATCCCGCTTCCATTATCGGTAATACGGATGAAGGAAGTTCCACCCTCTTTGATCTCTACGGTAATGGCGGTCGCTTTCGCATCGATCGCATTTTCCACTAACTCTTTTACCACGGAAGATGGCCGTTCCACCACCTCCCCGGCTGCAATCTTATCAATCGTTTCCTGATTTAATAATTTTATTTCCGGCATATTGCTCCCCCAATTTTCGCACTAAGGTCTCGGTAATTTCGGTCCATCCGGTAATGGTTTTCCGCATGGTCTGGTCTCGGTACAATAACCATAATAGTCACATTTTGGCAGAAACAGATTTGCAACGATCCAGCTCCATTCCTCGGAATACTCTGCCAGTGCTTTTCCGATATCATGGAACAACTGACGGTATTCCCAGTAGGCACGGTTGCACATCCGCTGATGGCTCATGTCGACCAGGTTTCTTAAATTTCTTTTATCGACGATCGTTGCTGTCATTCCTAATGGAAGTCCATTGGCGACATCCTCTCTCGGGATCTTGTATTCCTGTTCTAAAATGCGGCATTCCTCATTGATGTGTGCCATCAGTGCCTGATATTTTTCCAATGCCTCTTCATTCCGCTGCACGGAAGGCGGGATAATATAGTCAAATCCCTTTCCCGCGTAATCGATATATCTCGTACTTGACTGTAATCTTGTCGGTGCGCCTCCAATGTGCGTATACCACTCACGTTCCACCCGGGCAGAATATCCCTTTAAGACCATCTCGACATTGACATATTCCATGACACGTCCATGCCCGGATAAGATACAGTCCATGCCCCTTTTATAGTTTTTTTCATCCTCTGTGGTGTTACCGCCCCAGCAGACACCCGCACGCTGTCCCATTAACGTAATCGGATTTTTGGTTGTTTCCGGTAAAATTGTAATTGTTCCCATGTTTCCTCACATTCTGTCTGTTTTTACCAACGATTTTTTACTTTGTTCTGCAACTCGTACAATTTATTTAACGCTTCGATCGGGGTAAGATTTCCGACATCCACGTTGCGCAGTTCCTCGATGATATCATTGTCACTGACCGTATCAAATAAGGACATCTGTGTTAAATCTACCTCATCTAATTTTTCTTTTTTCTTTTTGCTCTGGGAAGCCCCCTCTACGGAAATCCCTCTTGCAACCGCAGCGATATCATTTGAGATCAGCTGTTCCACGATCTCTTTGGCACGTTCAATAACAGAGTCCGGCACACCGGCTAATTTTGCAACCTGGATACCATAACTCTTGTCGGCACCGCCGCGCACGATCTTTCTTAAAAATACAATGTCATCACCCTTTTCTTTTACGGCAATGCAATAGTTATTGACATTGTTTAGTTTGCCTTCCAGCTCGGTCAGCTCATGATAATGGGTGGCGAACAGCGTCTTAGCTCCTAAGAGCTTGCGGTTGCTGATGTGTTCGATCACTGCCCAGGCAATGCTCAGTCCGTCAAAAGTGGAAGTACCTCTTCCAATCTCGTCTAAGATCAGAAGGCTCCTGGAAGTGGCATTTCGTAAGATATTCGCCACTTCATTCATCTCCACCATAAAAGTAGACTGACCGCTGGCCAGATCATCCGAAGCTCCCACACGGGTAAAGATCCGGTCTACAATACCGATATTAGCGGTTCTGGCAGGGACGAAGCACCCGATCTGCGCCATCAGTACGATCAGTGCCGTCTGACGCATATAAGTGGATTTTCCGGCCATATTGGGACCGGTAATGACACTGATACAATGACTGCCATTATCCAGATAAGTGTCATTGGCAATAAACATATCATTGGTGATCATCTGTTCCACTACCGGATGTCTGCCATCTTTGATATCAATAACACCTTTTTCGTTTAACTTCGGGCGGACATAATGATTTCGTTCCGAAACCAACGACAGCGACGCATACACATCCAGTTTTGCAATCGCTTTCGCAGTGTTCTGGATGCGGACCAGTTCCTGCGCAATGGTATCCCGGATTCTGCAGAAGACATCGTATTCCAATGTCTGTAACTTATCCTCCGCATTTAAGATCGTATCTTCCAGTTCCTTAAGGCGTGGTGTAGTATACCGTTCCGCATTGGCAAGGGTCTGCTTACGGATGTAGTCCTCCGGTACCTGATCCTTGTAGGAATTTGTCACTTCAAAATAATAACCGAAGACTTTGTTATATTTAATCTTCAGATTCTTGATTCCGGTACGTTCTCTGTCTTCTTCCTCCAGCTGGGCAAGCCACTGTTTTCCATCGTGTTTGGCGCTGCGCAGTCTGTCTATGGTCTCATCGAACTGATCCTTGATCATCCCGCCTTCCCTTATGGAGATCGGCGGTTCTTCAACGATTGCAGCATCGATCAGCTGATAGAGATCCTCCAGTCCGTCGATCTGCTCCCGGATCCCTGTCAATTCTTCCTGTTCAAACGCAGACAGTACCGTTTTGATGGGCGGCAGCATCTGCAGGGAATTCCGGAATGCGATCAGATCCCTGGGATTTGCTGTCTTATAAGTCACCTTACTGAGCAGTCGTTCCAGATCATAAATGGGATTTAAGTATTCCCTGATCTCATCCCTGGAAATAGAATCCTGATTCAGCTCCTGAATGGCATCCAGACGCTTCTCCATCTCATCCTTCTCGATCAACGGCTGTTCGATGTAATTGCGCAGAAGCCTGGCGCCCATGGCGGTCTTCGTCTTATCTAACACCCACAGAAGAGATCCTCTCTTCTGCTTCTCTCTGAGAGTCTCCGTCAGTTCCAGATTCCTTCTGGTGGAACTGTCAAGAAGCATATATTTACTGGTAAGGTAAGGATAAATATGGGTAAAATGCTCCAGATCCGTCTTCTGGGTATCGTACAGATACTGTAATAGTGCTCCCGCTGCCAGAAGTCCCGTAGGGAATTCTTCGACACCAAGTCCGATCAGCGTATTTACCTTAAAATGCTTCATAAGGATCCGTCTGCACCCGTCATCATCAAACATGTGTGATTCCAGCGCATTCACGGAAATATGTAACCTTGATCTTAAATCATTCACATCAAATCCACTGACTAAAAAAGCTTCATTACAGATGATCTCCGAAGGTTCATACTTCATCAGTTCATCATTTAATTTTTTCAGATCTTCGACTTCGGTCACATAATAATCACCGGTAGTTACATCCGCTGCGGAGATACCGATGCCATCCGGAGTATAGGCAATGCTCAGCAGATAATTATTTTTGCCGGCTTCCAGTGATTGTACGTTTAAGTTGGTACCAGGTGTCACCACACGGATCACTTCCCGTTTCACCAGCCCCTTGGCAAGCTTTGGATCCTCCACCTGCTCGCAGATAGCCACTTTATAACCGCGGCTTACCAGTTTGGACAGATAGCCTTCCACGGCATGATAAGGAATGCCGCACATGGGCGCACGTTCCTTCAGACCACAGCTTTTTCCCGTCAGTGTGATCTCCAGTTCCTTGGAAGCCACCAGAGCATCGTCGAAAAACATTTCATAGAAATCTCCCAGACGATAAAAAAGGATGCAGTCCTTATACTGCTCCTTGGTCTCCATATATTTTTGCATCATTGGTGTCAATTCAGCCATGATCTTCTCCTGTTCTGTAAAAGGATCCACGACAAAGCGGACACGCAAAAGCTTGCGTATCCGCATCTATCTTAGCACAAAATATTGAGGTTGTAAATTAAAGAACCCCTATGAAAAATGATAGTTTTTCACACTTACTGCAGCTTTGCTGCGCATTCCAATGCATCATCAATATGGGCACAGACATTTTCTCTGCCCACCTTATCTAAGAATCCGCTCTTCTCCATGACATGCATGGGCTGTTCCCCTACATGGGACAGAATGATCTGGATGTTTTTCTTCTTACAGTCCGCATATAACTGCTCCAGATTGTGCATGGCAGTGGCATCGATGGCGCTTACACTTCTCATGCGGAGTACCAGGCAGTTCATCTTCTCATCTAATGTGATCTTCAGGATCTTGTCCGCTGCACCGAAGAATAAGGGGCCGCTCACTTCATAGACCATGGTATTGTGAGGTACGGCTCTTAAGGACAGGCTGTCCGCATCATCCTCATCATCCACGTATTTCCAGCCTTCCACTTCCGTCACATCACTCATACGCTTCATGAACAGAATGGCTGCCAGTAAAATACCCACCTCGATCGCTACTACCAGATCGAATACAACAGTCAGTACAAATGTGGTCACAAGAACAATAATGTCACTCTTGGGTGCGGTCTTGCACAGACCTACGAATTTACGCCAGTCACACATGTTGTAAGCCACCATGAACAGAATGGCTGCAATGGTGGGCATGGGGATCAGTGCCGCATAAGGCATCAGCACCACCAGGATCAAAAGCAGTGTCACGGAATGCACCATACCGGCAATGGGGGTACGTCCGCCGTTTTTCACATTGGCCGCAGTTCTCGCAATGGCTCCGGTGGCGGGGATTCCGCCGAACAATGCGGAAGTAATGTTGCCTGCGCCCTGGGCGATCAGTTCCATATTGGAACGATGTCTGCTGTTCACCATACTGTCCGCTACCACACAGGAAAGCAATGACTCAATAGCAGCCAGAATTGCGATGGTAAACGCATCCGGCAGGACATTCTGTACCGTCTTCAGGCTGAAGGCAGGCAGAGAAATTGACGGAAGCTTATTGGAAATCTCATACAGATCTCCGATCGTATTTACATTCATGTTAAGCAGTGCAACCATAGCACTTCCCACCAGTACTGCGATCAGAGAAGGGGGTATCTTCTTACAAAAGCCCGGCAGATACTGCCACAGGATCAGGATCAGGAGACTGATCACACCTACAAGCAGCGCCTGCACATTTGTGGTGGAGATGAACTGAAATACCGCTTTCAGTTTATCCATGGTCTCGATCAGCGGCGCTTCGCTGACAATGGTCAGTCCCAGGAAGTCCTTGATCTGTCCGATAAAGATCGTCACAGCAATACCGGAGGTAAAACCGGTGGTGATCGTATAGGGTATAAACTTGATCAGATTGCCAAGTCGTAAAAATCCCATCAGGATCAGGATCACACCCGCTAACAATGTTGCGATGATCAGACCGTCCATCCCGTTCTTCGCTACAATTCCTGCAACAATGGTGGCAAATGCCGCAGTAGGACCTGCGATCTGTACGCGGCTGCCCCCTAAGAAAGAGATCACAAATCCTGCCACAATTGCGGTGAAAATACCTGCCTCCGGACCGACGCCTGATGCCAGTGCCAGTGCAATGGATAAGGGCAGGGCAATGATCGCTACAATGATACCTGCGATCACATCTTTTACAAACTGTTCTTTCGTGTAGCTTTTCATCACAGAGAAAAGCTTCGGTTTCAATTTTTCCATAACATTCTCCTCAATATAATCTCCTCAGTAAAAAACCCATGTGAAATTATAAAATTTTTATAAAATCACACGGGTCTTATCATAGCTCTATTTTGTTTGGTTTGCAAGGTCTTTTTATAAATCAGGTTCAATCGACGCTCCGTTCATGAACCTGGTGTCCCATATAATAAAATCCATGACATTCATCCAGTGAAACATTCACAATCTTTCCCACCAGTGATGCATCTCCCGGAAAATGTACCAACGTATTATTTGACATTCTTCCGGTCACTAAGGAATTGTCATTCTCATTGATCTCTTCCACCAGTACCTCGCAGGTCTGTCCCTGATACCTGGATACCTGTTCCCTGGCAGTCTCCTGCACGGTCTTAAGCACCCTGTCAAACTGCTCCTTTACCAGGTCTTCCGGCACCTGCTCCATGGCTGCCGCCGGTGTTCCGGTACGTTTGGAATAGATAAACGTAAAAGCATTATCATATTTTACACGACGTATCACATCAATAGTTTCATCCACGTCTTCCTTCGTCTCTCCGGGAAAGCCTACGATAATATCCGTAGTGATCGCCATATCCGGAATCTCCTTACGGATCTTCTCCGCCAGCTCCAGATACTGCTCCTTGGTATAACGGCGGTTCATTGCTTTTAATATCTTCGTGGAGCCGGACTGCAAAGGAAGATGAAGGTGTCTGCAGATCTTTTTGGAATGCTTCATCACCTCGATCAGCTCATCTGACAGATCCTTGGGGTGGGAGGTCATGAAACGGATCCGCTCCAATCCCTCAATTTTTTCTACTTCCTGCAAAAGCTGTGCAAAGGTAATGGGCTCTTCCAGGTTTTTACCGTAGGAATTTACATTCTGTCCCAGCAGCATGATCTCCACAACACCGTCTGCCACCAGTCCCTCGATCTCCCGGATGATATCCTTCGGATTACGGCTGCGCTCCCTGCCACGCACATAAGGTACAATACAGTAGCTGCAGAAATTATTGCAGCCAAACATAATATTGATACCTGATTTGAAAGAATACTTTCTCTCTACCGGCAGGTCTTCCACGATCTTATCCGTATCCTTCCAGATATCAATGACCATTCCCTCATTTTCAAACAGGGAGCATAACAGCTCTGCGAATTTGAAAATATTATGGGTTCCGAAGATCAGATCCACGAAGCGGTAACTGTTTTTGATTTTCTCGATCACGGTGGGTTCCTGCATCATACAGCCGCACAGTGCGATCTTCATATGAGGATTTTTCTTCTTATAGCCGTTTAATACTCCCAGTCTTCCGTAGACACGCTGGTTGGCGTTATCTCTCACCGTACAGGTATTGTAGATCACAAAGTCCGCATTCTCGTCCTCTATGATCTCATAGCCGACTTTTTCCAGGATTCCCACCAGTTTTTCCGAGTCCCTGGCGTTCATCTGGCATCCGAAAGTCGTCACACAGCAGGTAGGCTTTCTGCCCAGTTCTTCTCCAAGCTTTGCCACATAACCGGAGGCTTTCTCCATAAAATAATACTGTCTGTCGGTTTCGTTCATTTGTGCTACATTTGTCATATAAAAAATATTGCCTTTCTAAATATCGGTATCTATTATCTGTCTGCGTATTTTGCCGCAATGGCGATCAATAGTTCTGTCGTTTTTTCCATGGACTGTACACAGGCATATTCATATCTGCCGTGATAATTTTCTCCGCCGGTGCACAAGTTCGGGCAGGGCAGCCCCATGAAGGACAGTCTGGCGCCATCGGTACCACCGCGGATGGGAGATACCTTGGGCTCGATCCCCAGCTCTTCCATGGCAGTTTTCGCATTGTCGATCAGATGCATGTGCTGCTCCATGATCTCCCGCATATTATAATAAGAATCCTTCATATCTACCACAATGGTGCCTTCCCCATACTTCCGGTTCAGGAAATCCGCACAGGACAAGAACAGCTCTTTTTTCTGTTCAAACAGCTGTCTGTTATGATCACGGATAATATAGTCCGCAGTAACCTCCTCCACATTGCCGCTTATGGCATCCAGATGGAAGAAGCCCTCATAGCCTTCGGTATACATTGGATTCTGCTCCACCGGCAGCAGCTTTTGGAACTCCTGTGCGATCAGAATGGCATTTTTCATTTTGCCCTTGGCGGAACCGGGATGCACACTTCTGCCATAGACATGAAGCTTTGCTCCTGCGGCATTAAAATTCTCATATTCCAGCTCACCCAGTGCACCACCGTCTACGGTATACGCATAATCTGCGCCAAACAGCTTTACATCAAAATAATCTGCTCCGGCACCGACTTCCTCATCCGGGGTAAAACCGATGCGGATCTTGCCGTGCTTTTTCTCAGGATGTTTTAACAGGTCTTCCGCCATAGTCATGATCTCAGCCACTCCTGCCTTGTCATCTGCGCCAAGCAGCGTCGTCCCATCGGTCACGATCAAATTTTTCCCCACATAATTTAACAGCTCCGGGAAATCCGCTGTCTTCATAATGATGTTCTCTGCTTCATTCAGTACGATATCTTTTCCGTCATAATTCTCCACGATCCGGGGCTTCACATTGGTATCCGTCACCGCAGGCGATGTATCCATATGAGCAATAAAGCCAAGCACCGGTGCATTTTCGCAGCCTGCGGATGCAGGAACGGTGGCATAGACATAGCAGTGCTCCTTATCATAAGTGATCTCTTCGGCACCCATAATCGCCAGTTCACTGACAAGCAGACCTGCCAGGTCATGCTGCTTCACGGTGCTGGGGGTCGTGGTGCTTTCTTCACTGGACTGGGTATCGATCTTCACATATCGTAAAAAATTCTCTATCGTCTTAGTCATAATCTCACTCCTAACGTTTCTACACAAATCTTAGGTATCAAAGTCGGGGACTTTCAGCCCCGACATCATCTTTTTTATCATATCATGGTGACCGCACCGCTTCAATATTTAATTTTATTTAAGAAGTAATTTGAGAATTAATTTCCGGGGTAATTGTTCAGAGCTTATAGGATCTTATTTCCCGACAGATCCCCATTGACAGCATCACTACCGCCAGAAGATTCGGCACCGCCATCAGGCCATTACAGATATCTGAGAAATCCCATACCGCTGCCAGCGGACAGACGGCACCTAAAAAGGCAGCTATACCATATCCCACCCGGTACCATCCGGTCCGGCGGCATCGTCCCATCAGATATTCAAATGCTTTCTCACCCTGATATTCCCAGGCAATAATTGTAGCAAACGCAAACAATGTGATAGATAGTGTAAGCATCCATTCCCCCACCCTGCCAAAGGTGGCAGAAAATACAGCGATCATAAGCGCCGTTCCGTTCAAAAGCTCCCCCTGCGCATCCCTCTGTCCCAGCATGCCGCTGGATGCTATGGCAAGCCCTGTCAGGGAACAGATCACAATGGTATCAATAAAAACTCCCGTCATGCTGATATACCCCTGACGCACCGCATCCGATGTATCTGCAGAAGCCGCACTGATACCGGCTGCTCCGAGTCCCGCTTCGTTGGAAAATACGCCACGGGAGACACCATAGCGCATAGCCTGCCTGCCGGAACAGGCAGTACCGTTTCCAGCAGAACATAAGAATCCAATACTCCCTCCTGCCATAGCTTCCGGGCAGAAAGCACTCCACAGGATCTGCCAAATTCCTGCCGGAAGATTATGTAAATGAGTAAAGATCACCATACCTGTTCCGAACAGATAAAATACTGCCATACAGGGTACCAGATATTCCGTGACCCTTGCTATTTTATCGATTCCTCCAAGGATTACCAGAATCGTAAGGATACCAAGCACCAGTCCTGTCACTGCCTGGTCAACTCCAAAAGTTACAGCCAGTGCCTCCGCAATAGAATTTCCCTGTGTCATATTCCCCATGCCAAAGGAGGCAAGTACTGCGAATATTGCAAAAAGTACCGCAAGGATCCGCCCCATGCATCTATACGGAAATGCATTTTGCAGAACATACATGGGACCACCCACCGGTTTCCCCTTGTGATCTCTTACACGATACCTGACACACAGCGTACTTTCCACCAGTTTGGTTGACAGCCCGATGATCCCGGACAAGAGCATCCAGAACAGTGCACCCGGTCCTCCCAGCACCATGGCAGTAGCCACGCCTACGATATTTCCCGTGCCTATCGTTGCCGCCAGTTCCGTAGTCAGTGCTGAAAAAGAAGAAACCCCTTCCCCATCTGTGCCTATCCGGGTCTTAGGATGGAACACCAGCCTGAGTGCCGCCAACAGATTTCTTAAGGGAAGAAACCTCAAACTTATCATCAGATAGCAGCCACAACCCAATAATAAAAAAATAAGCCCGGGGCCCCATACGATCCGGTCTGCCTGCTGTAAAAAGCCTGTTACCTCTGTGATCATAAAAAGTCTGTCTCCCTGACTTATTTTTTTTAACTATATTCTTTATTTTTCTATTTTATGATGCCAGGGTCAAAAGGTCTAATCCCATATGAGCTTGCTCATAAATGGGTGAAAGACCTTAGGACCCACCCCGATATGAGCATAAAAGCGGGATGATAATCCCACGATATGCGAATAGAGGAGAAGGATTGTGGGAGTGCGGAATGTATTTACTGGATATCCGGCAGAAAACCCGGAATCTTTTCTGCGATCTCACGGATCCCGAACAGATATCCGATGCCTTTCTCCAGTTGTCCTTCGGAAGCATTGAGCAGTGTTGCGGTCAGATGCAGCTTATGATCTCCGTATGCAAGATCACACGTATACTCGTCGTTTTCGTTTTCCATGGTCGTCCGGTCCTCCGCTTCTATTTCAGCCTCTATTTCAGCTTCTTTATCCCACATGATCTGTGCATTGGTATCATAAGGCGCCTCTCCTTCGATTTCAATATAGGTCTTGGAATCATAATCATGCAGATAAGACTGCATATAATCGGTAATAAAATAATAAGGGGCATCCGCACCGATATCATCCCAGGTGACAGGTTCTATCTCATCTTCCAGCACAACCTTCATAGCATAGAGTGTTCCGGTCTCGGAATCCACGACACACTCGATACTGACTCCCGTAACCTCCTCTTCCTTCATGCGCATACAGATGTCATAGGCCATGATCGCAACTCCGTCCGACAGCTTTTCATCATACAAAATATATCGTTTGATGGAAATGTTATCTGTATCCATATTTTTGAAAAAATAATCCTCCGGGATCACTCCCATATCCTGAAAAGTGTAATTCCATTCCGTATTTAAAATATATTCATCGATCAGACCATATATTTCACCATCCGTTGCCGCTTCATAATCCTGTTCGGAGATATAGTACTGTTTTCCCAAAGCGATACCGTCTGCCAGATTTTGAAGCCTGCGCACGGTGTCTGTCTCATACTCTTCCTTCCAGACGGTATAATCTGTTCCTGTATTCGATATGCTGACTGACTTGGTCAGCCTGCTTTTATCCTGCAATTGTAATAATACTTCCGGCCCTGCGAATGCAAAGAAGATCAGCACGAGCAGTCCGCCCATACATAGCAGGAAATTCCGCCGGTTCTTATTCTCCTGTTTTTTCATATTCCGCCTTTTGCTCCCCTGTTGCTTTTATTATTTACAGCCTGCATTTCCCCGGGAAAATATAACCGCATTACCGTGCCTTCTCCAAGCTTGCTGTCAATCTTCAGTTCCCCCTGATGCAGGGTGATGATCTTCTGACAGAGAGCCATTCCAATACCTGCTCCACCCTCCTTGCGGGATCTGGACTTATCCACCATATAAAAAGCCTCCGTGATCCTCGCAATCTCTTCCTGTGGGATCCCCCTGCCGTTGTCCACGACCTTGATCTCATAGCCCTGTGTGCGCTTACTTCCCTTCATCAGGATAAATCCGCCTTCTCCCACAGCCTTTACAGCATTATCCAGCAGATTATATAACAGTGACAAAAGCAGATCCCTGTCACCCAGGATCACCCCTCTTTCCAGATCGATCTTTCCCCGGATCCCTTTACGTTCAAAAGGGATCCGCATCGTATCCCGGATATTTTCCTCCAGTTCTTTCGTCTGAATCTTCTTGAATTCTAATTCCTGTCTGTCCATTCCCACCAGCTCCAGCAATTTGTGAGACAGGCTTTCCAGACGTTTTCCCTGACTGAAAATATAATAGGTGGCTTCGCCCCTCTCCTGCTCTGTCAGTTCATAGGAGTTCAGCATATCCGCATATCCGATGATGGAAGTTAACGGTGTCTTTAGTTCATGGGCAAATGCCGCCGTAAAATCCTCCTTCTGTTTTGCTTCCAGCTCTTTTTCCTCCAACTGGTGTACCAGTCTGTCCGTCATCCGGTTAAAGCTCCGGGACAATTCTCCGATCTCGTCTGTGCCCTGATAGACAGCTCTCTTCTCAAAATCTCCTCCTGCAATCCTTCCCGCAGTGCGGTTTAACTGCTCTATGGGGCGGGTCAGATATCTGGACAGCAAAAAAGCTGCCAGACCACCGATCACCAGCAGACCTGCCAGAGCAATACCATATTGCCGCATCATATTACTCCGCTCTTCATAAATGCCGCTCAGATTCTTCAGGATCCCAAGATATACCGTATCTGCCGAATCCGTCGGCTGATCTGCAATGATGCTGAGCAGATAATAACTCGTTCCCACCTTGCGGACACCGTAGACCTGATCTGCACCAGGGTCAAAAGTCCGGATCATTTCTTCCGCAAGGCTCCTGATCTCATCCTGCGGCAGCTTCAGGCTGCCCTCCAGAGTGATCGTACCATCCGTTTCAAGGATCATACATTCCGTACCGCTTTGATCCGTCATCCGTTCTGTTGCGGAATTCCCCGCCTGTATCCCCGCAAATTCCGCTCCGTATTTTTCCATGTTCTGATACACCATATCATAAATGGTCTGAAAGAGAAGATTCTCACGTTTTCCCTGCTCCGTCTCCCGTTCTAACATACGGTTAAAATAGGAAAACAGCATAAAGCTTCCAAACAGCATGAAGGCTGCCGTAAGGAGTGCTGTGATGGAAAAAAATAATTTATGCGTGAACTTCATTCAAACGATACCCCACTTTATATACCGCTATAATAATATTTTCCCAATGCAGCTTTTTCTTCAGCCGCTGCACATGCAGATCCACGGTCCGGCTCTGTCCCATATATTCGCCACCCCATACAGTCTCATATATGGTTTCCCGGTACAACGCCCTGTTTTTATTCCTGGCAAATAATAACAGCAGATCGAATTCCTTCGGTGTCAGATAGATTTCCTCCCCGTCCAGCGTCACTCTGTGGGATGCCGTGTCAATGGTGACATTGCAGACTGAAATAACCGTCTCCGTCTTATGATATCTGCGCAGCACCGCCTCCACTCTGGCAAGCAGTTCTACGATCTCAAATGGCTTGGGCAGATAATCATCCGCCCCCATCCGGAGTCCTTTCACCTTATGCTCTGTAGATCCCAGTGCCGTCAGGAAGATCACCGGGGTCTCACAGGCTTTTGCGTAATCCATCAGCTCATAGCCGTTGATCCCCGGCAGCATGATATCTAACAGTGCGAGATCAAATTTCTCCCGTTCCATAAGATCTGCCGCACTTTTCCCATCCGGTGCCCAGGTACAAAAATACCCTGCCCTTGTCAGGTTTATCCGGATCAGATTAGCGATCGGCTCTTCATCTTCCGCAATTAATATTCTAAACATTTCCCTGTCCCTCAATGTGTTTTTTCATTATTTCTCACATTATAACACGATTTCTCCGTACATCGTACTCCTAAAATCCTAACAGACATTTGTATCCAAATTGTATCTGCTTATTTTATTCTGCACTCTTTTTTCCTCCCTTCATACCATAATAACAAATGAATTTTCAGAAAGGATCGCTATGAAAGACTATTCTTTTGAGGAACGATTTGAAAAATATCCTCTTGCCATGGCTTATGTTCCCTGGCAGCATTTTTCCAAAATATGCGAAAATCTGGAAAAAGGCTACCAGGACGGCACTATTTTTCCAGAACTGAATAAACCATTTACAGGAAGGAGATGTGTAAAATGAACAGCGAAACAAAAATGCTGCATGATATCGGCATTGTAGACTTTGTACTGACAGATCTGATGCTGTATCTGGATACTCATCCCACAGATCAGAATGCCATGGAATATTTTAATCATTATGCAAGAATCAAGGCACAGATGGAGCGGGAATTCTCCAAAGAATATTATCCGCTGCGAAAAGATCTTGCAGAAAGCAACAGAGAATGGCGCTGGGGCAAGGCTCCCCTGCCATGGCAAGGAGGATGTAACTAATGTGGAGTTATGAAAAAAGATTACAATTCCCGGTAAATATCAAGGAACCCAATGCCAAACTGGCTCAGGTGATTATCTCCCAGTACGGCGGCCCGGACGGGGAAATGGGTGCCAGCATGCGCTACCTGTCCCAGCGGTATTCCATGCCCTTTAAGGAAGTGGCTGGACTGTTAACAGATATCGGCACAGAAGAGCTGGCTCACCTCGAGATGGTAGCCACCATCGTTCATCAGCTTACCCGGGACCTCTCCATGGAGGAAATCGAAAAAAGCGGTTTTGCCAATTATTACGTAGACCATACCATCGGAGTCTGGCCCCAGGCAGCAGGCGGTGTCCCTTTCAATGCCTGTGAATTCCAGGTCAAAGGAGATATCATCACCGATCTGCATGAAGATATGGCTGCAGAGCAGAAAGCCCGTTCCACCTACGACAATATCCTGCGCCTGATCAAGGATCCGGATGTCTGCGAACCCATCAAGTTCCTGCGTGCCCGTGAAATCGTCCATTACCAGCGTTTCGGCGAAGCCCTGCGTATCGCACAGGATCATCTGAATTCCAAGAACTTCTATGCGTTCAATCCCGGATTTGACCGCTGTGATTCCTGTGACAACTAAACAAAAAAAGTGATGCGGTATCTGCCGCATCACTTTTTCTTATACACTTTCCTCTCCTGTCAGATTCCCAGAAAATCCTTTACTGTATCTTTCATTTTATCAACATCGCACTGGGTATTGTGAAGCACCGGTGCAGTGCGGATCTCCTCGATGGCATTGGGAACTTTTACTTTTGCGATCTTAGACAGTTCATCCACCAACTCAAAATCACCCATTGCATCATATTTAGTATCAATGGCATCCATGACACTTCTGGTGAACTTAAAGGGACTTGCTGTGGAAGCGATCACAGTAGTCTTATGATCCCCTGTCTCTGCCACATATTTGCCGTATACGGCGGACGCTACTGCCGTGTGGGTATCGATCACATAGCCGCACTTTTCATACAGGCGGCGGATCTCGGCTGCAGTTTCCGCCTCACTTGCAAAGTTGCCGTAGAAATCAGCCAGCTGTGCCTTCATCTCTTCTGTGATCTCATATCTGCCATCACCGGTCAGTGCGCTCATCAGCGCACGGTTCTTGTCCGCATCATTCCCTGCAATACGATAGATCAGACGTTCCAGATTGCTGGAGATCAGAATATCCATGGAAGGGGAAGTGGTCAGTACGAATTCTCTGTTACGGTCATAGGTACCGGTGCGGAAGAAATCATACAATACCTTATTATCATTGGAAGCACAAATCAGTTTATCAATAGGCAGTCCCATATTCTTCGCATAAAACGCTGCCAGAATATTACCGAAGTTACCGGTAGGAACCACGACATTGATCTTCTCACCCTCTGTGATCTTACCGTCCTTTAATAACTGTGCATACGCATAGACATAATAACAGATCTGAGGTACCAGACGTCCGATATTAATGGAGTTCGCAGAGGAGAACTGGAAGCCCTTCTCATCCATCTCTTTTGCCAGTTCCTTGTCGGAGAAGATCTTCTTCACACCGGTCTGGGCATCATCGAAATTGCCGTGAATGCCTACTACAAAGGTATTTGCACCCTTCTGGGTCACCATCTGCTTCTCCTGGATGGGACTGACACCGTTCTTAGGATAAAATACGATGATACGGGTACCTTTGACATCCGCAAAGCCTGCCAGTGCTGCCTTACCGGTATCACCGGAGGTTGCGGTCAGGATCACGATCTCATTCTTAATATTATTTTTCCGGGCGGAAGTGATCATCAGGTGAGGTAAAATGGAAAGTGCCATATCCTTGAACGCAATGGTAGAACCATGGAACAATTCCAGATAATAGGCATCATCCGCCTGTACCAGAGGAGCTATTTTTTCGGTATCAAACTTGGCATCATAAGCATTGTTGATACAGTTCTTAAGCTCTTCCTCTGTAAAATCTGTCAGAAATAATTTCATGACTTCATAAGCTACCTGCTGATAACTCATTTCTGCCAGTTCTGCAAGACTCTTGTCAAGCGCCGGAATATGATCCGGCACGAACAGTCCTCCGTCATCGGATAATCCTTTCAGAATTGCCTTCGATGCGGTTACCGGTTCGCTGTTGCTGCGTGTACTGCGATAAATTACTTCCATTTCCTCTCCTCCGTGTCTATGTACAGGAATATACGCCGGGATTCCTCCAACGCTTATCCATATTTCCTTGTAACTATTCAGAACCCCATTGACCTGGAATAGTTACGTTTCAAAAAGTATAGCATACTTTAAATACTGTTGCAAGGTGAATCATTGAAGTGTACTTCCATCCGAAAAAAATTCATGTCCTCCATGCCGAAACAATAATGTCAGCTTCTCGTCAAACCATCTCATGCTTTCGCTGTCCGCATATTTTCTGGCGGCAAAATATAATGCCCCCTGAGAGATATCCTCCCCCGCCAGAGCTCGTCCGACAGCACTCATAGTCTCCTCACTGATCTGCACTTTATGATAACTGCCATCAGCGGTGGGCGAAAACTGTGACACCCCGTTTTCCCGCTGGAATACGATCTCCGGAATACTATCCGGAAATTTTTCGGAGTTCAGCCGGTTCAGGATCACATTGGCCACCAACAGCTTCCCCTCTTCGTCCTCGCACCCCGCTTCCGCTTCCACGATCCGAAGCAGTACCTCCAGATCCTCCTGTTCCAGAAGATATTTACTGTTTCGCTGCAGCTCACTGCAATCCACCACTCTCTGCCCCGAGGAAGTCCGGGAGGCAATTCCCATCATCATGCTTTCCCTGTCCGCAAGCATCCTTTCCTCCGTATGTACCTCCAGTACCGTCTGCTGCAGTTCCTGCCGGATTTCTTCCATCCGGCAAAGACTCAACATTCCTGCCAGAAACAATAAATTCATCGTAAGTAATCCGCTTAGTGCCCGTTTATACATAATCAACCCTTTCCTGTTCTCTCATTTTTGCTCTAACTTCATTTTATGCAGCTCGTCCAAAAAATATATCTGTTGTTTCCCGGAGAAAAATGTTACTATAGAAACATGAGCAGACAGAACCTGGAAAAAGAACAACTACAGAAAGGTGTTTTTCGTGCAAAAAAAAAGGACGGTACCGTTTATTACCGTGCTTCCCTGACTAAAAACGACAAACATATCAGCCTTGGCAGCTACGCAGATGCCTTACAGGCGCACCATGCCTATGAGCAGGGACTTCTCCTGCTGTCCGACAATGCCCTGACGCTGCAGTCCTACGAAAAAGCTTCCCCATTATCCTTCGAGAAATGGGTCAGTCTCATCAATCTGCGGGATAACGGGCTCTACTTTGGCAATCCGATCTACCTGGGACAACAGCTCTTCTATTATTATCTATCTCCCCATCATGTATTAAAATTCGACATGGAAGATCTGTTCTATTATTCTTCCCATAAGATCATGCGCCGGGGAAACCATTATTTCGTAGCAGATTACGGCATGCAGCAGACCCTGACCGCCCGCTATGGTATCAAAAGCTACGGTGTACCCGGTGTAGACTATTGTTTTGTCAACGGAGACCCCACAGATTTTCGGAGAGAGAATCTGCAGATTTACAACATCTATCATGGTGTCCGGAAAACAGAAACAAAAAACGGACAGTACGTTTATACTGTCCGCATTCATATCCATGGTAATTATATTGTGGGGCGCTATGCCACTGATATCGAAGCTGCCATTGCCTACAACAAGGCCATCGATATTTTACGAAGCAAAGGTGTTACCAGTAATTTTACACCCAACTATGTGGAGACCATCACTCCCCGCCGTTATGCCGAAATCTATTCTGCACTCGACATTGCACCGGGAATCTTGAATTATGAACCTATTTCTCCGAATAATCAATGAAACTGATATTCATATTGGCATAGCCTGCAATGCCGTCGATAGTGACATCATCGGCATATTGCCACATGGTGAAACGGTAAGGATAATCCGGCACATCTTCCATCTGGGAAAGCCACACATCATAGGCCGATAATTTCGACAGATCGATTTCCTTGATGAGCCACTCCTTATCCCCATAGAGGATGGTCTTATAGCCTGCAGCTGCGATGGTATCCAGAAACGCCTTGGCAATCCTGGTCTTATCCGCTCTGCTGACAGTCTCGATCCTCGCCGTATCATTATCCACGAAGCTCATATCAAATGCCACCGGATAAGTGATTTTGTAATCTTTGATATTCTCCAGGACCATATTGGCCTCTTCCACCGCTTCCTCTTCTGTGATAGCCTGTGAACTGAAATACACACCAATCTGTAGTCCGGCATCCCCGGCTCTCTTCATATTATCCGCAAAATAATCATCCAATGCGATCTGTCCGCTGCCATAGCCTCTGGCACCGACCCGCAGCATCACATAATCGACCCCTGCTTTTTTCAGTTTCAAAAAGTCCACATAATCCTGATATTTAGAAATATCCACCCCGACATAGGAAGTCTGTTTTCCATCCTGATAATATTTCATCAGATCGGACTGACACACCAGTTTGGTAAAATCATATTCGTGCTTGGGAAGATACGGGCTGATCAGCACCCACTCTTCCTTTCCGTCCCGGTTCACCACCAGGGTATGTTTTCCGTCGGTGGATGGATCCGTTTCCTCAGTTTCCTTTTTGGAATCCGTTTTGGATGGTTCCTCGGAAGGCAGTGGTGTCGCTGTCGTCTCCGGATACAAGTCCCAGAAATCCAGATCCGAGGGAGTCAGCGTGCTTCCGGTAACCAGATCCTGCGTATCCGGATATTGGTTTGTCTGATCATTTCCTGCCTGTTGTACATTCTCCGTCTGTGCAGCCGTATTGTTCTGTTGGTGAGAGGCGGGCTGTCTGTTCATGATCAGTACCACCGCAAGAATCACTGCCACAAATATCGTAACAGCAACGATAGCACTGATCACCGTAGGTGTCAGCCCTCCCCCGTGATCTTCATAATCGTCCGGAAGACGCATTTCTTTTCTCCTCTTGTACTTTCTTTACGCTTTTACAATGCATTTCTTCGGGCATTTCTCCATGCAGGCTCCACAGCCCACACATTTTTCCGGATCAATGACCGCATGGAAGTTCTCCACCTTCACCGCATCGTGCTGGCAGTTCTTCACGCAGATTCCACAGCCTACACAGCCGGTCTTGCAGGCTTTCATGGTAACAGGTCCCTTATCTGTGGAACTACATGCCACCTGTACGGTGTTGGAATAAGGCCGTAAACTGATCAGATGCTTGGGACAGACCTCTACACATTTTCCGCAGGCCTTACATTTTTCTTTATCGACCACAGCCACACCGTTCTCTACATGAATGGCATCGAAGGGGCAGACCTGTACGCAGGTCCCGAATCCCAGACAGCCACTGTTGCAGGACTTCGGACCGCCTCCGGGGACAAAACTCATCATACGGCAGTCTTTGATACCATAGTAATCATAATCTGTGGTGGTACGTTCACAGTCGCCCTGACAATGCACATAAGCCACCTTGCGTTCGGAGGCCTCTGCCTCTACCCCCATGATAGCCGCAATCTTTTTGCCGACTTCCTCTCCACCCACGGGACAGGTGTTTACCGCAGCCTCTCCTTTGGCGATGGCAGCAGCCAGTCCGGAACATCCGGCATAGCCACAGCCACCGCAGTTATTTCCGGGAAGAGCGGCCAATACCGCCTCTTCCTTTTCATCTACTTCTACTTTAAATTTAATACCGGCCACGCCAAGGAACAGTCCTACAAAGATGCCGACGATTCCGACACAAGCCGCAGCAATCAGAATTCCTGTTATACTCATCTATGTTACTCCCTTCCTAGATCAGACCGGAGAATCCACAGAAAGCAATGGCCATCAGTCCTGCTGTCAGCAGCACCATGGGCATTCCCCTGAAGGATTCCGGTACTTCATTATATTCCATCTTCTCACGCAATCCGGCCAGGATCACGATGGCTATGGTAAATCCAAGTGCCGTGGCAAAACCATTCACAATCCCCGTCAGAATACCGTACTCCTTCTGTACGTTGGTAATGGCTACACCCAAAACCGCACAGTTGGTTGTGATCAGAGGAAGGTAAACACCCAGTGCCTGGTACAGAGAAGGCATTGTCTTTTTCAGGAACATTTCCACGAACTGTACCAGTGCCGCAATGACAAGGATGAATACGATGGTCTCCAGATACTCAATGTGTAACGGCTGCAGGATAAATTTGTAGATCACACCCGCTACTGCGCTGGCCAGCGTAATAACGAAAATAACCGCTGTTCCCATACCGCCTGCCGTTTTGATCTTACGGGATACGCCTAAAAACGGACACAGTCCCATGAACTGGCTCAGGACAATATTGCTGACAATGGAGGAACCGATCAGTAACAGCAGCATATCTTTTACACTATCCATTTATTTTTCCTCCTTATCTAAGTCAATGGTCTCAAGCTCGTCAGCTGAAGCCTTTTGCTTTGCTGCCGCTTCCTCCACATTCTTTGCGGTGTCTTCCGGAGTATCAGTATTATCATAAAACCGTTCCGAACAGCCGCTTTCACCGCAGTGCAGGCAGTCATGCCCGCAGCCGGACTGGATCTTCTCGTAGTCCTTGCCTGCAAGCTTTCTCTTGTTCTTCACATAATTCTGAAGAGCAGTCAGTGCAGCCAGTACGAAGAACGCACCGGGAGCCAGACCGAAAATATTGATCGTCACATAGGAATCCGGCATGATCTGGAATCCGAAGATAGATCCGGCTGCCAGGATCTCACGCACCGCACCGATACAGGTCAGTGCAAGGGAAAAACCGAGTCCCATACCAAGTCCGTCAAACAAGGAAGGAATGGGCGGATTGGAATAAGCATAGCTCTCTGCTCTTCCCAGGATGATACAGTTTACAACGATCAGAGGAATATACACACCCAACGCATCGTTCAGCGACGGCAGATACGCCTGCAAAAGCAGCTGTACTGCAGTTACGAAGGATGCAATGATCACGATAAATGCAGGAATCCTTACCCGGCTGGGGATCACTTTTCTGAGCAGGGAAATGATCATGTTGCTCATGGTAAGTACCACTGCTGTGGTCAGCCCCATGCCAAGTCCGTTCATAGCCGATGTGGTAACCGCCAGTGTCGGACACATTCCCAGCATCAATACAAAAGTAGGATTCTCCTTGATGATACCATTATAAAGTCTCTCACCTGCTTTATTCATTGCCCGCACCTCCCTGTACATAATCATTAAATGCCAGAAGGCTTCCGTTAACGGCATTGGTTACAGCTTTCGTTGTAATGGTAGCACCGCTGATAGCATCGATCTCACTGTCAGAAGTGGATCCTGTCTTCGTATAAGCAAAGCTCTTCACATTCTTGTTGTGAAACTGGGGCACCAGCACATCTCCTGCCTTCATACCTAGTCCGGGAGTCTCGGAAATACTTAAAATCGAAATATCATTGACCGTACCGTCCAGTCGGATTCCCACATACAGAACGATGTTGCCGCCATATCCTTCAGAGGAAGTGGTCTGGATCACATAGCCCAACTGTGTTCCGGAAGCATCCTGTGCTTCATAGACTGTACCGATGGTGATTCCGGTATCTGAAAGCTTCTGAGCGGTATCCGCAGATGGCGTATAGACATCCAGCTCCTCAAAATGTTCCGCATCCGCAAAAACTGCCTGACAGGCTTCCTGCACTGCCTTTTCCTCCTGCAGACGGATGGGTTCCTTGGTCAGTTCATAGACAAATCCCAACAGCAGACCTGCAATCAGGGTGATTGCAAACAGAATGCCCGCTTCTTTTAACATTGCCTGAATATCATTCTTATTTTTCATGTTTCGCACCTGCCTTTCTGCCAAAAGCTGCCGGCATGGTGAATTTTTCGATCAAAGGTACTAAAAGATTACCCAAAATAATGGCATAGGACACACCTTCTGCACCCGGTCCGAAGATACGGAAGATTCCGGTGAGAAGTCCCAGTACCACACCATATACATACTGCCCCTTGATGGTAATAGGCCGGGTCACATAATCCGTTGCCATGAAAAAGGCGCCCAGGATCAGACCACCTCCAGCTAACTGTGCCGAAAGGTATGCGGGATCAAAACCGTGTCCTCCGAAAATGCCGGCAAACAGGATCACGGTCACAATATAAGTACCGGGAATCCGAAGATCGATCACACCGATCAGGATCAGGAAACATGCGCCGATCAATAAAGCGATCATGGAAGTCTCTCCGATGGTTCCCGCTGTCCTACCTACGATCATGTCCATGACATTGACACTCTCTCCTGCCTTCAATGCCGCCAGCGGAGTAGCACCGGTATAGGCATCACAGGCAAAGTCCGTCATCTGGGACGGGAAGGAGATCAGCAAAAAACATCTGGCGGCCAGCGCCGGATTCATGAAGTTCTGACCCAGGCCACCGAACAGCATTTTTACCACCAGAATTGCAAATACACCGCCTAATGCTGCCATCCACAAAGGAATGCTCACCGGCAGATTTAATGCAAGCAGCAGTCCTGTTACTACTGCTGACATATCTGAGATCGTGATTTTTTTCTTCCAGAGCCAGCCGAATAATAATTCTGTCAGTACCGTGCTTGCGATAGTCACAGCCATGACTGCCAGAGCCCTGGGGCCAAAATTATAGATTCCGAAACCGGCAGCCGGCAGCAATGCGATCACCACAGCTGTCATAATACTGCTGGTCGTTACTTTCGATCGGATATGAGGATTTGAAGATACTTTCAAAAGTCCGCTCACTGTTCTTCCCTCCTACTTCTTTTTCTTCTTGGCAAGCTGGATCTTACGCATGGATTTGATTTCCTGCGTCAGAGGACGCTTTGCCGGACATACAAAACTACAACAGCCGCATTCACAGCACTCCATGCCGTTATGTTCCACGAAAGCTTCTTCATCAAAATGCTCCGCATAAGTTGCTAAGAGGCTTGGAACAATACGACCGGGACAGGCTTCCACACAGCGGCCGCAGTTGATGCAGGGGCTGGGTTCCATAGCGGATACATCGTCCTGGGTCAGTGCCAGTAATGCGGTAGAAGTCTTCGTGGTGGGTACATCCAGCTGGAACATGCCGAATCCCATCATGGGACCACCGCAGATGATCTTCTCCGGCTCCTGCTTAAAGCCACCGGCTATATCCAACAGTTCCTGATAACTCATACCGATAGGTACACGGAAATTCCGGGGATTGGCCACAGCATCACCAGTAACGGTGATGATACGTTCCATCAGAGGACGGCCTTCCGTCACCGCTCTGTAAATAGCTACCACCGTATCTACGTTATCCACGATACATCCCACATCCGCAGGAAGCATGGAAGAATTGATCTTTCGTCCTGTTGTGGCATAGATCAGCTGACGCTCCGCACCCTGAGGATACTTGGTCTTCAGTGCCTTCACTGTGATCTGGGGATCATTCTTGGTCATCTGTTTTAACAGAGAGATACAATCCGGCTTATTATCCTCCACGGCCAGAATACCGTGGGCATTATCGAACAGCTTCAGCATGATCTTCAGTCCGCCGATGAGTTTATCCGGATCCTCCATCATCCTACGATAATCAGAAGTCAGATAAGGCTCACATTCCGCACAGTTGGCTATTACATATTCAATTTTATCCGGATCCTTAGGGGATAATTTGACATGCGTAGGAAATCCTGCGCCGCCCATGCCAACGACTCCGGCCTCCTTCACGATATCAATGATTTCTTCTTTCTGCAGTTTGTCCACCGGTGCATAAGGATGAAATTCCTCGCTTTCATACAGGCCGTCATTATCAATGACAATACTCTGTATCAAATCTCCTGTCACCACACGTCTTGTCTCAATTGCTTTTACTGTACCGGACACAGATGCATAGATAGGTGCCGACACAAATCCGCCGCTTTCTGCTATCTTTTGTCCGGCAAGCACTCTGTCTCCTTTTGCCACAATGGGGTTTGCAGGAGCACCGATATGTTGGGACAGCGGATAGACCATTTCGCCCTTAGGCAGAACATCCTGGATCGGTTTGTCTTTGGACAGATCTTTTCCGTCATAGGGATGGATTCCGCCTACAAATGTCAACTTTGCCATTTCCTAACATCCTTTCTAAATAGTTACTTGTATTTCAAATTACATTACGATAATTGTACTATTTTTATCAACTTTTATCAACAAAATGCTACTGCATTTTCTAAATATATGGTAAAATAAATTCACGCAGAGAATGAAGAAAGCGTTTATTAACTTGCCCACCCGGCAGAAAGAGGTCATACATGAAAAAATCAGAAGAGACTCTGGAGGATTTTGCGATCTCCTATCCCCTGGATAAGCTGGCGCCTCTGGAGCAAATTCTTTTTCTCGATATTGAGACCACGGGCTTCACTTCCCGCACTTCTTATTTATATATGATTGGCTGTGCCTGCTATCAGGCAGGAAAATGGCATACGATTCAATGGATGGCAGAAAACTATTCTCAGGAAGGAGATATTCTCACTGCCTTCTTTGACTTTGCCAGAGATTATCGCTATCTGGTACATTTTAACGGTAATAATTTTGATCTTCCTTTTATCACACAAAAATGTGCCCAGTTAAAGCTTCCTTTTTCCTTTGATGGTTTCCAGGGAATCGATATTTACCGCCGGATCTCTCCTTACAAGTTCTTCTTAAAATTGCCTAACTGCAAGCAGAAAACGTTAGAGCAGTATCTGGGAATTGCCCGGACGGATGTCTTCTCCGGCGGAGAGTTGATCGGCCTGTATCACGATTATGTAAAAAATCCTTCTGAGTTTACCGAAAAAGCACTGTTTCTGCACAATGCTGACGATCTGAAAGGAATGTTGGAGGTTCTTCCGATTCTGGCTTACTATGACCTGTTCAACGAAAACTGTGTCAAAGCAAGAAAAGTACAGGCCAACTATTACAAGGATATCAATGGTGCACAGCGCAAAGAATTATTGATCACCCTGCAGATTCCCACTCCTCTGCCCAAGCCGGTAACTGCTTCCGCAGCAAACTGTTATTTTCGTGGAGAGGGCGAAGCTGCCACACTGAAAGTTCCTATTTATGAAGAAGAGCTGAAGTATTTTTATTCCAACTATAAGGATTATTACTATCTTCCGACAGAAGATGTGGCATTGCATAAATCCGTAGCCGGTTTCGTAGACAAAGAACACAGGCTCCAGGCTTCTGCTGCGAACTGTTACACCCGGAAATTCTCCTGTTATCTGCCCCAGTGGGAGATTCTGTTTACGCCGTTCTTCAAGAGAGACTATAAGAGCAGGGAATTGTTCTTCGAGTTAACGGATGAAATGAAGAAAAACAGAGAAGGCTTTACCCGGTATGCGAACCATGTATTATCCATGATCGCATCTACCTATTGATCCGCATTAATCTGAATCAAGAATGTACTGCAGGTGCAAGGCAGACAAAGAAAGAGGAAAGCATTTTTGCTTTCCTCTTTCTTTGTCTGATATTTTCTTTCTGACATTTTCTGTACTCACTACATCGGTTTCACATAATAGAAAGAACTCTTTCTGTCAAATCCGATCTCGCGATAATTCATGATCTGTTCTGTACTTCCGATAAACAGCATACCGCCTTTGGCCAGTGACTGGTAATACTTCCGGAATACTTCATCCTTCGCTTCCTCAGTAAAATAAATCAGTACATTTCTGCACACGATCAGATTACAATCGGTAGGATAAGTATCCTTCAGCAAATTATGCTGATGAAAATCCACTCTTGCTTTGATCTCATCTGCGATCTTGTAAGAGGGACCGATCTTTGTGAAGTATTTCTTCTTCAGATCCTCCGGCACACCTTCGATGCTCTTCTCTCCATACAGGCCTGTCTTGGCTTTCGCAATCACCTGTTTGTCCAGATCTGTCGCATAGATGTGTATCTGATGTAACGGAATGTGCCGCGACAGAGCCATTACCAGCGAATAAGGCTCGTCCCCTGTAGAGCAGGCAGCGCTCCAAACCTTCAGGTTCTTACCGAAGCGCTGGATCAGTTCCGGAATCACGGTTTCCTCCAGATATTTCCACTGTTCCGGATTTCGATAAAACTCTGAGACATTGATAGTAATATAACCTACGAATTCCTCAAAAAGTACTTTATCCGTCTTCAGTGCCTGTATATACTTGTCATAACCTACGATCTTATGCTTGGCGATCAGGGTGTCAATGCGCCGCTTCATCTGCTTCTCTTTGTAAGCATTTAAATCGATCGTAGTCAGAGAATAAATCTCTTTTTTAAAGTATTCATAATCATATATCACGATATCTACCACCTAACGGTTGATTATTCCTCAGAGTTCTCAGCCTCTGCAGCAATAACAGCGTCGATATCTACAGATACAACGTCTGCATCAGACTCTTCCTCTGCCTCAGCGGGTTCGGGAGCGGTCAGCGCTTTTACACTCAGGGAAATCTTATGATCTGCCTCGTTGAAATCTACAACCTTAGCAGTTACTTCATCACCAACGCTCAGTACATCAGAGGGTTTCTCGATATGCTCTTTTGCGATCTGAGATACATGAAGCAGTGCATCCACACCGGGCTCTAACTCTACGAAAGCACCGAAGTCAGTCATTCTTGCAACCTTACCGGTTACTACATTGCCCACTGCATACTTCTCTGCTGCGTTCTTCCAAGGATTTGCATCATCAAATTTCAGAGACAGTGCAATCTTGTTGCCATTGATCTCTTTGATCAGGACTTTCAGCTTATCGCCAACCTTGAATACCTTCTTGGGATGCTCAACTCTGCCCCAGGACATCTCGGAGATGTGAAGCAGACCGTCTGCGCCACCCAGATCGATAAATGCGCCGAAATCAGTTACGTTCTTAACAACGCCTTCAACGATATCGCCTTCTTTGATCTTCTCAAAGAGTTCCTTCTGCAGTTCAGCCTTCTTGGCTACGATCAGCTGCTTGCGATCGCCGATATATCTTCTTCTCTTAGGATTGTACTCGCTGATAACGAACTCAATTTCCTGTCCTGCATACTTGGTCAGATCCTTCTCATAAGTATCGGATACCAGGCTTGCGGGGATAAAGATTCTTACTTCGTCCACGATCACACTTAAACCGCCGTCCAGTACCTGGGAAACGGTAGCCTTCAGAACCTCGTGGTTGTTGAATGCTTCTTCAATTCTCTTATTGCCTCTGTCAGCAGCAAGACGCTTGTAAGTAAGGAGAACCTGTCCCTCACCGTCATTTACTTTCAGTACCTTGACTTCCATGGTATCGCCAACCTTGGCAACCGTGGTAAGATCCACGCTGGAGTCGTTGGTGTATTCGTTCTTGGTAAGAATACCGTCAGACTTGTATCCGATGTTCAGAATGATCTCTTCCGGTTTCACATCGATGACTGTACCTTCGACTACCTCTCCTGCATGTATTGTCTTTAATGATTCTTCCAGCATTTGTTCAAAAGTTAATTCTGACATAATTTTGAACCTCCTCAATTAATTTGTTTGGGGTGGAAGCCCCCGCGGTAATACCCACTAGTCGAACAGCTTTAGGTAGATCTAAATGCAAGTCATCCAGTGTCTGTATAAAATAGGTGTGTTCACATTCCCTTTTGCAGATTTCATAAAGCTTTCTGCTGTTGGAACTGTGCTTCCCTCCTATCACAATCATAACGTCAGCTTCCGCTGCAATGGCCTTTGCCGATCGCTGTCGCTCTTCTGTAGCATTACAGATAGTGTTCACAACACTATCATTGTAACCTTTTTTTTCGAAAATTTCAACTATATATTGAAATTTATTGTAGTTATATGTCGTCTGAGACACGATGCAGAGTTTTTCTCCGTCTTTTTTTTCAAATTTATCTGCCTGTTCGGGCGTTTCCAGAACGGTAACCGGCCCCCTGCACCATCCGACTATTCCTTCTACTTCCGGATGCTTCGGATCTCCTACCACAATGACATGATACCCTTCTTCACTTTTCTTTTCCACAATCCGATGTATTTTTTTCACAAAAGGACAGGTTGCATCAATGCATTCTAATCCATTAGTCTCCATAATGTCATAGATTTCCCTGGCAACTCCATGGGCACGGATGATCACTGTCACGGCTTTGCTGTTCTCTCCCGCAGTGTTCTGTGCTTTCAGCTGTTTCAGTTCTTCTTTGCTCTCCAGCACCCTGACGCCTTTTTCTGCCAGTTCTCTCACCACTTCTTCATTATGCACGATCGGACCATAGGTATATATAGTCTTCCCACATTTTAATTGTTCATACACGGTATCCACTGCACGCTTTACGCCAAAGCAGAAACCTGCGCAGTCAGCCAGTCTTACTTCCATACTCTTCTCCATTCCGCAGACACTTTTTTACATTTCGGAATGTTCTGCATGATTGATCAGTTCCACGATTCGGTCGATCACCTGTGCGATAGTCATATCAGAAGTATCTACCAGCACAGCGTCTTCCGCCTGTTTTAACGGAGAAGTATCTCTGTGCATATCTCTGTAATCTCTATCCTCAATATCCTGACGGATCTTTTCCAGATCGCAGGTCTCCCCCTTCACCGTCAGTTCCTCATATCTTCTTTTTGCTCTTACCATGCTGCTGGCAGTCAGATAGATTTTGACCTGTGCTTTTGGCAATACCACGGTGCCGATATCTCTGCCGTCCATAATGACATCGCTTTTTGCCGCCAGCGCCTGCTGCAGTTCTACCAGCTTGGTGCGTACGGCAGGCTGTGCACTTGTAGTGGATGCCATATTGCCAACTTCTTCCGTCCGCAGATAAGCATTCACATTTTCGCCATTTAAGAGCACGACCTGTTCTCCATCCACGTATTGAATGGTGATATCCGCCTGCTTGCATTTTTCACTGATCGCAGTTGCATCCGCAGGATCCACGCCTTCTCTCAGCATAAAAAGAGCCATGGCTCGATACATCGCTCCGGTGTCTACATAAATAAAACCTTTCTTTTTCGCCACTGCTCTTGCTATGGTGCTTTTTCCCGCTCCCGCAGGTCCATCGATCGCTACATTAAAGCTCATACCTTATCCTCTTTTCCATTTATCTTATACTCGTTATTTTTCTACATCCTGTTTTACAGGATATTCGTTTGTGGGCATCCCCGACACTCGCTTTCCCCGGCTCGTTAGATGCTCTCTCCTGCCAGGTGTCCCGTAGACCATGCAATCTGCAGATTGAAGCCTCCGGTCATGGCATCGAGATCCAATACTTCCCCAGCAAAATACAAATGTTTTACATATTTTGACTCCATGGTGGAGGGGTTCACATCTTTTACAGAAATACCACCCTGAGTGATAATGGCTTCCGCAAAAGACCTCGTTCCCGTAACTGTCATGGGCAATGCCTTGATCAGTGTGCCAAATGACTTCCTCTCTTCTCTACTGATCTCATTCACTTTCTTCTCCGGCGAAATTCCGGACAGCTCTATCATAACAGGGATCAGCTTTGCAGGGAACAGATGATCCAGCGCATTTTTAAACTGTTTGTTCTTCGCTTCCTCAAAATCCCGCAACAGACGTTTATCCAGCTGTTCCGGTGTCAGTGCCGGTTTCAGATCCAGGAAAAGTTTTACCTCTTCGCTGTCTTTCTTTTTGGAAGCATATTTTGCATAAAAGCTGCTGGCAGACAGAATCAGAGGACCACTGACGCCAAAGTGGGTAAACAACATCTCTCCGAATCCTTCATACCAGATCTTCTTTCCACACTGCATCCGGATCTCCACATTTTTCAAGGACAATCCCATGAGTTCCCTGCACCAGGCCTCCCGGATCTCCAACGGAACCAGTGCCGGTTTCCGCTCTGTCACCTGATGGCCTGTCTCCTTTGCAAAACGGTAACCGTCTCCGGTGGATCCGGTACTGGCATAGGAGCAGCCTCCGGTACAGACAACACAGTCATCCGCCATGATTTTTTTATGGTCAGCGCATTCCACCCCATAAAAGTAAGTATTGCCATCTGATTCTCTGGTCAGTATTTTTTTCACTTCTGTATGCAGTCGAATCTCCACCTGATATTTCCGCAGTTCTCTCTGCAGTGCAGCGATCACATCTGAAGAATGATCGGATACCGGGAACACCCGGTCTCCCCGCTCTGTTTTCAAGGGGCACCCTGCCTGTTCTAACAGATCACACACCTGTGTATTGTCAAAGCTGTAAAAAGCACTGTACAGAAATTTTTCATTGGTACAGACATTTTGGAACAATATCTCCATATCTGCGGCGTTGGTCACATTGCAACGGCCTTTTCCCGTAATAAACAGTTTTTTTCCCAGCTTTTCGTTTTTTTCCAGAAGGGTTACTTTATGTCCTTTTCCGGCCGCCGCAATGGCAGCCATCATGCCGGCAGCACCGCCGCCGACCACAATCACCTTGCTCATTTCTATCCTCTTTTACCGATCTGTCTACTATCAATTTTCCTTGCGCCGCAGGGAATAATCTAACATCGGTTCATCATCTATAAAATCAATCTCGTCATTCAAATACACCTGATAATTGTTCCAGGTCTCTTCCAGTGTCTCCAGGTTCTTCCGCACCTGTTCCGGACATTTCAGGCACAGTGCCACTACCAGTGCATTGATCACGCTTAAAGGAGCCACCAGAGAATCCACCACCGACACCATGTCGCTTCTGGCCAGCAGATTACAGGATGAATACAGATTCATAGGGGAATGGATGCTGTCGGTAATGGCGATCACCTTGGCATTCCGGTCATTGGCAAACTCCATGGCCTTTAACGTCCGCATGGAATATCTCGGAAAACTGATGCCGATAAAGCAATCCTTCGGTCCAATATGGATCATCTGTTCAAAAGTCTCACTGACACTGGTAGTATTCAGTAAAAAGACTTTGCCTCGGATCATATTCAGGTAAAAATGCAGAAACGCTGCTAACGGCTCATTGCTGCGAAGTCCCATGATATAAACGGTCTCCGCCTCCAGGATCGTGGTGACTGCGGATTCAAAGGCTGCCGGATCCAGATTGTCTATGGTGTCCTGGATCTTTTCGATATCTGCTGTCAATACTGAAGTCAGGATCTCCGACTGGGAACTTCTTCCGTATTTCGCATCCATTTTCTGAATGTCGTTGAGCTTTCCCTGTACACAGCTTTCCAGTGCCTTTTGAAATTTAGGATATCCGTCATAACCGATCCCCGCTGCGAAACGCACTACAGTAGATTCACTGATGCCCAATGTTTCTCCCAGCTTTGCCGCTGTCATGAACACCGCCTGATCGTAATGCTGTAAGATATAATCCGCAATGGCTTTATGCCCCTTGCTCATTTTTGCATAACGTTCCTTCATACGGGTAAACACATCATATTCTGCCACTGATCTTATCCTCGCATCGTCTCATTGTAAAAAGCATGGTAAGAGTGTTCTAAAAGCTGCATTGTCTGCAGATCTGTAAGGTCATAATCACCTGTCAGGGACATGCAGGCAGCTCCGTGAATGAAAATCCACATTTTCATAAACAAATCTCCGGGGTCCGGACATCCCGCCACTCTGGCTAGATTAATCTCATATACCACATTTCCAGCATTACCGTTCAAGATCTCATACATACTCTTTTTCTTATGTTTGCCGTCCTGATTGTCCGATACAAACAAAAGCTCGAACAGGTGTCTCTCTTCTCTTGCAAAAGCTATGTAAGCCATGCCCAGATTAGCGAAAGGTGTCTTGCCGATACGGGGATAAAGGCTGTAATAATCAAGAAAATACGCTGCCGCTCTTTCATATACAGCATCCCACAGTTCTTCCATATTCTTATATACTCTGAAAATAGGCTGTGTGGAGCAGCCGGCTTTAGCAGCTACTTTTCTGGCCGTCACATTGGCAAATCCCTCTTCTCTTGTCATGGCAAAAGCTGTATCCAGGATTTTATCAATGGTGATCATCTCTTTACGAGCCATAATCCCTCTCATTCCGCTGTTCGTTTACAGCAAACGACTCTTTCTTCTATAACACTTGTTATTTTAGTGGGTGAAGAGCACTTTTGTCAATATGTAAATAACTCATTCGCATATCGGGCTGACCGTGGTTCGATCGGGGGCATGTCTAAATAACGGCTTCTACGCCCTGCTTGCTCATGTGGTTTGTTCGTCTAATAAAAAAGCCGCACTGACTGCAAGCAGTCGTGCGACCTTTTTATTGACGAATTATTTAGACAGGGTATGCACCGTTTTTGGTGTCAGCCTGGGTCATATCAACCTTTTCCTGCTGTGCCTGACGATATTTGAAGAAGTCGGTAGCAACCTGAGGGAACAGAGCGTAGCTTAAGACATCCTCATCCTGCTGTTTCCATTCCTTCATTTCGCCTTCCAACTTATCCATCTCGTTGTCGAGCAGATCAGCGTAACGGCAGGTAATTCTCTCCTCACCGGGGATAACCTTGTCGATAACTTCCTGGCTCATGGGCTTAACGGTCTGACCATACTCACCGCGAAGCACTGCCTTGGTCTCCTTGGTAGCCATCTTGTAACGCTCACCAAGCAGTACGTTGAAGACTGCCTGGGTACCAACGATCTGAGAAGAAGGAGTAACCAGAGGGGGCTCACCCAGATCCTTACGAACCTTGGGGATTTCCTTCAGCACGTCATAGTATCTGTCTTCTGCGTTCTGCTCTTTCAGCTGGCTCACCATGTTGGAAAGCATACCGCCGGGTACCTGATACAGCAGAGTTTTGATGTCAACACCCATAACCTTAGGATTCAACAGTCCGTTAGCCAGGCACTCATCTCTGTAAGGTCTGAAGTAGTCAGCGATCTCAGCTAACAGGTTCTGATCCAGACCGGTATCATAAGGAGTTCCCTTGAAGGTCTCAACCATAACCTCGGTAGCAGGCTGTGAAGTACCCATAGCGAAGGGGCTCATAGCGGTATCAATGACATCAACACCGGCCTCTACTGCCTTCAGATAAGTCATGCTTGCAACACCGGAAGTATAGTGGGTATGCAGCTGGATAGGAAGCTTGGTAACTTCCTTCATAGCCTTGATCAGTTCAGCAGCCTTGTAAGGTACTAACAGACCTGCCATATCTTTGATACAGATGGAATCTGCACCCATCTCTTCGATCTTCTTAGCCATGCTGGTCCAGTACTCCAGAGTGTAAGCATCACCCAGGGTGTAAGCCAGAGCAACCTGTGCTTCACCTCTGCCTTCCTGTGCCTTGAACTTATTAGTAGCATTTACTGCTTCCTGTAAGTTGCGCAGATCGTTCAGACAGTCGAAAATACGAATGATATCAATACCGTTGGAGATGGACTTCTGTACGAAGTAATCTACCACGTCATCTGCATAAGGTCTGTAACCCAGGATGTTCTGTCCACGGAACAGCATCTGTAACTTGGTGTTCTTGAAGCCGTCACGCAGCTTTCTCAGTCTGTCCCAGGGATCTTCCTTCAGGAAACGAAGAGATGCATCAAAGGTAGCACCGCCCCAGCACTCTACGGAATGATAACCAACTTTATCCATCTTATCTACGATAGGAAGCATGAATTCGGTCGGCATTCTGGTAGCGATCAGAGACTGATGTGCATCACGTAAAACTGTTTCCGTAATCTTAATCGGTTTCTTTTCAATTTCTGACATTACGAATATCCTCCATAATATAATTTTCTTTTAACTAGATTAATGCGATACGTTATTCTAAGTCCTTCGGACTTGTTTCATCGCACTTTGCGGGAAATACACCGCCCCTTAGAACACTCCGAAGATGGCCATGAATGTACCGGCTGCTACTGCAGTACCGATAACACCTGCTACGTTAGGTCCCATAGCATGCATAAGAAGGAAGTTTGTAGG
>ENA-ORNF01000557-ORNF01000557.1-human-gut-metagenome-genome-assembly--contig:-NODE-557-length-37951-cov-7.082014_pt1 | contig 37951 bp, 36 predicted proteins | sample MGYA00242110_ERZ509012 | MGnify/ENA primary metagenome ERZ509012 (study PRJEB26280, sample SAMEA2338714) | human gut metagenome | biome: human gut; feature: human-associated habitat; material: faeces...
TAGCTATTGAGGCTGTGAGACATGGGGCAGAGCTGACGGTTGCCGTGCGAAACGGCTCCGAAAGCAAGGTCCAGCCTGTGTTTGACTACGCAAAGGAAAACAATATTGACGCAAAAATAACGGTAGTCCACCCCGAGGGCATCACAGGCAGCTATGATGTGTTGGTGAATGCTTCTCCCGTTGGAATGTTTCCTCACAACGATGACTGCCCTGTAAGTGAAGATGTTATCGCAAACTGCGGCTTTGTTTTTGACGTTATCTACAATCCCGAGCGCACAAAGATCATGCAGATCGCCGAAAAGTACGGCATAAAGACCTGCGGCGGCATGGCTATGCTGGTATGGCAGGCGGCTGTGGCACACGAGATATGGAACGGCGCTTCCTACAAAGATGATGATATAGCTGCGCTTATTGCCGATATGCACAGGCTCATGGAGGGAAAGTGATATGGGCAGGCAGTATTTCAAGGGCGGAACTCTCATGGCGCCTCTTCCTGCGGCTCTGGTGACCTGCGGCAGCGGCGACGGCAGAAATGTCCTTACGGCGGCGTGGACAGGTATCGTAAACACACGTCCCCCTATGGCGTATGTTTCCATACGTCCCGAGCGCCATTCCTATGCTATTATAAAGGAGACGGGAGAGTTTGTCATCAACCTCACCACCTCGAAAATGGCAAGAGAAACTGACCTGTGCGGCATGAAAAGCGGCGCAAAGCTTGATAAATTCACCAAATGTCACTTTGAGACCGAAAAGGCACAGACTGTTGACTGCCCCGTGATACTTCAGTGTCCCGTTTCGCTGGAATGCAAGGTGAGAATTGCCAATGACCTTGGCAGCCACACCATGTTTATTGCGGCTATCACGGGAATGAGCGTGGACGAACGGTATGTTGACAGCAAGGGCAAGATAAATCTCCAGCAGGCGGGGCTTATGGCATATTCTCACGGCGAATATTTTGCTCTGGGACGAAAGCTGGGCGACTTCGGCTTCTCGGTGCGCAAAAAGGGGGCGGGGAAATGAGGATAATAGATTCTCACGCTCATTATGACGATGACGCTTTTGAAAGCGACCGCTATGAGCTGCTTGACAGGCTTTTTGCGGGCGATATCGACAAGATAGTGAACATCGGCTGCTCGGTGAAAAGCTCATACACCTCTGTGGCGCTGGCTGAAAAATATTCCAAGATATTTGCGGCTGTGGGACTTCACCCTGACAGTGCCGATGAAACGGACAGACTTGACGAAATAAAAAAGCTTTGCGGCAATAAAAAGGTAGTGGCTGTGGGCGAGATAGGGCTTGACTACCACTATGAAAATCATGACCGTGAAGTTCAGAGATCCGCATTTGAAGAGCAGCTGAAGCTGGCGGCGGAGGTGGGTCTCCCTGTGGTGATTCACACCCGTGACGCCTGGGAGGATACCATGGCGCTGCTGAGGAAATACCGTCCCAAGGGCGTTGTACACTGCTTTTCCGGCTCAGCCGAGACTGCCCGTGAGATAATCTCGCTGGGTATGTACATCGGCTTTACGGGCGTTGTTACCTTTAAAAATTCCAAAAAGGCAAAAAATGCCCTTTCATCTATTCCCCATGACAGGCTCCTTGTTGAGACGGACTGCCCTTACATGGCTCCCGAGCCCAACAGGGGAAAACGCAATGACAGCGGAAATATCGTTTATACGCTGGGTGCATTTGCGGAGCTTATGGGCGTCACCCGTGACGAAGCGGCTGAGATCACGGCGCAGAATGCGGAAAGATTATTTGGAATATGACCGAAAGGAATGATATAATGGCAGGTTTCCACGTGGCTGAGGCCACAAGCACAGTCAGCCTGAATATTGCTTTGGCTGACGCACTTTCACAGTATCCCGAGCTTTTCAGGGAAAATGTGAAAATAGCTTCATTTTTCGGCAGTATGCCCCTTATCTGGAACGGCGGAAGAATGATACTTGGCAGGTTTTATCCCGACAGGGCAATGGCTGTCATCGACGCATATAACCAGAGGGGGATACCTTACAGATTTACCTTTACAAACCCTTTCATCACCGAGGAATATCTGGACGATCCCGACTGCAACACCGCTCTTGAAATTGCGGACAACGGCATGAACGAGGTCATAGTTTTCTCGCCTGTGCTGGAAAAATACATCAGGCAGACCCACCCCAATATGAAGGTCACAAGCTCTACCTGCAAGTGCATCAGGGATATGAATGACGTAAAGGCGGAGCTGGCAAAGGACTACAGCCTTGTAGTGCTGGACTACAACTTTAACAATAATTTTGAGGAGCTGGAGAAGCTCACACCCGAGGAAAGAAAACGCTGCGAGATACTTTCAAACCCTGTCTGTGTGGCAGGCTGTCCACGCAGAAAGGCACATTACGAATACATCGGAAAGATGCAGCTGGAAAAGCTCGGCATATCAAAGCAGTACCCTGCCCTTACTCCCGACATCTGCCGGAGATACGGCATAAAGGAGTGGGAGTGCGAGTGGAGAAAGTTTGACCCATACGGCGGAAAGGAATATCCCCTGAGAGTTACGCCCGACCTGCTTTACGGAAAATATGTTCCCATGGGCTTTGAAAATTTCAAGCTTGAGGGCAGAAGCGCCAACATGATGCTTCTGTGCGAGCAGATAGTCGATTATATGGCAAAGCCCGAATGCAAGGACAAGCTGAGATACGAGATAATGGTGGCAGCGCTTAACAACAGCGGACTGAACTATTGATCCGAAATGAAAAATATGGGCAGCTTTTAAATATTTTTTATAAAAGAGCTTTAAAAACAAATTTTAAATTTGTGCATTAAGGATATTGAAATTGCTTGTGAAATGATGTATAGTATTATACAGACCACGGAAGGGTCGGGTGAAAAGCCGGTGGGTTTCGGATGATAAAACCCGGAAACATTCGCAAAATCCGCTCTTTTTGGGCAAAAAGTGTGCATTAAAGATAAAAAGGCTTTGGCAATTTTGTTGTATATGTACATTGACATGAACGCCCGCAAGTGGTACAATAATAGCGTGATACAACGTGAGCAGAAGCACAGTATCACCATATATTTGATTTCCATACATATTTGGAAATAAATAAAGAAAACCAAAACAAAACAAGGAGGAATTTTTCATGAACATGAAAAAGTCAATTGCTGGCGTAATGGCTGGCGCAATGGCCGTATCTGCAATGGCTGCAACTGTATCCGCTGATCAGGATACTATTTCCCTTACTTATGACCTTAAGGAGTACAAACAGGACACTTCCGTTACCTCTAAGGTAACTGTTGTTGCTAACTACGCTGCTTCCAACACCAACGCTTACTATTCCGTATCTAAGGCTGTTAACGATGAGCTTAACTCTGCTGATGCTAAGTCCTACATCACTTTCGGTCTTGATAACTCATACGTTTGCGCTCAGGTAAAGGATTGCTACAAGGCACATCCTAACAATACTGATGAGATTGGCGGTATGTCTGATTTCCAGGTAACTGCTACACCTATCAAGAACGTTGCTACCGGCGACCAGGGTGCTCCTGTTACCATTTCTTGGACTGCTGATGCTGGTAAGACTGATGGCTCTAACGTAACCGGCGACCTCGGCGATGGCAAGAAGTCCTTCAACATGCCTGTTTCTCTCGGCAACGTTGCTGGTTCTCTCCCCATGGCTAACTACGAGCTCGGCTCCCTCGGCTACACTGCAAACGCTGGTGAGTATGGCTTCCAGGCTCTCACAGCTAAGATGACCTACAAGGTTCCTGCACAGGTAATCGTTAACGGTTCCGATGCTTGGAGCTGGAATGCTGCAGCTGCAATCGACGCTCTCGGCGGCAATGCTTATGTTGAGAAGACCCTCACTGCTGAGATGTTCATCAAGAACGGCAAGAGCCTCATCACTTCCGATCACCAGATCATGCAGGCTCCTACTTCCGTAGCTGTTTCCGCTTTCACACAGGGCGATTTTTCTGATAAGATCTACCCCATGAAGTCCACTCTTAACGCTCCCGCTAACGTAGTAAACGCTCTTACTGCTCGTAAGGCAGGCGGCAACTACTACACCAAGCCTGTAGCAGTTATCAACGACGCTATCGCTAACCACGAGAACGTAACCTTCACATTCACTTCTTACGATGGATATGTTTCCACCGCTAAGTCTCACCTCTTCCAGCAGTGGGTTGAAAAGGACAGAGCTTACGGCTACCAGACTTCTTCTTATGACTGGTACAATCCTACCTTCGGTCAGCACCTCTACACCAACCTCGGTGATTCCTACAGCTCCTTCGGTACTGACGATTACGATATGTACGGTTCTTACTCCTCTGCTTGGGGCACCAACCTCTTCACCGGCGCTATCGTTGTAAACAGCGGCATCACAATGCAGCTCAACGACACCGATAAGTTCAACTGGGGCAACAACACTCTTACCTTTGACTGGGCAACAATCACCGACGAAGGCAAGATCACTGATGCTAAGACCTTCCTTACTTCTATGCTCCTCTACACTCCTGCTGACTGGTACTGGGATAACCTTACTGTAGTAGTAGGCGACGACGAGAACGTTGACGCTGGCGAGGGTATCGACGGCGAAGGCGACGAGATCTCTGACGACGAGGAAACTGTTGACGAGGAAGTTGTTGAGGACGAAGTAGTAGCTGATGATACTGCTGAGGACGAGGCTCCTGCTGAGGAAGTTCCCGCTCCTGCTCCTTCTCCTGCAACCGGTAACGCTTCTGTAGCTCTCGCAGTTATCCCTGTAGCTCTTGCTGCAGCTGCTGTAGTAGCTAAGAAGAGAGGCTAATCTCCATACGGAGTTTACTTCTTGAAGTTACTTAATAAGTAATCAGATTCCGCTCACAAGAAATTGTGAGCGGAATTTTTTTGTTGACCGGCAAATTTTTCATTGCTGCTTATGTTGTTTGTACATATTATCTGGTTTTTGACGATATAATATGTGCAGAAAATTATACAAATCGTAAAATGCACCAATTACTTAATCGTTTAATTGGAGCATTTAACCAAAAAAAGTCGGTCAAAATATACACAAAAAACAACAACATTACTTGACAACCATTAGTCAACTTGATATAATTATTATACGGGTCCATAGTTTTTCATTGTTCTCACTGAATTTTTTTGTCAAATTGCCATAAAGCTAACGCAATTTTCGCACAAGTATCACGAAAAGGGGAAGTTGCGCCACAAAAGCTTGATAACAGCATTTGCTTCTCTCGGTGATAATATTGATAAAATAATATCAAAGCGTCCCTATTCTTATACGAAAGGTGGTCTATCTTTTGTCAAGGAAAACAAGTCTAAAAAGGCTCCTGTCGGGTGTAATGGCTGTGATGATCTGCATGACTTCTTTTTCGTTTACAGCATTTGCCGATTCAGAGTCAGCTGCTGACGAAATTCTGCAAACTGAGGCGGAAAAGTACGAACTCCCTGAGATCACATACGTCAAGCAAAAAACGTACAGCGATTATTACTCCGAAATTTCTGACAAAGTACGTCCGAGAGACGAAGTCTTTCTGCAGTATTCTTCATGTTCTGACGACGCTAAGGTTGAAGTCGGAAGATACGAGGGCAAAGACGATGTCGTTATCTGGTCAAACGAAGACGGCACACTTGACTTCACTGTTGACGTAACTACAGCAGGCGCATACAACATGGAGGTTTGCTATTATCCCATCACAGGCGGCAATACCACTTCCGAAATGTCTGTGCTCATCGACGGCGAAACTCCGTTCGATACTGCAATGCGTGTAAGCTTCCCAAGAACCTGGAAGTCTGCTTACGAGATCGCTCCCAACGAGCGTGGAAACGAAACCCGTCCTCCTCAGATCGAGGACCCTATGTGGGTAACAACCTCCTTCAAGGATTCTGACGGACTTTACAACGAGCCTCTTTATTTCTACTTTGACGAGGGTCAGCATACCGTAAGCCTTAATTCCGAAAAGGCTTCCGTTGCTATCGCTTACATCAAGCTTTATCAGTATGAGCCTGCTGAGGCTTATACCGCTCCTTCCGATGAAGAATTGAGAGCAAACGCAGGTGCTGAGACTGTTAAGGTACAGGGTGAAAATTACATTTACACCAATTCTCAGACAATTTTCCCCACATATGACAGAGGTACATACCTTACCGAAGACCATAACGGCGATCCTTCCGACCCCGTTAAGGAGCGCTATAATACCGTGGGCGACGGTACCTGGGATACATCAGGTCAGATCGTTACATGGGAAATGGAAATTCCTGAGGACGGATACTATAAAATAGGTATCAAGGGCCGTCAGGACGTTATGAGAGGTCTTTACTCCAACCGCCGTGTTTATATTGACGGCGAAGTTCCCTCCGAGCCTTTCGAGCAGGTAAAGTTCGATTACTCCAACGACTGGGTAATGTCCTATCCTACAGATGATGCAACAGGCGAGCCTGCTTATGTTTATCTTACAAAGGGCACTCATACAATAGCTCTTGAGGCTATCCCCGGTGAGATAGGCGAGTCCATGCAGCGTCTGGACGAGATCGTTTACGAGGCTAACCAGTATTATATGCAGATCCTTATGATCACCGGTCCCAGCCCCGATAAGTACACTGATTACTACGTTCACAAGGAGATCCCCGATCTGCTTGAAGCGTGCGCAAGACTTTCCGTAGAACTGAGAACCGAGCAGGCTAAGATCGAGGACCTTTCCCAGCAGTCCGGTTCGGAAGCTACCGCTCTTGCAAGACTTGCCGATGTTCTTGACAGATGCGTTGACAAGCCTAACAAGATCCCTACATACATCTCCAACTCTTCTCTGAAGGATAACATCACTTCCGTATCCTCCTGGATGCGTGAGTACAGAGATCAGCCTCTGGAAGTCGATTACATTGAAGTCGCACCCGCTTATGATGCAAGCGGCAAGACTGCCGAGTTCAGCAACGTTAAGGAAAACTTCTTCAAGGCTGCTGCTTTCGGAATCCGGGGCTTCGTCGGCTCCTTCTTTGAGGATTATACCGTTCTTTCGGATACAACTGCTGAGTCCGTTGTTGTTTGGGTTGGTCTCGGACGTGACCAGACAACCGTTGTAAAGCAGCTTACAGAATCTGAATTTACTCCCAACTATGGAATTGATGTTTCCATCAACCTGGTTCAGGGTACTATCATGGAAGCAGTTCTGGCAGGCAAGGGCCCTGACGTAGCAATGTTCGTCGGCGGTGAATTCCCTGTAAACCTTGCTATCAGAAATCTCCTTGTTCCTCTGGACGATTTGGACGGCTTTGATGAGGTAAAGGGCAGATTCCAGGATACCGCAATGGTTCATTATACATATGATAACCAGACCTACGGCATTCCCATTACCCGTACCTTCCCCATGATGTTCTACAGAAAGGACGTGCTTTCTGAAATAGGCATCACTGAGCCTCCCGAGACCTGGGACGACCTTATTGATATGCTTCCCGCTATCCAGAGAAAGTATATGCAGCCCGGCCTTATCCTTCCTGCAAACGTTAACGGTAACGCCGTTGCTCCTTCTACCGAAGTTGGTCACACATTTGCAATGCTCATGCTCCAGTCCGGTCTCAACTATTATAATGATGAGCAGACCGAAACTACCTTCGACTCCGTTGAGGCAGTTAACGCATTCGATACATGGACCAAGTTCTATACTACTTATAAGTTCGACCAGACCTACGATGCGTTCTCCCGTTTTAGAACAGGTGAGGCTCCCATCGTAATCCAGAACTACTGCACATTCTACAATCAGCTGAATGTTGCTGCTCCCGAGATCAAGGGTGCGTGGGATTTCTGCCCCGTTCCCGGTACACGCAGAGAGGACGGAACAATTTCTCATGCGGCTAACTCCTCAGGTTCAGGCTTCATTATCCTCAAGGACTGCAAGAATGTAGAGGGTGCATGGGAGTACATCAAGTGGTTCACTTCCACAGACACAATGATCACTTACGGTCAGAATGTTGAGGGCGTAATGGGTCCTCTCGGAAGATTTGAGTCCGCAAACGTTGAGGCTCTCCAGAAGCTCAACTGGTCCAAGTCTGATCTTACCAAGATCAACGCTCAGCTCAATGAGCTTGATGAAATTCCTATCATACCATCTTCCTATGTTGTTACCCGAAGCATTATGAACGCATTCCGTTCCGTTGTTAACGATAACGAAAATGCCCGTGAGACGCTCCGCTGGTATAACAAGGATATCAACGCCGAGATTACACGTAAGCGTAAGAACCTCGGTCTTGATGAATAAAAGAAGGAGGGCTTGACTTTGGCTGACAGTACCGTTAAAAAAGAAATCCTGCTCCCTTCGGAGAGAAAAATGAGCCGCAAGGAAAGACTCGATTACACATGGCACGATATGAAGCGCAACTATATGTGCTATCTGATGCTTCTTCCCTTTATGCTCCTGTTCCTTGTCTTTACCGTTATCCCAGTAATAATGTCGCTCCCTATGGGCTTTACCGATTTCGATATGGCAAGTGCGCCTAAGTTCGTAGGCTTGCAGAATTTCTACACCCTGTTCCTGGCGGACGATGTTTTCATTCAGTCCATCAGAACTACCCTCATTTTTGCCATCTTTACAGGACCTCTCAGCTATGCGATGAGCTTCCTGCTTGCATGGCTCATAAATGAGCTGCACCCCACCCTTAAAACACTTTTCACCCTGATATTCTATGCGCCTTCAATGGCAGGTAACATCTACTTCGTATGGCAGCTCATCTTCTCGGGCGACCAGTACGGTTACCTCAACGCATTCCTTATGGAGCTGGGCTTCACCTCCTCCGCTATCCAGTGGCTTACCGATGGTAACTACGTTCTGGGCTGCGTAATCGTAGTTCAGCTGTGGGTATCCATGGGCGCAGGCTTCCTTGCAATGCGTGCAGGTTTCCAGGGCATCGACAAATCCATGTATGAGGCCGGCGCTATCGAGGGCATCAAGAGCCGCTGGCAGGAACTTATCTACATAACTATCCCTTCAATGGGTCCTTCCCTTATGTTCGCAGCAGTTATGCAGATCGTATCCTCCTTCACTGTTGATATCGTTGGACGTACCCTCGCAGGCTTCCCTTCAACAGACTACAAGGTACATACTATCATGACCCACGCTTACGATTACGGCTGGGTAAGATACGAGATGGGCTATTCCGCCGCAATATGTTTTGTGCTGTTTATTGCAATGCTTGTCTGCAACAATCTCATAAGCAAGCTTCTCAGCAAGTATATGGACTGATAAAGGGGTGAGCTGTTAAATGAAGAAAAGAAGAAAAGATTTGAAACCTTCCGAGCTTGCCGCTTTGCAGGCGGAGGAAAATGCAGCCGCTCTTGAAGCTCTGAGAAAGCGCAGAGAAAAAGAGCACAAGAAAATGATGAGATCCAAGGGTTCCAACAAGCGTGTCGGAAAATCCTGGAAAAACGATGTTGGAATTTTCCTGCTCCTTACCATCACGGGTCTGTTTATGATCTTCCCCATTTATCTGGCAGTCGTAAACTCCATCAAGCCCGTACAGGAAGTATTCCTTATGCCTCCTAAGCTTTATGCTATGGATCCTACCTTTGATAACTTCAAGGATCTGTTCAAGATCGCAAACAATTCGTGGGTTCCTTTCTCCAGAAACATATTCAATAGTATATATGTTACTGTTGTTGCAACCATCTTCCACGTTCTGTTCGCATCGACCGCCGCTTTTGTACTTTCAAAATGCAAATTCCCCGGAAATGCTCTTCTGAACCAGATCGTAGTTATCGCACTTCTCTTTAACTCTACCGTTCTGTACATCATGCAGTACATCGTAATGGCAACACTGGGTATGATCAACACCTACTCCGCACTTATCCTGCCTATCATTGCAACGTCTATGGGTCTTTACCTTATGAGACAGAGCATGACCTCCATCCCCGACGCTATGATCGAGGCTGCAAAGGTTGACGGCGCAGGTCTTATGCATATCTGCTGGGGAATCGTAATGCCCAACTGTAAGCCTGCTCTTATGACTATTATCATCTTTGAATTCCAGACTGCATGGAACACAGTGGGCGGCGGTCTTGTATATGACGAAGCGCTCAAGACCATTCCCGTTGTTGTTCAGCAGATTGCCGCTGCCGGTATTGCCCGTCAGGGTGCGATTGCGGCTTCCGCCGTTGTTCTGATGATTCCGCCTCTGCTGGTATTCGTTCTGGCTCAGAGAAACGTTATGGAAACAATGGCTCACGCAGGTATGAAGGATTAAGCTTTCATGAGACGTGATAATACTAAAGAAAAGGGTGATGATATGTCAGGCTTGAAAAAGCTGATTGCTGCCGCAGGAGCGGGAGCTATTCTCGTAAGCGGGCTTGCAGCTAACGTAAGCGCCGTTGAAAGCTATGACCCTTACAGCTACGACAGATGGGGCGATGCCGTCGCATCACAGGTCGGATATACTGCGGAATATTTTGTTGACGGACAGTCTATCAACGGGCTTGCCGAGGTCATCGAAGCAATGGACGGCTTTAATGCCGAAAAGGCTTCATGGCAGGAACTGCTTGGCCTCAAGGAACCCGCTGATATGTACGTATCCGCTGACGACCTTATGTATATTGCCGATAAGGGCAACAACAGAATACTGGTGACAGACCTTGATTTCAATCTCGTAAATTACATGGATACCTTCCATTACAATGGTGAGGAGCTTACCCTTAAAAAGCCCGAGGGCGTTTTCGTTGACCAGTACACAGGCTACATTTATGTGTGTGATACCGAAAACAGCCGTGTGCTCAAGTCCGATAAGGACGGAAACGTTGACAGGATATTTGAAAAGCCTGTTTCCGAGATCTATTCTCAGGACCTTACCTTCAACCCCAAAAAGGTTGCGGTCGATAAGGCAGGAAATGTTTACATTGTAGTAAAGTCTGTAACAAAGGGCTCTGTAATGTATGACATCAACGGCGAGTTCCTCGGCTTCTTCGGTGCGAACCGAGTTGAGGCTACCTCCGAGATCATTGCGAACGCTTTCTGGAACACCATTTCCACAGAATCCCAGAGAGCACGTTCCACAAAAACAACACCTGTAGGCTTCTCAAATTTTGATATCGACGACGACGGCTTCATCTACACCGTTACCGAGTCCTCCGATGTCAAGACCGATACTGTAAAGAAGCTCAACCCCAAGGGTCAGAACATTCTTTCCGCTATCACAGCAGATGATGTTACCTTCGGTGATATCTCTCCCGCTTACTACTCCATCTACACCAAGGAGTCCGCTCTTACCGATATCGACATCGGACCCAACGGTGAGATGAACATTCTGGATTTTGCTCACGGCAGAATTTTCCAGTATGACAAGCTTGCTAACCTGATGTTCGTTATGGGCGGCACAGGCGAGCAGCTGGGCACATTCAGAAGCGCAACTGCTATCGAAAGCCACGACAATATGCTTTATGTTCTCGATTCCCGTAAGAACAGCATTACCGTTTTCAAGCGCACTGCTTTCGGCGAGATCGTAACAAAGGCAACAAACCTCTACAACGATGGCTACTACGAGGAATCCTATGAGCCTTGGCTCACAGTTATCAAGTACGACGGCAACTACAGACGTGCATATATCGGTATCGGTAATGCTCTTCTGAATGCCGAGCAGTACAAGGACGCTATGAAGTACTTCAAGATCTCCATCAGCCGTGTAAGATACAACAGAGCTTACGAAGGCTACAGAGGTCAGGTCCTTGAAAAGTACTTTACTCCCGCTATCCTGATAATCATTATCGTTTGCGTTGCTGTAAAGGTTCTCAAAACACTTAGCAGAAAGGGAATAATCACATTCCCGTGGCAGAGAAGGAGAGGTGCATAAGTTATGTTGGATCTTACACAGGGTCAGTTCGTCAAGCACGTTGTTATGCACCCCTTTGAGGGATTTGAAGACCTGAGATGGAAAAAGGCAGGATCTATGAAGATCGCCATCGGCATCGTTTGCCTGCTGTTCATTCAGGCTCTTGCGTACAGCAGAATGTACGGATTCCAGTATTACTCAAGCTACGACAAAATTTTCAACATAGTTCCTTTTATCTTCCAGAGCTTCGGCATATTCCTGCTGTACGTTGTGTGCAACTGGGCAATGTGTACGCTGTTTGACGGCGAAGGCTCAATGAAAAACATCTTCATCGTAACGGCGTATTCGCTGATACCGTACATATGCGGCAGACTCATCGGAACCCTTCTTTCCCATATCCTGATCCGTGACGAGTACATCTTCATTCAGGCGTTTGAAATAGTGGGTACGGCATGGACAGTTGTTCTGTTCATCTCGGCGATGAAAGCAGTTCATCAGTTCTCATTCGGCAAGACACTGGCGCTGATACTGCTCACACTGGTCGCAATGATATTGGTACTGTTCCTGCTCGTACTTCTTCTTACATTGTTCCAGCAGGTACTCATCTTCATATTCACGATCTATACGGAGCTTTCCTACAGATTAAGAGTATAGTTCTAAAAAGGAAAAGTGGTGAAAATAATGAATTCAAAGGTTAAAAAGACCCTTGCATATATGCTGTGCTTTTCAATGATCGTTTCAGCAGGCATGACAGGCGTTCACTCTGAGGAAGCTCCCGCGGAGGAGGATACATCAGCTGCCGACAGCGCTGATGAGGCCGAGGAGGAAGAGGACGATGCGGAAGAGGAGGAAACTCCCCGTACCGAGGAAGAAGCTATGGCTCTCATGACCGAGGTCGCTTCCAACTCCAACCTCAAGCTTTACAAGAATGAGGACGAGGGAACCATCGCTCTCGAGGACCTTAAAACAGGCAAGATCTGGTGGTCAAACCCCGTAGATCTGGAGACCTCCAACGCTAAGAAGAGCCAGAAGGACGAGCTTGCTTCCGGTATGACTCTTATCTATGGCGAGCCTGCCAGCCGTGCTACCACAGTCCAGACCAGCAAGGCAAAGGGCAAATTCAAGATGAAGGATATTCCCAACGGAATTGAGATCACATACACCTATGCAGGACCCGGTATCACTATACCCGTTCAGCTCACACTTGAGGAGGATTGCCTCAAGCTGTATGTAGATACCTCCGCTATCGAGGAGAAGAATCCTTCCACTGTTGACGGTCAGCTGGTAACAGATCTGGCTTTCATGACCACCTTCGGTGCCGCAGGACTTGATGAAGACGGCTATTTCGTTGTACCTGACGGTTCGGGTGCGGTCATCAACTTCAACAACGGCAAGACAGGTCTTAAAACATACACAGGCAAGGTTTACGGCAGAGATATCACCGCCGTAAAGACCACCAAGCAGGCAGTTATCCAGAACGTAAATCTCCCCATGTACGGCATCGTCAAGGGAGACAGCGCAATGATGGTAGTTGCTTCAAAGGGCGATACCTGTGCTTCCATCAACAGCTACGTATCAAACCAGAACAACACCGACTACAACTCCACATATTTTGATTTCGAGCTGAGAACCTCAGACGAATATCTCATGGGCGGTGAATCCAACCCCCTGAAGGTATTTGAGAAGAGAGGAATCCTCATTCCCGAGATCGAAGTAAGATATTATCCCGTTTCCGACAACGGCGAGGAAGTTGATTACACCGATATCGCCGCTAAGTACAGAGATTACCTTATCAAGGAAAAGGGCGTTGAGGACAAGGATCTTACCGATTCCTCCTCACTGTATGTTGACCTTTACGGCGGAACCCTCAAGAAGGAATCCATCGCAGGTCTCCCCGTTACCGTTAAGGAATCTGTTACAAAGTTTGAAACTGCTCAGTACATTCTCGAAACTCTCAACTCCAACGGCGTTGACGATATGGTCGTTACTTACAACAAGTATTCAAGCACCAATATCGGCGAGAAGATCACAGACTCCTTTGACCCCTGCTCCAAGCTGGGCGGAAAGAGCAAGTTCAAGGATCTTATGAGCTATGCTGAGTCCAACAACATCAAGCTTTATCCCTCTGTTGATAACCAGCAGTTCAAGACAGGCAACGGCTACTGGAATATGACAAATACCTCCATCAGAGTATCGAACGCATATTCCCAGATCTCCGTTTACGACCTGGCTCACGGTATCGCAAACGAGTACTACAGCCCGCTTTCGCTGTTTACTCCCGCTTCCTACAACAAGGCGTTCACAAAGCTCATCAGCAGCTACAATAAGAACGGAGTTTCAAACTTTGCATTCGGAAGTCTTGCAAACACCATTTACGGCGACTACGGCAAGAAGGCTGTTTCCCGTGAGATGGCTAAGGGTATCGTTACCGATATCTACAGCAGCGCAAAGTCAAGCGGAAGCGTTCTTGCGGAAAATCCTGCGGAGTACGTTCTCCCTTATGCTGATTACCTCACAAACGTTCCCGTATCCTCCAGTAAGTTCGACCTGTTCGATTACGATATCCCCTTCTATCAGATGGTGCTCCACGGCGTAACTCCTTACGCTTCCACAGCAGTAAACAGCGAGGCGGATATCTCCAAGCAGATCCTTACTTCCCTTGCCGCAGGCAGCAACCTGAGCTTCGACTTCGTAGGAATCGAGGCAAGTGACCTGAAGGATACCAAGCTTGACTGCTACTACTACGCTTACTACGCAAACTGGGTAAATGAAGCTTCCGAGCTTTATCAGCTTGCTGACAAGGTGCTCACACCTGCGTCCGATGCAGCTATCGTTTCCTACAACATCTCCGAGGACGGAGACGAGATCGAGACTGTATATGACAATGGCTACACCACCGTGGTAAACTTCGCTGAAAACACAGTCAAGGCAGGCAATGAGACCTACAGCCTTGCTGATTACATTGGAGAGGAGGTCATCGGATTATGAGAGGACTGAACCTTTCCTATGAAAAGAAAAAAGGACTTTACGGCTATGGCTTCATCGCCCTCTGGTTCGTGGGAGCGCTCATATTCTTCATTATCCCCGTTGTCAAGTCCTTCATCTATTCCTTTTATGATGTAAAGCCCGACGTCGGACAGCTCATCATGAGCCCTTTGGGACTTGACAACTATAAGAGAGCCTTCATGACAGACCCCGATTTCAGAAAAAATCTGGTATCAGTGCTGGGTCAGACCCTCTGGCAGACACCTATCATCATTATCTTCTCACTGTTCGTTGCTATCATCATTAACCAGAAGTTCAAGGGCCGTACCTTTGCGAGAGCGGTATTCTTCCTGCCCGTAATCATTGCGACAGGTCCCGTTTACGCTATCATCACCGGTAACCTTGACACCAGCGGAACAGCAGATGCAGACCAGTTCTCCACAATGTTCTCCGCTGACATGGTAGATGAGCTGCTGGAGTTCGTGGGAATCTACGGCTTCAACGACAAGCTCACGGAAATGCTTTCGACAATGACTTCGGACATCCTGAACCTGGTATGGAAGTGCGGTATCCAGATCATCATCTTCCTGTCAGCCCTCCAGGGTATCCCCACATCTGCTAAGGAAGCAGCTGCCATCGAGGGTGCTACCTCATGGGAGTTCTTCTGGAAGATCACTCTTCCCTATGTATCGCCTATGATCCTTGTAAACCTGGTTTACACCATCATTGATACATTCACCGACCCCACCAACGTCGTCATGGAGCAGGTGCTCACAGTTCAGGACGACTGGAAGTACGGTTTCTCGGCGGCGATGGCATGGAGCTACTTCGCAATAGTTCTTATTGCAGTCGGCATTATCTTTTCGATCATGAACAAGATCGTTTACTACGATGATTGATTAAGGAGTTGGAAAAAATGGCAGAAAAAACACTTAAGTCTAATCCCATTTCCGACTACCTTAAAAAGCGTCAGTCGGAAAAGCCTCCCAAGGAGGAGAAAAGATCCCGCAAGGAGGAGCGTGAGCGCTTTAAGAAGCGTCTCGCTTCCCTTACCCCCGCAGAGCAGAAGTACCTTAAGCGCAAAAGAGCATTCGATACCGTTTGGCCCGTGTGCCGTGCGCTGCTGGTAATCGGTCTTTGCTTCGTAATCATCTATCCCCTGCTGTATATGATCACAGCAGCGTTCCGTCCCAGATCCGAGATGAACGACCCCACGATCATCTGGATATCCAAGAGCTTTACTACCAGCAACATCAAGGACGTAGTAAGAGTTATGAACTTCTGGCATACTCTGGGCAACACACTGTTCATCAACATCGGCTGCTCCATCGTTCAGGTAATCACCTGTGCGATAACAGGCTACGGCTTCGGACGATTCAACTTCAAGGGTAAAAACATTCTCTTCGGCGTTGTAATCATGATGATCCTGGTTCCATCACAGATCATACTTATTCCCCAGTATATGTTCTTCCGTTACTTCAATCCTCTGGGAATATGGCACATGATCGCAGGCGACTACATCAACCTCATCAACAGCCCTCTTACAATGTATATGCCCGCTATCACAGCAAACGGACTTCGTGCAGGCCTGTTCATCTTCCTTTTCAGACAGTCCTTCAGAAGCCTTCCCAAGGAGCTCGAGGACGCAGCTTATCTGGACGGATGCTCTCCTTTCAGAACCTTTATCAAGGTAATGGTCCCCAACGCAGGCTCCACATTCCTTACCGTTTTCCTGCTTTCAGTAGTATGGTACTGGAATGACTACTATGTAAGTACTTCGTTCTTCACAGATAACAGCACGATCGCCCTCCAGCTTAAGAATCTGGACGCTTCCCTTACACGTATCCTGTTCAACAACGGTACCGTTAAGGTAAATGCCCGTGAGCTTATCGTTTGGATGGAAGCAGGCTGCCTTATCTCCATCACACCCATCCTTGTAATGTACATCTTCCTCCAGAAGAACTTTACAGAGGGTATCGCAAGATCCGGTCTTACAGGTATGTAATTTAGCGACATTAAATATGAAGTGCTGCGGAACGGTCTTTCCGTTCCGCAGAGCTTTTATACTGCAAAAAGCAAGTGCTGATTTAACCGTTTTACAATTATATATTACGGTTGGATCAGCAGTTGTTTTTTATAAACAAAATAACCGAAAGGAACTAAAGATATGAACCCTTCAACCGAACTTTATTATAACAGTCCCGCAGCTGACTGGAATGACGCCCTTCCAGTGGGAAACGGCAGAATGGGAGGCATGGTTTTCGGAAAGCCTGCCGATGAGCTCATCCAGCTCAACGAGGATTCCCTCTGGTCAGGCGGCTTCAGAAACAGGAACAATCCCAAGGCGTATGATAATCTTGAAAAAATACGCACCCTTATAAGGGAGGAAAAGACCACCGAGGCGGAAGAGCTGTGCGCAGATGCGTTCTACGGCACCAATGAAAATCAGCGCCATTATCAGCCTCTGGGCGACCTGCACATCTGGCAGAGCGTAGGGGAGTATGAGGGATATGTCCGTTCCCTGAGCCTTGACACAGCTGTATGCGTGATAACGTTTACATCAGGCGGAGTAAAATACACCCGCACCGTTATCGCTTCCCACCCCGATGAGGTCATCATTGTCCATTTCTCTGCGGATAAAAAGGGCAGCATTTCTTTTGTCTCCGCCATTGACGGCAGGGACGACAACTATGACAAGAATGAAGCTTATGACGATAAGACAGTTCTTTTCACCGTTTCCGACGGTATTCCCTATGCCTGCGCCATAACGGTAAGGGCAAAGGGCGGCCAGTGCGGCACCGATGCCAACAGGCTTTTCTGCAAGGACGCTGATGAGGCGGATATCATTATCGCCGCCCAGTCTGCATGGAGAACAGGGGATTATGAGAAAAAGGCAGTTAATCAGGCAAAGACTGCCGCAAGAAAGCCCTATGAAAAGCTCCTTGACCGCCATATCTCCGACTACCGCTCACTTTTTGACAGATGCAGCCTTACCCTCTCTCCTGTGGGCGAAAGCATTACCAAGCCCACAGATGAGCGCCTTGCGGACGTAAAGAACGGCGTGTATGACAATGAGCTGGCGGCTATGTACTTCAACTTCTCCCGCTACCTTATGATAGCAGGCTCCCGTGAGGGAACTCTCCCCCTTAATCTCCAGGGCATCTGGAACAAGGATATGTGGCCTGCGTGGGGCGGAAAATATACCATTAACATCAACACCGAGATGAACTACTGGGGCGCACTTATGCAGAATCTGCCCGAGTGCTGCACGCCCCTTTACGACCATATCGAGCGCATGAGGGAGAACGGCAGAGTTACCGCCCGCAGTATGTACAGATGCAGGGGAGCGGTGTGTCATCACAACACCGATATCTGGGGCGATACAGCACCCCAGGACAAGTGGCTTCCCGGAACCTTGTGGCCAATGGGTCTGGCGTGGCTTTGCACCCACATCTGGGAGCATTTCCTCTTCACCCGTGATGAGGATTTCCTTGCGGAAAAGTTTGATACTCTGGTGGAAAGCGCAGAGTTTTTCCTTGATTACCTTACGGAAAATGACGAGGGCTGCCTTGTGACAAACCCCTCCGTTTCCCCCGAGAACACCTATTACGCCACCAACGGCAGAACGGGAACGCTTTGCAGCGGCCCTTCCATGGACAGCCAGATACTTTACACCCTTTTCAGCGCAGTTATAGGTGCTTATGATATCCTGGGCGGCGACGAGTATGCCAAGACAGTAAGCGACATCAGGGCTGCAAGAGACCGCCTGCCCAAGCCTCAGATAGGCAAGTACGGTCAGATAATGGAGTGGGCAAGGGATTATGACGAGGTAGAGCCGGGACACAGGCATATTTCCCAGCTGTACGCCCTTTATCCTGCGGATATGATATCTCCCGTAAAGACACCTGAGCTGGCAGCTGCGGCAAGAGCCACTCTTGAACGCCGCCTTTCCCATGGCGGAGGACACACAGGCTGGTCAAGGGCATGGATAATCAATATGTGGGCAAGGCTTTTTGACGGCGAAAAGGTCGGCGAGAACATTCAGGCTCTGCTTGCACATTCCACCAGCATAAATATGTTCGATATGCACCCGCCCTTCCAGATAGACGGAAACTTCGGCGGAGGCGCAGGTATAGGAGAAGCTGTTTTTCAAAGCGAATGCGGCGAGCTGCATTTCCTCCCCGCACTGCCTCCCATGTGGAAAAGCGGCAGCGTAAAGGGACTTAGAGCACGAGGCGGATTTGAGGTAAGCTTTAACTGGGCTGAGGGCAGCCTTTCATCTGCAAAGATAATTTCCCTTGCAGGTCAGCCCGCAGTGATAAGGACAGATAAAAAGATAACCGTCACTGCGAACAGTAAAAATATACCTCTTGCCGAAAATAACGGCACATATTCATTTGACACGGAGCAGGGAATGGTATATACTATAAGTGTAACTTGATTTACGTTATCTAAGGTAAGGACACAGCGAAAGGAGCATCACTATGAACGAATTTTACAGTCCTCGGCGTGAAAATAAAAATACAAATGAGACTGCCTATGCAGAGCCTGCCGATGAACTGAATATAGTGGTCGATGACAACGATACGGGAGCGGCATTCTGCTCCAAGTGCGGAAACCGCCTTGATGCGGGGGACGCATTCTGCAGCCGATGCGGAGCAAAGACCTTTGGCTCTTCGCAAAGCCGGACACAGCAGCAGTATTCCCAACCGACGGCACAGGCTCAGACCCAGACGGCTCAGCAGCCCCAGAATGTTTATAACTACAACTATAACTATTCAACTACCACCACCACAAACACCTCCGCAAACGTTAACAGCGGCAACGTAAATTCCTATGCCTATGGTCATGGAAAGCTCAAGGACAAGAGAGTTTCCCTTATCCTCTGCCTGCTTTTCGGCATTTTCGGCGCACACAGGTTCTATGAGGGCAAGGTATTCACAGGTCTGCTTTATCTCTGTACCTGCGGACTTTTCGGAATCGGCTGGCTGGTCGATCTTATAATACTGCTCAGCAAGCCCGGATTTTATGAGCCGTGACCATATTTTTAAGTATCGGTAAACATGACGTAACAGAACATATATGCGGGTACATCTGCCAGGTGCAAAAATGAATATAGTTTTAATTCACTATAAAAATTGAAGGCTTATTTTATGAAATTTACAAATGGTTCATAATAGTTACTGATAAAATTTATAAACTTTGGTGAAATATATTATATAATGAGTAATATAGCATATCCGAATAATTTTTAACGATTTCTTATCGGACAGCTTTGTAATTTACGATGCAAAATGACCCTGAGGTCAATAAAACAGGAGGAATAAGATATGTCACTTGGTAAGGTACTTGTAGTTGATGACGATAATAACATCTGCGAACTCCTTAAACTGTATCTGGAAAAAGAAGGCTACGGAGTAATGGTTTCTCACGACGGCGATGAGGCTGTTGTTAAGTTCAATGCTCTCAAGCCCGATATCGTGCTTCTTGATATCATGCTCCCCGGTCTGGACGGCTGGCAGGTTTGCCGTGAGATCAGAAAGAAGTCCAACGTGCCTATAATCATGATAACCGCCAAGAGCGAGACCTTTGATAAGGTACTGGGGCTTGAGCTGGGTGCCGATGACTACGTTGTTAAGCCCTTCGATACTAAGGAAGTTATCGCAAGAATAAAGGCCGTTTCCAGAAGGATCGGTCAGTCCTCTTCCGAGTCCGAGGTAAGAGAAGTTAAGTACGACAAGCTGGTAGTAAATATGACCAGATACGAGCTGAGAGTTGACGGCAAGGTAATGGATACTCCTCCCAAGGAGCTTGAGCTTCTGTTCTACCTCGCTTCCAACCCCAACAGAGTTTATACAAGAGACCAGCTCCTTGATGAGGTCTGGGGCTTTGAGTATTACGGTGACTCCCGTACCATCGACGTTCATATCAAGCGTCTTCGTGAGAAGCTCGAGGGCGTTTCCGACAAGTGGGCGCTCAAGACCGTATGGGGCGTAGGCTACAAGTTCGAGGCTGAGGAGGACAATGCGTAAAAGCATTGCTTCCGAGTATTTCAGCTTGTGCATAGCGCTTATCGCCGCATCACTCATATGTATGTCTGCGCTGCTCATAAGTTTCTCCTTTTCGACATATCTCAATGACAGAAGAACTGTTCTGAGCAATGTTTCCAATGAAGTCCTGTCAGAATACAGGGCAGCGTTGGCGGACGGCTTTGACAGCGGTAATGTCACAGAGGTGGAAAACGGTCTCAGAAGCATGAGCAACTGGACAAACACTTTAATTATCCTATTTGACGGCAGCGGTGATGTTTTGGCTTGTTCCGAAGCATCACCTTGTTCGCATTATGGCAAAAAGCTGAACTCGGATGCAATAAAGTCTGCCACCTCAACAGGAAAATACTCCATGGGTACGCTGAACGGCTATTTTGACGGCGCACGCCTTAATCTGCTTTCAAGCTTTGAGGTGCGGGAAGGGCAGACGATGTATCTTTGCATCACTGCTCCGGGCGACCTGCTGGTGGAGTACCTAAAAAGGGCGATACTTGCGTTCCTGCTGATATTTGCAGTGATAATGATAGTTGTGTATCCGCTGCTCAAATACACCATAAGCAGGATACTCAGCCCCGTAAAGGAAATGACGCTGGCGGCAAAGCGTTTCGGCGAGGGTGATTTCTCCGAAAAGGTGAACATATCCGACCAGAACGAAATGGGGTACCTTGCCAATACCCTTAACGATATGGCAAGCTCCCTTGAAGCTATCGAGGAAAACAGAAAGAGCTTTATCTCCAACGTTTCCCACGAGCTGAGAACGCCCATGACCACCATCGGCGGATTTGTTGACGGAATCCTGGACGGCACCATTCCCGAAAGCCAGCATAAGCAGTACCTGAGAACGGTATCCGAGGAAATAAACCGCCTGGCGAGACTTGTCCGCTCCATGTTGAATATCTCAAAATATGAAGCAGGCGAGCTGGAGCTTCAGACAGAGGTGTTTGACCTTACGAGTCTGACTATCAGGACGGTGCTGCTTTTTGAAAAGCGCATCGAGGCAAAGCACATTGATATAAGAGGACTTGACGCAGGCAGATTTTTCGTCAATGCCGACGAGGATCTTGCTCAGCAGGTAATATACAACCTGACGGAAAACGCTGTAAAGTTTGTTGACGAGGGCGGATATATCTCCTACGATTTCCGCAAGGACGATAAATTTGTCTATGCAGTTATAAGAAACAGCGGCGAGGGTCTGAAAAAGAACGAGATAAACAAGGTCTTTGACAGATTTTACAAAACCGATGAATCCAGGGGTAAGGATAAAACAGGCGTTGGACTTGGTCTTTCCATAGTCCGCTCTATAATAAAGCTTCACGACGGCTCGATTCTTGTACGAAGTAAGCCCGGTGAATATACTGAGTTTGAATTTTCCCTGCCTGTGGGTAATCCCGGCTCGCATCGTTCGGAACAATAATAAGGGGGAATCTTTCCCCCTTTTCTTTTTATTATAATGTAAATTCTAAAAAGGAATGGTCAATAAAATGGATCAGTTTGAACACAACACTCCCGTTCAGGGCGATACTCAGGGTGAGACTTCTCACAATGAGCCTGAACAGGCGCCAATTCAGGAAGCTCCTGTTCAGGAAACTTCGGCTCGGGAAACTTCCGCTCAGAAAAATGGGCAGAAAAAGCCCCATGACGATGTTTTTGCGGAGCATAGCTTTGCGGAAACTCAATATCGGCAGACTTCCAACGGATATGCTCAAAACGGTTATGCACAGAGTGGATATGCACAGAATGGATATGCACAGAATGTGCAAGCGCAAAATGCGCAACAGCCATTTGACCCATATCAGCAGGGAGCCGATATGCAGTACCGCTCAATGTACAGTAACAACGGCTATGTTCCCCACAGCCCCTATGCGGCAAATCAGGGACAGCAGGGCCATGCACAGGCGCAGCAGCAGTATGCGCAGTATGCCCAGCAGGGCGGATATGTGGCTTATCCCACACAGGGCGGGGGAGTTCCTCCCGTGTCGGATATACCTCAGAAAGAGATGAAAAAGTCCTCCAAGGCATGGCTCATTATCGCCATTATCTGCCTTGTGGCGCTTCTGGCGACAGTTATGCTTCTGCTGGCGGCAGGTCATAAGAATGACGATAAGGAGATCGCCGGCACTCCATCCGGCAGCGGAGTTACCGTCAATATAAACGTGGCGCCCCACCCTGCGGACGATTCCCTTTACGCCGACAAGGAAACAGGGCTTTTCACCACCGTGGGAGCGGCTGAACAGGTGCTTCCCTCTATAGTAAATCTGTACGGCTATACCGATACTTCCATTGCCGCATACAACGAGGCTTCGGGCATAATCATTTCCGAGGACGGATACATCATCACCAATGCCCACGCTGTGGAGGATATCAAGCGCTTCAAGGCAAAGCTCCACGACGAGCGTGAGTTCGAGGCGACTGTTGTGGGCATTGACACAAGAACAGACCTTGCGGTGCTTAAAATAGAGGCAGATGACCTTGTGCCTGCCGTTATAGGCAGCTCCGACGATATGAAGCAGGGCGAGCAGGTCGTCGCCATAGGAAATGCAGGGGGCTTCAACGACACCGTTACCGTGGGATATGTTTCCTACGTGAACAGAGAGATACAGAGCTACACCAATTATCCCATTACCTGCATTCAGACAGATGCAGCCCTTAACTTCGGTAATTCGGGCGGAGCGCTGGTCAATCTGTACGGTCAGGTGGTCGGAATAGTTGTGAGCAAGTACAGCTCCACAGGCTCGGAAAATATCGGCTTTGCCATTGCTTCCGACTTTGCAGTGCCCATTGCGGAGGATCTTATCGAAAAGGGCTACGTGAGCGACAGACCCAGAATTGGTATAATGTACAGCCTTATCACACCCGAATATGCCGCACAGCTGGACGTAAAGCCCGGTATGCTCATTTCCGAGATATCTCCCGACTGCGATGTTGCAAACACCGACCTCCAGAAGGACGATATCATAACCGAGCTTAACGGCAAGCAGATACTCACCGCACAGGACGTTAAAAACTTCCAGAATACCGCCAAGGCGGGGGATAAGGTGACTGCAAAGGTCTATAGAAAGACTATCACAGGAGAAGTTACCGAGTTTGAGATAGAGTTCACTCTTGAACAGGATAAATAAAACAACAGCCCCACAGATAGCTGGGTGTACGTAAGACAGTATTGCGCCGAGATTGACGAAGCGGCACGAAATCGCATGGAGCTGATCGTGCCGGAGCTGGTGAAGCGCAACGGCGTGACCGAACAGCTGAAAGCCGAAAACCAAATGGAATGGGTGCGGCAGATGAACGCTTGCAAGGCACAGGCAGAGGAAGTTGTGAAGTTTGAGCTGATTTATGACTGATACTGAGAGCGCCTGGACAAATAAAGTTCGGGCGTTCAGAATTTCCTGAACGAACTGTATCTTTTTCACAAAACCTATTGACAAGAGAACTTGGCAAAGGTATAATTAGGATATGCAAAGAAAACTTGGAGCGGAGGTGTTCATATGAAAAAGGACGATATCTTAAACGCAAGTCGAAAAGAGCATAAGAACAAAGACTTAGCAGAAATAGAAGTGATATATCAAGCAGGAAGTCATGCAGGCAGAGTAGGTGCTTTAGTGTGTTGTCTCCTGTCCTTACTATCCTCTATGCTTGCTCATACCATGATTTATAGTCCGTGGGTTATATACTTCAGCATTCTTTCAACGCAATGGTTAGTTCGCTTTATCAAAATGAAACGAAAAAGTGATTTGGTGCTAACCATCCTATTTTTGATTCTTTCCGTCTTGGCATTTGCCGGATTTATTCGTCGCCTTTTAGAGGTGAGAGTATGAAAGAGCAGTTGCATCTGAAAAATCACTTAAAGGAAGTTCGTATGGCAGCAAATCTTTCTCAAGCACAGCTTGCAGAAATGGTGGGTGTGTCGAGAAACACTATCAGTTCTATCGAAACAGGGCAATTCAACCCAACAGCAAAGTTAGCTCTTATCCTTTGCATTGCCTTAGATAAGAAATTCGAAGAACTATTCTATTTTTAGGAGGACAGCATGGATAATTTGATATTATTGATTTTGGGGTTGTTTATTTCTGTGCTTGGCATTACAAACATCAAAGGTAATATCAGTACGATACATTCGTACAACAGACGAAAAGTAAAAGAAGAGGATATACCTAAGTACGGAAAAGTCGTTGGCACAGGCACGCTTATAATGGGAGTATCTTTTATCTTAGGGTACATTGCTTTGTTTTGGAGCGAGACCGCTATGGCAGTTATCATCCTACCGGGAGTAGTTGTTGGTTTGGGATTTATGCTCTATGGACAGTTCAAATATAACAAAGGAATTTTCTGAAAAGCGAAAACGGAAAATCCCTTTAGGAACTAAAGGGCGCACTTCTATACTCTCTGTCGAGAGTAGTGCGTCCTGCGGAGCTTCATTCCCGGTCGGCAGAGAAAAACTGCCTGACCGAGAATGTTTCGTCACTTCGTTCCGTCAAGGTGGCTACACCCCCTTGTGCCGCTAATGCGGCTATCCCCTGTGGACTGGCCGTCCGCAAACGGTTTTGACAAACCGTCTGTCACCAGCAAGTCTGAAAAAGGACAGTTATGCACTGGAAAACATATCTGCAACTTGAAGTTGACAAAGTGCATTTCCCGAAAGATAGATAATGACACCTTGCTTTGGTAGAATTATGCTATCAAAACCAAAGGAGGTATCACCTATGAATTTAGGAGAAAAAATCTACAAACTCAGAAAAGAAAGAAATCTCTCACAAGAAGCACTTGCAGAGTTTGTGGGAATAACCCGACAAGCAATCAGCAAGCGGGAGAATAATCAAGGATATCCAGAAACAGAAAAACTGCTGTTGCTTTCAAATGTCTTTGAGGTATCTATTGACTTCCTACTGAAAGACGAAAAAACGGAAAGTAGCGCAGATGAAAAAGGCTATTATGTAACTTGAGCAGATGGATAAACAGGAAGACAGGACTGTTATCATTACGGATGGTGCATATAGTGGAATAGAAAATACACAGCTTGCAGCCAATAAAAACATAGAACTGATTATCACAAGCCTGACAGGGAAAGCAGCTCCGGATATTCTTGCTGATTTTAAGCGCTGTCGGCTTAAGAATATTACTATTATTGTAAATGAAGAATATGTACAGCCGGTCATTATCCATTTGATAGTGACCGGCTCATTACATTTTGAACTTACGGAGCTTATAGTGTCTGATGTACCGCTGTGATCACAGCCTCGCTCAGCTCCGGCACCTTGGCGGGATCTAAGTCTGCGGGGAACTCCACATCAATGGCAGAGACCTCCGGGCGGTAGTTTAAGCGGATCGCATGCGCCTGAATAAAATCCGTCGCCTTGTCGTAAGTTTCTTTGGTTACACCGTTTAAGGTAATGGTATATAAATTTGTCATAGTCTGCACCTCCATATTTTAATTTCAGGTATCTTCCTGATGGTTATAGTATACCTTGTCTGCTGCAAAAAATAAATTCGCAAAATCACCAAAATATAATAATAGGAATCATTACTGATTTATATAATTTGTATAAATTCTAAACCAATGCTATTGGTACTGGGACTGTAGAAATGCAAAGAAGTGCAGGAGAAATAGGCTGCAATGATTGACAGATTTTGTAAATTTCAATATAGTTAAAGAGATGTAAATAAATAGTTCAGGGGGCATCTTGAGATTGAAAATTACAAAAGAATTCTGGATGAAATATAAAGGAATGATCACGAAGGCTGTTCTGGCAATGTGTGGTGTCTACGGTGTGGCATATCTGTTCAGCCTGCAGCCGGCGAACCGGATCTATTACAGTGTTCTGAATGTACTGTTGGCAGTAGGGATCTTTTCCCTGTTGCAGCAGACCGAAAAAAAATTACAGAAGATAACGGATGGAAAAGACAGGAAACGCAGGATCTGCTATGTGGCAGTGATCAGTTTCCTGTTTGCGTTGTCTATGGTAATGGGATATCAGCTGCAGAACCAGGGACTGACAGAGTGCGGTGTCCGCGGAAAGGGAATGATCCTGATCCGTGCCTGCTGTCTGGGAGCAGCGGCATTCCCGTTTTCTAATCTGTTGTTTGCAGGAATAGAGCAGGTGAAATCCGCAGATCTGCAGAAGACGGGGAAAGGCTGGAAACCGGGTGTGTTGTTTGCAATTACGGCAGCGATCATCTTTTTATGCCTGATTCCGGTGTGGCTTGCTTATTATCCCATCATTATGTCGTATGATTTTCACAGACAGGTGAATGAGGCTTATCAGGGACTGGCATGGTTTTATCCGCTGCAGCCGATTGCACATACCTGGCTGATCTGGCTCTTTTTGCAAATAGGTTCGGCATTGGGATCCTATCAGACAGGAATGGCATGCATGGCGGTATTTCAGATGCTTCTGTATGCACTGGTAATGGCTTATGCCATTGCCATGATCTGGCGAATGAGTGCAAAAAAATGGCTGGTGGTGATAACCACTTTATTCTTTGCGGTTTTTCCGTATAATACTGTTTTGGTGGTATGTACAACAAAGGATACATTATTTACGATTTTGTTTACCCTTTTCTTTTTACTGTTCCTGGAGAGAAACTATTTCAGCAGCGGAAAAAAGAAAATGATTCTGAACATTCTTCTGGTAGTGGAAGGCTGTCTCATGATGCAGTTCCGCAATAATGCAGTATATGCGGTGGCAGTGTTTATGGTACTTCTGCTGATCCTGCGGCCGAAAAAAGAAAAACTGGGGATCCTGATCCTGGGAATTTGCCTGGTGGTGGGAGAAACAGGAACCAGGAATGTAATTCATACAGCCATAGGCACACAGCTTGGGGTGCCAAAAATAGAGGCATATAGTGTCCCCATCCAACAATTTGCCAGAGTGGCTTATTATCATGGAGAAGAACTGGAAAAGCAGGATCCGGAAATGGCGGAACTGCTGAAAAAATATGTGGACAGAGACAAATGGGGGAGATATTATGCCCCATTGGCGGATTCTATAAAAAGTACCGTAACGGTCGCTCCTTATACGGATGATCCTAAGCAATTACTGACTGACTGGATGAAGGTGGCAAAACGTTATCCGAACGAATTCCTGGATGCCTTCCTGGAACTGACCAGAGGCTACTGGTTCTGGGATGATTTTTCCTGGGCGGAGAATCTTGGTTATGGCACAGAGGAACGTTACGGTGTTCTTTTCACCTACACTTCATCGGAGATCGGGGGATACGGCAGCATTGAGCATGAGTCAAAATTCCCTGCCTTTGAGAAGATCCTGGAAGAGATCGTAAGTGGCAACTGCTTTAATAACTGGCCGGTGATATCCATTATTTTCCACGGATCCTTCTACAGCTGGTGTCTTTTCCTGCTGATGATATTCTGCCTGTACAGAAAGCGGCTGCAGTGTTTTCAGATGAGTCTGCTGCTGTTTCTCTATTTTGGAACGATGTTATTGGGGCCGGTGGTGCAGGTCCGTTATCTGTTCCCTGTTATGGTGATTTTGCCGATACTGACAGCACTGTTTTCTTCGCAGGCAGCAGATGGCGCAATGGCAGAAGGACTTCCTGCGGCAACAGATACAAATACGAAAACAGAGGTGGCATAACCAATGGATGGTGAGGAAAAGAACGAAAACGTAAAGAATCCGGAGATGCCGGAGATTACGGTGAAAAATCCCCGAATCGGCAAAGTACGCAAGCTGGAAGAGGAAGTCAGGCGTCAGAACGAACTGGAACAGCTGCGGACCAAGCGGATCCGCAAGGAACAGGAATATATCGAACAGATGAGCAAAGCGGTGGAATACCACCTGCGCAATACCAGAGAGGAACAGCGGTATAACGAAGAGTTTGAGCGTCTGATCCGCAAGGATGTCTACCAGATGCACGGCATCAGTGAGGACAAGCTGCAGGGAATGATGGAGTACCGGAATGCCTGGTATCAGGGCACAGCGTTCGGCATGTTTTTCCTGTCTCTGATCCTGACCGGAATCTGTGGATATCTTCATGGGTTCGGTTCGGAATTATGTATTTTTATGGCATTTTATACCGCCATTGAGGGAACACTTCTGACCAATGGGAGAAGGCAGCATGCCTTGCTGGATGTGGTGACGAGGATATTGTATCTGTTATTGTTCCCTGCCATGCTGATCGTATTTGTCTGTTTTGAACTGGGATTTACAGAGTATGGGCTGATCGTGCCGGTATTGACCATCGCAGGGGTAGTGATCCTGGTATTGGGAGCGGTATCGTACTTCCTGTATGATCCGTATCGTCAGGACCGTAAGAATCATAAAAAAGCGGACCGCTATATCCGGGACATTGAAAAAGCTGCTGTCAAAGAAGTGGGATTGGAAGACAAAGCCCTGGCAAAACAGGCGAAAAAACAGGAAAAGCTGGAACGAAAAGAAGAAGCCAGACAGGAGCGGGCAGCCAGACGAAGAGAACGGAAGAAACACAGAGACGAGACCATCTCCGTCTGGAAAGAGAAAGTGAGGGAAAGGATCCCGGCAAAGAAAGAGAATGCTGTAGAGGAGAACAGAACGGAAGCAACAGAAGCTGTGACAGAAGAAAAGTCACTGGCAGATGCAGGGGATGTCAAGGCACAGGAGTCAGTTACAGGATTGACAGAGACTACAGCGGCAGCGGAGACTGTGGAACAGACGGAAGAAAGTGATACAACGAATGGAGAGGAAGAAAATGAGTTATTATCTGATTGATTTTGAAAACGTAAAAAGCCGAGGCATGGAAGGGGTGGAACTGCTGACGGAAGAAGATACTGTCTGCATTTTTTACAGTGACAATGCCGATTGCATGACCTTTGATCTGCATCAGAAACTGAACGAGACGAAGGCGAAGATCATTTATCACAAGGTGGCGGTGGGAACCAAGAACGCACTGGATTTCCAGCTGGCAACGTATCTGGGATATCTGATCTGCGAGCAGCAGCGGGACGACCCCCATCCCAATTATTTTATTGTGACCAAGGACAATGGATTTACCAGCCTGATGGTATATTGGAAAGCACAGGGCGTGCCGGTACGGATCATCCGAAATCTCCTGTGGAGCAAAAACCAGATGATAGAGCAGAACATTTCAAACGAAGAAAGTGCCGGGGAGATGGCGGAAAGTACGGAACTGGAAGCCGTACAGACACTGCCGGAGGAAGAGACGGAGCCGGAGAGATGGGAACAGCTGACAGCTGCTGCGATGATAGAGAAGAAAAATGAGGAAGAAACGGAATCCGGCAATACAGAAAAACAGGATGAGGCTGCGGAACCTGTGAAAAAGCCGGCTCAGAAGAGCAGCAATACCCGGAAAAAGAGCAGCTCAAAAACCACGGAGAAGAAAGCGACGGAAAAGAAAACGACGGAAAAGAAAACGACAGATAAGAAAGCCACAGAGGAACCAGATGAGCTGACCCAGGCAGTGTCAAAAGTGCTGGCTGATCAGACTATCGTTCCCCAGGTGGTCAAATTCATCCGCCAGTACAAGACCAAACAGGGCATCAACAATGCCCTTAACAAAGAGTTCAAGGACAGCAGACGCACCAGTGAAATCTATTCTGCCATCAAGCCTTTGATTGCAGATAAAAAAGGAAAATGATAAATTTAATTTTCCGGTAGAAAAGAAAGATAAGATATGCTAGAATAGGGGACGGTCAAGGAGTAAGAAACTCTTTGACCGTTCTTTTCGTTAGAGTGGAAGCTGATGGGAAAGTAATAACAGAGATACAAATAAGGGAAGAAGATAAAAGGATAGGATTGAAAATGAAACAGAATATGCAGGATCTGACGGATGGATCCTTGGGAAAGAAAATACTGGTCTTCAGTGTGCCGTTAATGTTGTCTAACCTGCTGCAGGTGCTTTTCAACATGGCGGACATTGCGGTGATCGGTCAGTTCGCCGGTTCCCTGTCGCTGGGAGCGGTAGGATCCACAGCCACACTGGTCACTATGTTTACCGGATTTTTGATCGGCCTGTCCGGCGGTATCAATGTGCTGACAGCGTTATATTATGGAGCGAAGGACAAGGACAGTCTGTCGAAGACGATCCATTCCGCTGCGCTGGTCAGTCTGATCATGGGAATATTGCTGCTGGTACTGGGCGTTGGACTGTCTGAATGGATGCTGACGATGTTAAAGACCAGAGAGGAACTTTTGGACAAAGCAGTATTGTACCTGCGGATCTATTATCTGGGAATGCCGGCGCTGGCTATTTACAACTTTGGTAATGCGGTGTACAGCGCAGTGGGTAATACGAAGAAACCGCTGTATTATCTGGGATTTTCCGGAGTGTTGAATATTATTCTGAACCTGTTTTTCGTGATCGTGTGCCATATGGATGTGGCAGGAGTGGCACTGGCCAGTATCATTTCCCAGTATGTGTCTGCGGCACTGATCCTGCAGGCTCTGCTTCGCAGCAAAGAGTTGTATGCCCTGCATCCGGGAAAACTGCGGCTGGATCGGGAACTTACGAAGGATATCCTGAAGCTGGGAATGCCCTCCGGATTGCAGAATGTGATCTTCCAGTTTGCCAACAGCTTTGTGCAGATGGGTGTGAATTCCTTTGATGCCACCATGGTGGCAGGCAATTCCGCAGCCACAAATGCGGATGCCATGGTATACGATGTCATGGCGGCATTCTATACCGCCTGCGGCAGCTTTATGGGACAGAATTACGGTGCGGGTAAGAAGAAAAGAGTGCGGAACAGTTACCTCATCAGCCTGGCATATTCCTTTGGTATCGGTCTGCTCCTGGGAGTGTCACTGGTGTTTTTCGGAAGACCGTTTTTGGCTCTGTTTACCAGAGATGCGGCAGTTATGGATGCCGGCATGTACCGTCTGACGATCATGGGATTTTCCTATTGTATCTCGGCATTTATGGACTGTACCATTGCAGCAGCCAGAGCCCTGGGCAAAAGTATTGTACCGATGTTCATTGTCATCATGGGTTCCTGCGTGTTCCGTGTGATCTGGGTCTATACAGTATTTACCTATTTCCATACGATACCGTCCCTGTATCTGCTGTATGTCTTCTCCTGGAGTATCACTGCAGTGGCGGAAATCCTCTATTTCATACGGATCTACAAACAGAAAATGGCTCTCCTGTCATAAGACAGAGGAGCCATTTTGGCACCATGAGTCAGACTGCCCGGTTTGCAGGCTGATACGGAGTTATGCAGCTTCGGTTTCGACGGAAAACATAACCGCAGGGTAGCGTATGGGAAGCAGATGAGCGCGTTCCAGTGCCACATAGATGACAGGAATCAGAATCAGCTGGATGACGATACCGGGCAGACAGGATACGAAATATCCGGCAGCCCAGGCAGACCAGCTGTAGGAACCGCCTGCAAAAATCAGAGCACGCAGAATACCGGTGATCACACGGCCACCCAGCATGGCGATAACAAGTGCGGCATACAGATCAACGACCAGCTTGCCGCTGCGAAGAAAACGCATGACCAGACCGCTGATCAGACCATAGAGCCCCAGTTCGATCATCATAACGGGCATATAGCCGAACGCAGGCATGCCGGTAAGCAGGCTGGACACCAGTGGACCCAGAAGACCGCACACAAATCCCAAAGGCGCACCACAGACCAGACCGCATAGAAGCACGGGCAGATGCATGGGGGAGAACAGGACGCCTCCCTTGGGGATCGCATGCAGAGCCATGGGCAGAACCACACACAAGGCAACGCACAGAGCAGTGATGATGCTCTTGTTTAAAACAGTTAATTTTTTCATGGAAACAAAACCTCCTAACAAGAATAAGACTGTTCAGAGTCTCCATTCGCAAAACGCTTCTGCGAGGCTTTACTTTTGCTCATTGAGATGACTAATGGCTCTGAACAGTAATTAAAAAAGCCAGAACGGCATAATTCCCCCTTCTGAGGGTAAAAATGCCTTCTGGCGTTAAGCTCCTTCCTGAAGCATAATTCATGATAAATGGTCTGCATTTTTTTGTCAAGATAAATTGCAAAAAAGCATTTGCCATGCTATCATGAAGCATGTATGTATTATTTGACCCCCGACATCATTATTTTTTGCAGGAGTAAAGTTATGCGTATTATGGTAATGGACGGCCAGGGTGGAGGTGTAGGCAGAAGCCTTCTGGAAGCTTTGAAAGAGCGTTTTCCGGAGGCGGAACTGATTGCTGTCGGCACAAATGCCACAGCCACGGCCAACATGATGAAAAGCGGCGTGATAAACGGTGCTACCGGAGAAAACGCTGTAGTATATAACAGTAAACGGGCAGATGTGATCGTAGGACCGGTGGGAATCGTTATGGCAGATGCCATGCTGGGAGAGATTACACCAGCCATGGCATCAGCGGTTGCCTCCAATGATGCAAAGCTGATCCTGATTCCCATGAATAAATGTCATGTCACCATCGTGGGAGTAGAGAGTAAACGTCTGGGAGACTATATTGCGGAGGCAGCAGATGAGATCGCCGGAATGTAATTGCAATCCCGGAAAAATGATGGATCGGGAAAGATTGCTGACAGAGTTACAGATGCTTTCCGGGGGAAAACGGATCATAGCCATTGACGGGCGCTGTGCTTCCGGAAAAACGACACTGGCTGACAGGCTTGCGGAAGCACTGGGCGGAGACGTGATCCATATGGATGATTTTTTCCTGCCACCGGAGCTTCGTACACCGGAGCGAAGAAGCGAGCCCGGCGGAAATGTCCATTATGAGCGATTCCTTGTGGAAGTATTACCGAAGCTTAGAACCGGAGAAGCCTTTTCCTATCAGAGATTTGATTGTTCCCGCATGGCACCGGGAGATTGGATCCCGGTGCAGAATAACGGATTTGTATTCGTGGAGGGAGCTTACAGCTGCCATCCGGTGCTGGGAGACTACATGGACCGGAAAGTATTTCTGGACATTGACAGCAGAACCCAGACGGAGAGGATCCGCAAGCGGAACGGTGAGGACAGATTACAGGATTTCCAACAGCTGTGGATTCCGCTGGAAGAAGCATATTTTCAGGCATTTTCCGTGAAGGAAAACGCAGACTACATCATAAAATGATAGATTATAATAAATGATAAAGGAAGCGAAAGGCGAGACAGATGCTGCATCAGTTTTACCCGGATCATGAGGCGGATTCCGCCTATGGCATAGATTATAAAACATTATATGAAAAAGGTTACCGCGGGATTATATTCGATATTGACAATACGCTGGTTCCTCATGGGGCACCTGCCACACCGCAAGCCATATCGTTCTTCGGCAGACTGCAGGAACTGGGATTTCAGACGCTTTTATTGTCGAACAACAAGGAACCCCGCGTAAAAAGCTTCGCCGATGCGGTGGGAGCCGACTATATCTATAAGGCAGGCAAACCAGGCAGAGACGGTTACCAGCGTGCCATGGAACAGATGCATACCACGAAGGATACCACACTTTTTGTGGGGGATCAGTTATTTACGGATGTGTGGGGTGCAAAAAAGTGTGGGATCGTGACTTACCTGACGAAGCCGATTCATCCCAAAGAAGAGATCCAGATCGTACTGAAGAGATATTTAGAAAAAATTGTGCTGTTTTTCTACCATAGAGAATGCCGCCGGAAAGGATGTAAAAATGTTGAATGATATCAATGGCTATACCAGAACCTGCGGACTGATCGGAAACCCGGTGGAGCATACCCTTTCTCCGGTGATCCATAATACACTGTCTGCGGTGCTCGGGAAAAATCTGGCTTATGTTCCTTTTCATGTGGAGACCGGAAGATTGGAGGATGCTGTAAAAGGTGCTTTTGCCCTGAATCTTCTGGGAATGAATGTAACGGTTCCTTATAAAAGCGATGTGATCCCGTATCTGGTGGATATTGATCCTCTGGCGGAGCATATCGGAGCTGTGAATACGCTGGTGCGTACGGAAAAAGGGTACAAAGGATATAATACGGATATGCCCGGTCTGTACCGTGCCATGTGTGAAGACGGTGTAAAGATCAAGGGTAAGAAAGTGCTGATCCTGGGAGCCGGAGGCGTGGCCAGAGCAGTGGCTATGATGCTGCTGGATAAGGGGGCAAAGAAGGCCTTCATTCTGAACCGTACCCTGCAGAAGGCACAGGAGGTAGCGGACGAAGTCAATGACCTGGCGGGGAAGAAGTTCGCAAAAGCGATGTCCATTGATGCGTATGATACGCTTCCGGAAGGGGAACGCTATCTGGCAATCCAGGCGACCAGTGTGGGAATGTATCCGGACTGCGATACGGCAGTGATCGAGGCACCGGCGTTTTATAAGAAGGTACACACAGGATACGATCTGATCTTCAATCCGTCGAAAACCCGTTTTATGGAGCTGGTGGAGCAACAGGGAGGCAAGGCGTACAACGGTGAGAAGATGCTTCTCTATCAGGGAATTATTGCCTTTGAATTGTGGACGGACTGCGAGGTAGAACCATGGCTGGCAGAAAAGGTGTACGAACGCATGCAGAACGCAAAAAAGACTGAGGATGGAAAATAGTGTGAAAAATAAGCGGAAAAATATCGTCCTGATCGGTTTTATGGGGTCAGGGAAGACAACACTGGGACTCAAATTATCCTATCTGCTCCGGATGCCGGTGGAAGATACGGACAAACTGATCGAGAGACAGGAAGGCAGGAGCATCACACAGATCTTCGCAGATGACGGCGAGCCCTTTTTTCGGGAATTGGAAACAGAAATGCTGCGGAAATGCGGAGAGCAGAAATACGAAAGAATCCTGTCGGTCGGTGGTGGGACTCCGGTCAACCCGGTCAACCGGGAACTTTTGCATAAATGCGGAACTGTCGTATATTTAAGAGTATCTCCGGAGGTGGTTTACGAGAGACTGAAAAATGACACGACGAGACCGCTGCTGCAATGTGAAGATCCCCTGGGGAAAATCAGAGAACTTCTGGCGGTCAGAGATGCTATTTACACAGAGTGCGCAGATATTATACTGGATGTGGACAACAGACATTCCGACGAACTGGCGGAAGAACTGCAGCTGCAGTTACGAAAACAGAAAAAGGAGAGAAAACAGATGAAGATTTTGGTGATCAACGGCCCCAATCTGAATTTTCTGGGAATTCGGGAGAAAAAGATCTACGGAACACAGGATTATCAGTATTTACTGGATCTGATCGACAAAAAGGCAAAAGAGACCGGCATAGAGATCCAGACCTTTCAGAGCAACCATGAGGGAGCAATTATTGACAGGATCCAGGAGGCTTATTCTGACGGAACTGACGGTATCGTGATCAATCCCGGTGCCTATACCCATTACAGCTACGCTATCCGGGATGCCCTGGCAAGTGTGGATATTCCCAAGGTGGAAGTACACATTTCTGACATTACGAGCCGGGAAGAGTTCCGCAAGATTTCTGTGACGGCACCGGTATGCAGCAGACAGATCTATGGACAGGGACTGGACGGATATCTGCAGGCCATTGATTTTCTGTGGGAGAACAAGCAGTAGGGTACGCATTCTGATACATTTGCTGGATCTGATGATTGTAAATTTATCAAGTGATTAATCTTTTGATTTTCTCATTAACGCTTTGGTTCTGAGAAATATTGATATAGGTTCCATCGCTTTTGTCAACAACCCTGAAGTCGCGTATAAAATTTACCAGATCATAGGAATTAATCTCGTTTTTGAAACATTTGATTTCCAGGATTCTTAAAAGAAACAAACTAAGGTAGCAGATTAAAAAATGCCCATAGATTGTTTCTTTTTTTGTACATAAACAGGCCGTGCATCCAGATAGGATTTGGTGATACGGAAGGACTCTTCTATTTTCCAGAGGTTGTGATATGTGTGGTATATCTGAAGTGGTTCTATATCCAGCTCGGATGTCACCAGGAGATTGTATCCTGCGTATTTCAGATCCTCGTCAATCTTTGCCTGGTTGATTTCAATTACCGGCTTTCGGTTTTTTCCATTTTGAGCTGTATTTGTGACCTGGATATATTTAACAGAATCCCCCAGATCCTCCCGTGCCTTTTTTGTAAGTGGTATAGTTGGCGGCCTTGTCCACCATTTTCATGATCTCAGCCTTTTGTTTCTGGGCAAGGGAAGGGTTATAGGAAACGATGCGTTTTTCTTTTACGCAGAAAGAGGTCTCTTTTTCTTCACCGGTTTCGGGATCTGTTTCCTTGAATTTATAAGAAAAAGTATCCACACAGGATTTAACACATGAAACAGCAAGGGAGGCAGAAATTCATTTTCTCTTTTGTTCCCTCTTCCTTTGTGGTGACTACGTTATAACACTAGCTATTAGCACTGCCAATAGGCGAGTGCTAATAATGTGTGGACATTTTGTGATAACTACGTAAAATCGAAAAACAGGTATTATTAGGGAGCAAAAAGGATAATTGTTTGCTTGTTCGATTTATTGATCCGTCACTTGCAACACGCAGGCACAATAGCCGGGTTCAGGCTGATAGCAATGGATGGTAAGATACTTATTTATTTCCGGGCTGTAATCGTGGAGGGTGTGTTTTGTACCGTTCAGAGCTACATCAGCATACGCCACAAGCCACTTTTTGTCGCCATTACGGAAAATCTCGTAGAACGAGCGGTCAAGCATTTCTTCCACGGGAACGCCTTCCACATTCGCCATTTCCGCATTGCAATAGCGGAAAATGAAATCAATGCCGTGCCCGTCCTGGTTAAAAACAAGCTCTATCACGCAGAATGCCAGCGGCATATCGTCCAGAAGGCTGCATTTTTCCAGCATACTTAAGGGATGGGGCTTCGTTTTTGCCAGTCCTATTTCTGTGCGCAGACGGCGATGGCTGCTCATGTCGCGCTTGCGTCCTTGAAAAGTGCGGCCATCCGACATGGTATAAATGCCGTCATCGCTAATATTTACAATGTGGCTGCGACATACGACCGTTCCCTTGCTGATGCTCAAAAACTCGCTCTCCGGCAAAGCGGACAGAACACTTTGTACCGGTATAAACAGTGCAAATTCCTCACCGTCCGAACGCTGGATGACGGTCTTGCGGTCTTTGCGGTAAATGTACAGGATGTTCTCAGCACAAAGGCCATGCTTTTTAAAGTATGTGTTTAGGTTGGTCATAGAGGAACTCCTTTTTCAGTTGATGTGTCTGGTATAACGGTTTCTAAATAACTACACCATTCACGTAGAATATTTTTCTGAGAGTG
>ENA-ORNF01000559-ORNF01000559.1-human-gut-metagenome-genome-assembly--contig:-NODE-559-length-37848-cov-6.624481_pt1 | contig 37848 bp, 37 predicted proteins | sample MGYA00242110_ERZ509012 | MGnify/ENA primary metagenome ERZ509012 (study PRJEB26280, sample SAMEA2338714) | human gut metagenome | biome: human gut; feature: human-associated habitat; material: faeces...
GAAGAGCAGACACCGGAGAATCAGGAAACGCCAGGGGATGCGGGAGAGGCGCAGACCCCGGCAGAACAGGCATCGCCGGAAAATGCAAATGGCGAAAACACCAATTGACAGAGGCGCATGAAAACGTTATCATAAATTCAGAAAAAGAATCAGGAAAACCGCGATTGGGCGGGAATGGAGGAAACCATGAAGAAATACGCATTTGGAGTGGATATTGGGGGAACAACCTGTAAAATCGGATTTTTTGAGACCAGCGGAAAGCTGTTAGACCGTTGGGAGATTAAGACGAACACCGAGAATAAGGGTGCATCGATTCTTGAGGATGTGGCAAAGGCAGTCGATAATAAGCTGGCACAGGAAGGCATTTCCAAGGACGATGTGCAGGGAATCGGAATCGGCGTTCCGGGACCGGTAAAGAGCAACGGTGTGGTAAATAAATGTGTCAACTTAGGCTGGGGAATCGTCAACGTAGAGGAAGAACTTTCTACCATGACCGGATTAAAGATTAAAGCCGGAAATGACGCCAACGTGGCTGCACTCGGTGAGATGTGGCAGGGCGGCGCGAAAGGCTGTAAGGATGTCGTGATGGTGACACTCGGAACAGGTGTAGGCGGCGGAATCATTATCGATGGAAATATCGTGGCAGGTTCTACCGGAGCCGGCGGAGAAATCGGTCACATCACAGTCAATGATGACGAGATTGAGCTTTGCAATTGTGGAAAATGCGGCTGCTTGGAGCAGTACACTTCCGCAACCGGAATTGTTCGTCTTGCAAAGAGAAAGCTTGCGATTACCTCCAAGGAAACCACATTGGAGAAATATGAGGAGCTTACTGCAAAGGCTGTTTTTGATGAAGCAAAAGAGGGTGACCCGGTTGCACTTGACTTAGTGGACGAGGTATGCCAGATTCTTGGTAAGGCACTTGCCAATATCGCCTGCGTGGTCAACCCGGAAGTCATCGTAATCGGCGGCGGCGTGTCAAAGGCAGGAGCAATCTTAATCGAGAACATCCACAGACATTATATTGAGAACGCATTCCATGCGTGCAGAGACACCAAGTTTGCATTAGCATCCCTTGGCAATGATGCAGGAATGTACGGATGCGTACAGATGTTATTAGACTAAAAAGGAAATCACATACATAAAAAGGGGGCTGTCGCATTGCGACAGCCTCCTTTTTCGCTGGAAAGTCTGTGGGAGAGTGTATTCCATTATTCTGCCAAAGTGATATATTCTTTTTTCACATATCCTTCGGTCGTTGTTCCATCTGTATTCTGAACCGTGACCTTATAAAAATCATTTTCTTCCCCCGTGATTGTCACCGTCTCACCATCCGGCAACATGGAAAGCACATCCGCGTCTGTGGATGCTTCCTCTCTTACATACAGGCTGTCCGCATCCCCAATTGTTACGGTTCCTGTTTCGCCGGTTGCCTTACCTGTGTCTGTTCCACATCCATACAGGCCAAGTACGACACCTGTCAGTGCTAAAATCAACACCCCTTTTTTGTAATGTTTCATAGACCTCTCCTTTTCCTCGTTGCTTTTTCTGATTTGTTACATCCATATTATATCTTATACGAATTTGAATTTCAATTGTCGTAATAAAAATAAGGAAAAGAAAAACTCCACCCCTCAAGATTGAGGGAGGAGTTGAGGACGTGCACCTTATAAGATACGCGGCAGAAATTATGCTTCGATTGCCTGACGTTTTACCCGTGCAAGAGCGTTTGCAACAGGCGGGATGCTGATGACAATCAGAGTGATGACAGCTTCCGGTACAAGGTAAGTTGCATTGTAGCCAAGAGAGTACACGATAGCCGGGGTTCCTTCCGGGGCATAGGCACCGAAGAAGACAACGCCGGAAATGACTGCAAAGACGTATCGTCCAAGTACACCTGCGAGATAGCCAATCTGTAAACCGTGTTTTTTGCCGGCGAAGAATCCTGCAAGTCCGAGTGCGCCAAAAGCACATGGATAATCAATCAACATCTGTGGAATCGTGTAAAAAATCGGCTCAGTTACGAACTGTAACAGACCGTAGGCGACAGCGGTCATGATGCCGACATACGGGCCATACCAGTAGCCAATCAGCACAATAAAAAGCATGGAAAAAAGTGTGACAGAACCACCCATTGGCAGGTCTGCAAACTTAATCATGGAGCAGACCATGGCAAGTGCCATAGCGACAGCGGAAAATACAAGCTGTTTGGTGGTGAGCTTTGCTTTTTTCTCAGAATTTCTGTGACGAAGAATAGCAGCGACAACGATTAAAGCTGCGATTACAACGACGACAATTACAATGCCAATGGTGGTAAGGTGGACGGAACCATCGCCCCATGCACCTTCCGGGGTTGCAAAAAAGTTATTCATAAAAAAATCCTCCTGGGTATCGAATGTACAAGCCAGAAGGAGAAAATCTTATCAGCTTCCTTACGCCAGTATTACCTGGTTCAAGTATTGAGGGTCGATGAAGGACATCTCTCAGCAGCCTGCAAACGTTGCAGCGTTGCACCCCTAGCTCATCTATTCGTTATTTCGCCTTACTATAACGCAATTCCCCTAAAGTGTCAAGTCTCGACCGGAAAGGTGAGAAACACCTCGAAACAATCGGCTTCTTCGCAAAAGCGCAGGCTGCCGTGGTGAAGCTGCATCATTTTTTCGGCACTGCGCAGACCGATGCGGTTGCTTGAAATGCCGGTCGTATCTGCCCGGATATGGTTTTTTAAAGTAATCAAAAGCCCGTCTGTATCGGAGAGGGCAAGCGTCAGCTCCACCGGTTCTTTTTTTGACCCGTATTTTAAAATATTGGAAAAAAGATTGGCAGCAATCCGTTTGAGCAGGGCGCAGTCACCGGAGAGGTACGTGTTTTTGGCGGTCTCTTCCGAAAAATCGCAGGTGGTTTGTACAGAAAATCCGGACAGCGCCAGAAAATCCATGTTTTCTTTCAGACATTGCACGAGAAATTCCACAGGAACCGATTTTTCATCAATGGCTTCATGGTCTTCATACACGAGTGCATACTCAAACATCCTGTCGGTCATCTCCTGGATATCACCTGTTTTCTGCAGGCAGCGGTTGAGATAGTCCGCAGTTTTAGCAGCGTCGATTCTGCCGAGCTTCATGATTTCAAGATAGCCTTTTAAAATCGTGAGCGGTGTCCGCAAATCGTGTGACATTGCGGTGATAAGGTCCTGATTGGCGCGCCTGCTTTCTGATTCTTTTTCAATCAGGGAGGCGAGTGCAAGCCGCATATGGTCAAGTTCCCTGCTTAAGGTGCCGATTTCGTCCCGGCTGCGGATGTCAATCGTATGACTTAAATCACCCTGCGAAATCAAAAACACCTCCTGCTTTAAGTGCAGAATCTGTTTGATGCTGCGGTTCATAAACAGAAGCGGCGGTGCGAGAAACAAAAAAACACTTAAAAACAGAATCAAAAGGAAATAAAAATAGAGAAATTTATGCTTTCGGGCGGATTCGATATACACGTTAAAAGTGCCGTTTTGAAATTCCATCGGATAAAAGTCCCCATAGACAAAATTGAAAGCGGGGCTGTAGAGCGAAAGCATGTAAATACTCTGTAAAAGCGGTGTGTTGTTTGACGTATCAACTGCCGTGTGAAAGCTGCTGGCTCGGTACAGACCGTCTGCGTCACCGTAGATGGAAACACGCGTGTCAAAATCCCCAAGCGCAAAAAATCCTTTCATCTTTTCCCATTGATTTTTTCCGTCGTCATATGCCGGGACGGTGTAATCAGGCGCAGCCGCTTTTAACTCTGCAACAAATGCGTTTTCGTCCCAGGAAAAAGGAAAAATGTCTGGTGTAAGTTTTGCTGTGATGTTCCAGGCCCCTATGATATGAAGCCAGAGAAATATAAACAGCGCAATCCCTGCGATTGCAGAAATAAAAATAAGGAGGGCAAGTTTCAGCCGCAGTCCCATCGCATGAAATCTTTTAATCAAAGCAATACCCCTTTCCCCACACAGTTTTGATGTAAACCGGTTCATTTGGATTTTGTTCCAGCTTGCGTCTTAAATTGCGGATATGCACCATGACCGTATTGTTGGCACCGTAATAGTAAGGCTCCTGCCAGACTGCTTCGTAGAGATGTGCCGCGGAAAAAATCTGTCCGGGGTGAAAAAACAGCAGGGAAAACAGGGAATATTCTGTCTCGGTCAGGTCAATTTTCTTGGATTCTAAGAAAACAGTGCGGTCCTTTTCACAGACGCGGATGCCGTGGTGCGTGACAGTTTTGGCAGAAGGTTCCTCCTGACTGGTAAGAGGAGCGGCATCTTTTCCGCGGTAAATCTGGTAACGGCGGAGCAGCGCTTTGGTGCGGCTTAACAGTTCATTATAAGAAAACGGCTTTGTCAGATAATCGTCTCCGCCGGAAGAAAAACCGAGCGTTTTGTCACTCTCCTTGGAACGGGCGCTCAAAAAGAGCAGCGGGGCGTTGGAAAGCTCGCGGATTTTCAGACAGGTCTGATAGCCGTTCATCTCGGGCATCATCACATCGAGAATAATCAGGTCGATGGAATGTGCGGCAAGAAGTGACAGTGCCGCAGCACCGCTTTGGGCTGAAAAAACGGTATAATTTTCCCCTTCTAATAAAATGGTCAGAATTTCAAGGATTTCCGGGTTGTCGTCTACAACCAGAATATTCGCTTCATTCATGTTCACACCTCCGATGGCATCTGCTGTCTATTATACATGATTTCAAAACGATGAAAATAAAATGAACCAAACTTAAGAAATCTTTAGATTTCTTTGGAACGGTGTCAGGGGGATTTTTAAAAAATGATTTTTACAATAGGCTCATCCAGAAAACGGGAGGGAGCTTATGAAAAACAAATTATTTCAGGTGATGGCGGCAGCTATCCTGATTCTCGTGGCACTGCTTCTTATGGGAGGAGACAGAGTGAGAACGATTGACAATGTTGCAAATGTAGAAAACTACAACTATAAGGGAAACTATGATAAGGAAAAGGCGGTGCCGTTAAAGGCGTGTGACTATTCTTTCTGGGAAACCGTGCTGCTTCCGGGGACCGGGCAGCTCTCCGGGGAGATAGCGGATTTCTGTGTGCAGGGGCTTGCGTTCACGCCGGATTATCTGCTGCTGACCGCATATGCCTTAAATGCACAGGAAAACGGCGGGCTGTATGTCTATGACAGGAAGACAGGTGCTTTTCTTGGAAAAATTCCCATGCGCCGGGGAAGCCACTTAGGCGGCATTGCCTATGGTGGAAAAAATGTGTGGGTATGTCATTCCGGGGAACGGGTGCTGTCACGGATTTCCTATAAGGCACTCTGCGGGGCGGTAAGACAGAGAACATTTAGTGTGGAGGGGTTCGAAGAGGACTATCCGTTGGATGACGAGCCGTCCTGCCTGACGGAGGAAAACGGACGGCTTTTTGCCGCGACATTTCGGGATAAAGTGGAATCGAGGATGACAGCTTACCGCTACGATGAAAATCGTGACAGGCTTGTCGCAGAAAATGTGTATCAGATTCCACCGAAGGTCCAGGGGGTCGCGTTTGATGCGGCGGGAAATGTCTGGTTTTCAACGTCCTATGGGCGGAAAAATTCTTCCTTTTTATTGAAATACAAGGCACTTGCGGCAGTGGGAGAGGAGGGTGTGCAGCCGGAAGCGGTGGTGGAGCTGCCACCCTGTTCCGAGGAGCTTGCCGCCCAGAACGGGAAGCTTTATATCGTGTTTGAGTCGGCGTGCCGCAAATATAAAGAGGGCACGGACGGGCGTGGAAAGAGCCGCTCTCCGTTAGACAAAATCCTTCTTCTGGAAAAATTTTCTGAAATTTAGTTGACAAACGGATTGGTCTGACATATACTTTGAAAAGCAAAAGATTTGATAATCAAAATATTTGCAAGTCAAATAATTTCAAAATCAAACAAATTGAAAGGATGAATCAGACCAATGTTAGAAAAAATGAAGAAAATTATCGCAGAGCAGTTGAATGTAGAGGAGAGCACCATTACACCGGAGTCCAGCTTCAAGGACGACCTCGGAGCAGATTCCCTCGATTTATTTGAACTGGTGATGGCATTGGAGGAGGAATTTGGCGTGTCCATTCCTTCGGAAGATTTGGAAAATATCAAAACCGTAAACGATGTGATGGAGTACCTTAGCGCAAAGGAGTAAGCAGACGGGATGGAAACGAGGGTAAGCAGATTATTGGGGACGACATATCCCGTCATTCAGGGCGGCATGGCATGGGTGGCTGAGTACCATCTTGCGGCAGCCGTATCCAATGCGGGAGGGCTTGGAATCATCGGAGCGGCAAGTGCACCGCCGGAGGTGGTGAGAGAGCAGATACGACAGGCGAAGAAACTGACGGACCGTCCGTTTGGAGTCAATGTCATGCTGTTAAATCCAAATGCCCCGGAGGTGGCAAAAATTGTCATCGAAGAGGGCGTGAAGGTAGTTACCACAGGCGCCGGCAATCCGGCAAAATTCATGGATGACTGGAAAGCGGCGGGCGTTGTCGTAATTCCGGTTGTGGCAAGTGTTGCGATGGCAAAGCTGATGGAGCGCGGGGGCGCCGATGCGGTTGTGGCAGAGGGAATGGAATCCGGCGGACACATCGGGGCACAGACAACGATGACACTGGTGCCACAGGTGGTGGATGCGGTTAATATTCCGGTCATTGCGGCGGGAGGAATTGCAGACGGCAGAGGCGTTGCGGCGGCAATGATGCTCGGAGCCGAGGGTGTGCAGCTTGGAACCCGTTTTGTGACGGCAAAAGAATCCATCGCGCACGAAAACTACAAAGAACGTATCATTAAGGCGAAGGATATTGACTCGGAAGTGACCGGCATGAGCACCGGACATCCAATCCGCGTGCTGCGCAACCAGATGAGCAGAGAATATCTGCGCATGGAAAAGGAAGGCGCTTCCTTTGAGGAGCTTGAACAGCTGACACTCGGTTCTTTACGCAAGGCAGTCATGGACGGCGATGTGAAGAACGGAAGCCTGATGGCAGGGCAGTGCGCCGGGCTGGTAAAAAAACAGCAGAGCTGTAAGGAAATCGTAGAAGAGCTGATGACAGAGGCAGATGAACTGTTAAACAGATAGAAAGGGCAGGATACAGACAATGGGAAAACGGGCATTTCTTTTTCCGGGACAGGGTTCCCAGTACATCGGAATGGCGCAGGGATTCTATGAGCAGATTCCGGTTTGCAGAGAGGTTTTTAAGGAGGCATCGATAAGCGCAATGCTTGACGTGGAAGCGCTGTGCTTTCAGCCAAACGAGCAGATACATATCACAGAGTACACACAGATTTGTATGCTGACCGCAGAGGCGGCAATTCTTGCAGCATTGCAGGAAAAAGGCGTAACGGCGGATGTAACCGCAGGCTTAAGTCTTGGTGAATACGGTGCACTCATTGCAGCGGGCGTTCTGACACGGAAAGATGCGTTTGCACTGGTGCGAAAGAGAGGAATCTATATGCAAAAGGCAGTGCCGGTAGGCGGTGCCATGGCGGCAGTGTTGGGGCTTGCATCAGATGTGATTGAGTCCGTATGCGAACAGACCGAAGGAATGGTTTCCATTGCAAACTATAATTGTCCGGGACAGATTGTCATCACCGGGGAAGAGCGCGCGGTTGCGGCGGCAGGAGAAGCCTTAAAAGAGGCAGGGGCAAGAAGAATTGTTCCGCTTAAGGTCAGCGGCCCGTTCCATTCACCGATGTTAAAAGAAGCCGGGGAGCAGCTTGCCGGGGAACTTGAAACAGTGACGGTGCATGAGCCGAAGATTCCGTATCTGTCAAATGTGACAGCGGACTATGTGACAACAGCGGAGCCGGTAAAAGAACTCTTACGTCTTCAGGTGTCATCTTCCGTGCGCTGGCAGCAGAGCGTCGAGCGCATGATTGCAGACGGTGTGGATGAATTCGTGGAAATCGGACCGGGCAGAACGCTTACCGGATTTTTAAAGAAAATCAATCCGAATGTAAGCTGTGTCAGCATTGATAAATTAGAAGATTTTGAAAAATATATAGAAACGCAGGGACGCTAAAAGCCAGGCGTAAGAGAGGAACAGGATGCAGGAGAACCAGGAAAAGATTGCGCTTGTCACGGGGGCAGGCAGGGGAATCGGAAGCGCTATTGCAAAGACATTAGCGGCAGATGGCATGTTTGTTATCATCAACTACAACGGCTCAAGGGAGCGCGCCGAGAAAGTCGCAGAGGAAATCCGCGCGGCAGGCGGAAAAGCGGAGACTTATCAGTGCAATGTTGCAGACTTTAACGCTTGTGGAGAGATGATACAAAAGCTTTTAAAGGAACACGGACATATCGACGTATTGGTCAATAATGCCGGGATTACAAGAGATAATCTGGTGATGAAGATGACGGAGGAGGAATTTGACGCCGTTCTTAGCACCAATTTAAAAGGAACCTTTCATACAATCAGACATTTGTCACGCTATCTGTTAAAACAGCGTTCCGGAAAAATCATCAATATTTCTTCGGTATCCGGGGTTTTGGGAAATGCCGGGCAGGCGAATTACAGCGCGAGCAAGGCGGGCGTGATTGGGCTGACAAAGAGTGTGGCACGCGAGCTTTCCTCTAGAGGGATTACCTGTAATGCAGTGGCACCGGGATTTATTGCAACGGATATGACAGAGCAGATGCCGCAGGCGGCAAAGGACGCATTAGAGGAGAAAATACCGTTACAGAGGGTAGGAACACCGCAGGACATTGCGGATGTCGTTGCATTTCTTGCATCGGATAAGGCATCGTATCTCACAGGTCAGGTAATCTGTGTGGACGGCGGCATGAGTATTTAAGGAGGCAGATATGAGCAGACGAGTTGTGGTAACCGGAATGGGAGCGATTACCCCCATCGGAAACAGCGTAAAAGAATTTTGGCAGAGTGTAAAGGAAGAAAAGACAGGATTTGGTGAGATTACACATTTTGATGCTTCCGAATACAAATGTCATCTTGCGGCGGAAGTAAAGGATTTTGATGCAAAAAATTACATGGACCCGAAGGCGGCAAAGCGGATGGAATTATTCTGTCAGTATGCGGTAGCGGCGGCAAAAGAGGCGATTGCGGATGCGGCGCTTGACATGGAAAAAGAGGACGCCTTTCGTGTGGGCTGTGCCATCGGAAGTGGAACCGGAAGTTTACAGGCATTAGAGCGGGAAGAGAAAAAATTAAATGAAAAGGGACCGGGACGTGTGGCTCCGCTTTTAGTACCGCTTATGATTTCCAATATGGCGGCAGGAAATGTGTCTATCCAGTTCGGGTTAAAAGGAAAGAGCTTAAACGTTGTGACAGCCTGTGCGACAGGAACGAACACCATCGGCGAAGCGTTCCGGAGCATCCAGTACGGGGAAGCAGACGTGATGGTGGCAGGCGGTACAGAGGCAGCAATCTGTCCGATTGGAATTGCCGGATTTTCTTCCCTGACCGCACTCACAAGTGAGTCCGACCCGACACGCTGTTCCATTCCGTTTGATAAAGAACGCAGTGGATTTGTCATGGGCGAGGGCGCAGCGGTTGTAGTATTGGAAGAACTTGAACATGCAAAGGCAAGAGGGGCAAAAATCTACGCAGAGGTGGCAGGCTACGGCTGTTCTTCCGATGCGTACCACATCACCTCTCCGGCAGAGGATGGTTCCGGGGCAGCTTATGCAATGACTGCCGCAATCCGGGATGCGGGACTTGCGCCGGAAGATATTCCGTATATCAACGCACATGGAACCTCAACACATCACAACGATTTGTTTGAGACAAGAGCCATCAAACTTACCTTTGGTGAGCATGCAAAAAAATTAAAGGTTAATTCAACAAAGTCCATGATTGGCCATCTGCTCGGTGCGGCGGGAGCGATTGAATTTATCACCTGCGTCAAGGAGATGGAAGAGGGATATGTGCATGCGACGGTCGGCTACAAGACACCGGATGAGGAGCTTGACCTTGACTATTGTAAGGAAGCCGTGCAGATGGACGTTTCGTGTGCACTGAGCAATTCGCTAGGATTTGGCGGACATAACGCCAGTATTCTGCTGAAAAAATATGAGGTATAAGGATGTCAGTTTTAACGACAAAACAAATTATGGAGATTCTCCCACACCGTCATCCGTTTCTTTTGATTGATACTGTGGAAGAGATTGAATATGGAAAACGTGCGGTGGCAAAAAAGAGCGTCACCTACGCAGAACCTTATTTTGCAGGACATTTTCCGGGAGAACCGGTGATGCCGGGCGTGCTAATCATTGAGGCACTGGCGCAGACCGGAGCGGTTGCAATTCTTGGGTTGGAAGAAAATCGTGGAAAAACGGCTTATTTTGCGGGAATTAACAGTGCAAAATTCAAGCAGAAGGTTGTGCCGGGGGATGTGCTGACGCTTGAGACGGAGATTATCCGGCAAAAAGGTCCCATCGGCGTGGGAAAGGCAGTTGCATCCGTGGATGGAAAAATAGTCTGTATCGCAGAGCTGACGTTTGCAATCGGCTAACGGAGGAGAGAAAGATGGCTTTATTTCAGAAAAAAGTAGTGACAGAAGAGCCGAAAGAAGAAAAGCCGGCAACGATTGTGTGTCCGGCATGTGGCAGGGAAATTGATAAAGAAGAGACAGAAAAAAATAAATATGTCTGCTATGAGTGCGGAAATTATTTCCGGGTGCGCACGAGCAACCGGATTCGCATGGTGGCAGATGCAAAGAGTTTTGAACCATGGTTTGAAGACCTTGAGATGACAAATCCACTAGACTTTCCGGAGTATGATAAGAAGGTTGCGGCGGCAAAGGAAAAGACCGGGCTGCACGAGGCAGTGACCGTTGGAAAGTGCCGGATTTTCGGGCTTGAGACAGTGCTTGGAATCTGCGATGCAAGATTTCTTATGAGCAGCATGGGACACGTAGTAGGAGAAAAAATTGCGCTTGCCGTAGAAAAAGCGACGGAGCTAAGGCTTCCGGTGATTTTATTCTGTTGTTCCGGCGGGGCGAGAATGCAGGAGGGAATTGTCTCGTTAATGCAGATGGCAAAAACTGCGGCGGCATTTAAACGTCATTCTGACGCCGGACTTTTATATGTTCCGGTGCTCACAGACCCAACGACAGGCGGTGTGACCGCAAGTTTTGCAATGCTTGGAGACATTATTCTGGCAGAACCGGGGGCATTGATTGGATTTGCAGGTCCGCGCGTCATTGAGCAGACTATCGGACAGAAGCTGCCGGAGGGTTTTCAGCGCGCAGAGTTTCAGTTAGAGCACGGATTTGTCGATGCCATTGTGGAGCGCAAAAACTTAAAAATGACATTGTACCAGATTTTAAATTTCCACCGCGAAGGCTTGAGCGGATATGCAAATTTTGACAGACTGCGCAGTGATGACAGCTATGAGCCGACCGAGCTTATGAAAGAGCGTGCGGCAAAAGCGGGCGTTTTGAACGCATGGCAGAAGGTGAAGGCAGCAAGAAATGTGGACCGTCCGGCTTCGGTGGATTACATTGCACGAATTTTTGACGATTTCATGGAATTGCACGGCGACAGATATTTTAAGGATGACCCGGCGATTGTGGGCGGAATTGCAGCACTTGACGGACAGCCGGTGACAGTGATTGGCATTCATAAGGGAAAAGACATGAAAGACTGCGCACTGCGCAATTACGGAATGCCGTCCCCGGAGGGCTACCGCAAGGCACTCCGCCTGATGAAGCAGGCAGAGAAGTTCCACCGACCAATTATTACATTTGTAAATACTCCGGGAGCGTATCCTGGAATGGGAGCAGAGGAACGCGGTCAGGGAGAAGCAATCGCAAGAAATCTCTACGAGATGGCGGGATTAAAGGTTCCGGTTTTATGTATCATGATTGGCGAAGGCGGAAGCGGCGGAGCATTGGCGCTTGCAGTCGGCAATGAGGTATGGATGCTTGAAAATGCGACCTACTGCGTGCTTTCCCCGGAGGGCTTTGCATCGATTCTCTGGAAGGATGGCAAACGTGCCAAGGAGGCGAGCGAGGTCATGAAGATTACAGCGCATGACTTAAAGGAACTTCATGTTGTGGAGCAGGTGCTTCCGGAATATGGAACGGCAGATGAGAAGGCATGTGAGTCGATTGCCCGCAACATGAAGGGACAGATGAAAAAGTTTTTAGAGCGGCAGGAAGGCAAGACGGGAGAGCAGCTTGCGGCGGAGCGGTATGACCGTTTCCGAAAATTTTAGGAAGGATTTCAGATATGGAGATTAGAATAATAGGAACCGGAAGCGCGCTTCCGGCGCGCAGAGTCACAAATGAAGATTTAAGCCATATTATGGATACCTCCGACGAGTGGATTAAAAGCCGTACCGGAATCCGTGCACGCCATCTGGCTGTGGAGGAGACAACCACAGGGCTTGCCACAGAGGCAGCAAAAAAGGCACTTCATCAGGCAGGCGTGCAGCCGGAGGAGCTTGATGTTATCATTGCAGCGACCGTTACAGCGGATAAATTTCTTCCGAATCTTTCCTGTGAAGTGCAGAGCGCACTCGGCGCAAAAAATGCCGTTGCGTTTGATTTAAATGCTGCCTGTTCCGGGTTCCTGTTCGCACTTGACGTTGCCAGACGCTACTTGGAGGACGGAACGCATAAGAAGGCGCTTGTCATCGGGGCGGAGACGCTTTCTAAGATTATGGACTGGCAGGACAGAAGCACCTGCGTACTGTTTGGAGATGGTGCAGGGGCTGCTGTTTTAAGTGCCTGCGAGGAAACGGGGGAAAAGCGAGGAATTCTAAGTACGGTGCAGGGTTCAGACGGCAGCAGGGGAGAAGTGCTGCGCTGCGATAACCGGCCGGTCAGCAACCCATATACAGCAAAGTATGAAAACACACTTTCCTATGTGTCGATGAACGGACAGGAGGTGTATAAATTTGCGGTGAAGACGGTGCCGGAGGTGATTAAAGAGGCAGTTGCTGCAGCAGGGCTTACCGTCGAGGAAATCGACCATTTTCTGTTGCATCAGGCAAATTACCGCATCATTGAATCCGTGGCAAAACGGCTGCATCAGCCGATGGAAAAGTTCCCTACAAATCTTGAGGAATGTGGAAATATTTCCGCAGCCAGCGTACCGATTTTACTTGATAATGAAAATAATCATGGTATGATAAAGAAAGGGGAAAAAATCGTTTTGGCAGGATTCGGTGCAGGGCTGACATGGGGTGCGGCAGTACTGGTCTGGTAGCTTGGAGGCTGACTGCCATATAAGGAGTATGACATATGTCGACAGATGAAACACTCAATGAACTGCTGGTCCGGCTTTTTAAGGATATTATGGAAATAGAAGGAAGATGTCTGGTGACAGACCCGTATACCGACATCAGCTATAACGATTTCCATATTATAGAAGCGATTGGCACAAAGGAACCGAAGAGCATGAGCACCGTGGCAAAGCTGATGAACGTTACCACAGGAACGCTCACCAAGGCGATGGACGGGCTCACGGAAAAAGAATATGTGATTCGGGAACGCAGTAAGCAGGATAAGCGCGTGGTCTGGGTTTACCTGACGGAAAAGGGAAAGGCAGCCTATAAGCACCACGAGGAATTTCACTGGCGTATGATCAGTCATATCAAAGAAGGGTTAAATGATAAGGAGCTTCCTGTATTAATTTACTCTCTTGCCAAACTTGTCGATTTTTTCCAGTCTGTTTATGAACCGGAGAAACAGGACGAATAGAGACAAAGGAAATGGAGAAACGCATATGAGCAAGGGAACATTTGGAAAGAACGCCTGGGCGCTTTTTCTGCTTTTATTGGCAGGAATCGTGCTCGGTGGATTTATCGGGACACTGACAGCAGGAGTCCCTTTTTTGAGTTGGTTAAATTATGGACAGAGCTTTGGACTGACAAGCCCTGTGGTACTTGACCTTGGCGTTTTGGTGCTGACATTCGGGCTTACTATCCGCATTACTATCGCGAGCATTATCGGGGTACTGCTTGCCATTTTAATCTACCGCTTGATCTGATAAAATGTACGACTTTAACAATTTAGCGGAGTAAAGAAAAAAATATTGCACTGGAAACAATTTTGTATTAAAATAAATTCCGTAATACGAAATCAGCCCGGTGCAGGGGAGTTTTTCTCCGTTTACACTGCGGATGAACTATGAATCATAAGGAGATTAGAAGAATGGGATACGTTGATGAAGTACTCGCAAAGGTAAAAGAAAAAAATGCTTCAGAACCTGAATTTTTACAGGCTGTTGAAGAGGTATTGGAGTCTTTAAGACCTGTTATTGATGCAAATGAGGAATTATACCGCAAGAATGCAATTCTTGAGAGAATCACAGAGCCGGATCGTCAGATTATGTTCCGCGTTCCTTGGGTAGATGACAATGGTCAGGTTCAGGTAAACAGAGGTTTCCGTGTACAGTTCAACAATGCCATTGGACCATACAAGGGAGGATTAAGACTTCATCCTTCTGTAAACCTTGGAATTATTAAATTCTTAGGTTTTGAGCAGATTTTTAAGAATTCCCTTACAACACTTCCAATCGGTGGTGGTAAAGGTGGTTCTGACTTCGACCCGAAGGGAAAATCCGACAGAGAGATTATGGCATTCTGCCAGAGCTTTATGACAGAGCTTTCCAAATACATCGGCGCTGATGTAGACGTTCCGGCAGGTGATATCGGAACAGGCGCTAGAGAAATCGGATATATGTTTGGTCAGTTTAAGAGAATCCGTGGCTCTTTCGAGGGCGTACTTACCGGTAAAGGACTTACATACGGCGGTTCCCTTGCACGTACACAGGCTACCGGATATGGTCTGTTATACTTAACAAATGCGTTATGGAAAGATCACGGTAAGAGCCTTGAAGGCAAGACCGCAGCAGTTTCCGGTTCCGGTAACGTAGCAATCTACGCAATCGAGAAAGCACAGCAGTTAGGCGTGAAAGTTGTAACATGTTCTGATTCTACAGGCTGGATTTATGATCCGGAAGGAATTGATGTTGCATTATTAAAAGAAGTAAAAGAAGTAAAACGTGCACGTTTAACCGAGTACGCTGCAGCAAAACCATCTGCAGAGTACCATGCAAAAGAAAATGGTGAGCACGGCGTATGGCAGTACAAGGTTGACCTGGCTCTTCCATGTGCTACACAGAACGAGTTAGACCTTGAGGATGCTAAGATGTTAGTAGCAAACGGCGTTACTTCTGTAACAGAGGGTGCTAACATGCCTACTACACTTGAAGCTACCAAATACTTACAGGAGAACGGTGTATTATTCGTAGGTGGTAAAGCTGCCAATGCCGGTGGTGTTGCTACTTCCGCATTAGAGATGAGCCAGAACTCCGAGAGACTTTCCTGGACCTTCGAAGAGGTTGATGGAAAACTCAAAGGAATCATGGAGACCATCTATGCAAACATCAGCGATGCGGCAAAGAGATACAATGCGACCGTTGGCGGACAGACCGACTATGTAGCTGGTGCAAATATTGCAGGATTTGAGAAGGTTGCAAATGCAATGTTAGCACAGGGAGTATGCTAATCCATTAGCAGATAAACTGCGATTACAGCTAAATAACGATTGAGAAACGTCCCCGTATATTGCTGGAAACAGTAGTATGCGGGGGTTTTGCTTGTATTAGGGGTAGTACAGACGTTTTTCTATTTCATAAAGGTGAAGACGAAGAAGGAGAGCAGGACTAATGTTTGGACATTTTGGATTTTCATATGTAGGACTGATATTTCTGCTAATGCTGATGATTGCCAGTGTGATTCTGGGGATAGGACATATCGGGATACATTTACAGCATCGGAGAGAGGTTAAAGATAAAGTATGAAGACAATCTATTTAATGAGACACTCCATCCCGGAACGAATAGACCTTCCAACGGAGCAGATACCGTTGTCGGAAGAGGGAAGAAAACTGGTATTAGAGAAAAAGAGCGCGTTTTGCGGAATTACGAAATGCTTTAGTTCTCCATATAAAAGAGCCATAGAAACGGCAAAGCTGATAACAGACAACGTGGAAATCGTGGAGGGGCTTCACGAGAGAACGATTGGGGAGGCAAAAGAGGATTTCTGGTATAAACAATATTCTGATTACGATTATCGTAATGTTGGCGGAGAATCGTTAAATGAAGTGAAAATACGGATGAAAAAGGCGATGGAGGGAATCCTTGGAAAAATGGAGGATGGAGAAAGCGCTCTGGTGGTTTCGCATGCAACGGCAATTTGTTCCTATTTTTTGAATGACTGCAAACTGGAAGTCATTGATGCTTCTGCCAAGGAAAGAAGGATTACATTTCAGAAGCGGGTGATTTTAAATGGGAAATTAAATCCTACGGATTATTTTATCATCAGGTTTGGGAACGATACGATTATGGATATTGCATCTTACCCCCAAAAATGAACAGCTTACCGCAATTTCATTGCGGCAGGCTGTTCTTTTTCGTATGATGATAATGCGAAGAGCAGAAAGGGGAGCGGACATGGAAAATGCAATTAGCGTAAGCGGGTTGAAAAAATACTTTAAAGATGTAAAAGCTGTGGATAACATCAGCTTTCAGGTAGAGCGTGGGGAACTGTTTGGATTTCTTGGCGTAAACGGTGCGGGAAAGTCGACCACGATTAACATGATGTGCACGCTGTTTCGTCCGACGGAGGGAGAGATTGAAATCTGCGGATACCGCGTGGGCACGCAGGATGAGGAAATCCGAAAGAGAATCGGTGTGGTCTGGCAGAATAACTGTCTGGATGAGAAGATGACCGTGAAAGAAAATCTGTATGTGCGCGGCGCAATGTATCAGAGGGAAAAGGGCGGACAGAAAAGGAGTCTGCGAAGTGAGGCAGAGTATGTCCGGGAAAAATTGCAGTTGCAGGATATCTGGGACAGAAGGTATGAAAAATTGTCCGGCGGGCAGAAGCGGAGATGTGAAATTGCAGCCGCATTTTTAAACCAGCCGGAGGTGCTGTTTTTGGATGAGCCGACAACGGGACTTGACCCGGCAACCAGAAAAATGGTCTGGGAGAGCATTGATGCGCTGCGGAAGGAACATCACACGACGGTTTTTCTCACCACGCATTACATGGAGGAGGCTGCGCGGGCAGACCACATCGCAATTATGGACGCCGGAAAAATCAAGGAACAGGGAACACCATTTACCCTGAAAGAAAAATACACCAAAGATTTCGTGCGTCTTGTCCCAACCGAAGGAAGGCAGCAGGAATTTGAGGCGCAGCTTTTGGCGGTCTGCGGGACGGACACATCCCTAAAACAGGACGGAGGAGCCTATGTGTTAAAGGTTTCTGACAGCATGGAAGCACTTCCGTTGCTGAAAAATGTGGAGCCGTTTCTGAAAGGCTTTGAAGTGATAAATGGAACGATGGATGACGCGTTCCTTAATATTACAGGAAAAACACTGGCGGATGCAAAGGGAGGGGAGTAACGATGAGAGAAGTTTATTATCTGACAAAACGAAATTGTCTGCTTTATCTGAGGGATAAAAGCGCGGTCTTTTTTTCAATGCTGTCAATGTTGATTGTACTGGGACTGATGGTGATTTTTCTTGGAAATCTGAACAGTGAAGCGGTGCTTAATATCATCGAGACCTATGGAAACCGTGCGGTGACGGAGGCAGACAGGGAGAATGCTGCCTATCTGATACAGATGTGGACGTTAGCGGGAATTCTGCTGGTAAATGCAGTGACGGTGACGCTTACGGTTCTTGGCGGGATGGTGGTTGATGAGACGCAGAAGCGAATCATGGCATTTTATGTGACACCGGTAAAACGGTTATATCTGGCACTTGGCTATATTTTATCGGCGTGGATGATTGGGTCTGGCATGTGCCTGTTGACACTTGGGGCAGGAGAATTGTATTTTATAGGAAAAGGATTTGGTGCGCTTCCGTTACAGGTACTTTTAAAGCTGGCAGGAATGATTGTCTGCAATGCGTTTACCTTTTCGGCACTGGGATATATGATAGCACTTTTTGTACACAGCAACAGTGCATGGAGTGGAATACTTACAATTATAGGAACACTGGTCGGATTTGCGGGAGGAATTTATCTGCCGATGGGTGAACTTTCGGAGAGCGTCGGAAATATTTTAAAATGTTTTCCTATCCTGCACGGTGCAGCAATGATGCGTGAAACAGCGACGGCAGAGCTGGTTGAAAAAACTTTTGCCGGAATGCCGGAGGGACTGATTCCGATTTATAAGGAAGAGATGGGAATCACGCTTACAATGAACGGACAGGTGCTTGATGTAAAATGGCAGATGGTACTGCTTTTTGCCTATGCGGCGGCTGCAATTGTGATAGCGGTGTTTGTGACCGGGAAACGGAAGTTAAAAGACCGATAGAAAGATGTGGAGATGGATATGAAAATTACGATACAGGATTGTCCGGACGGGGAAGAGGAGGAAATCATCATCCGCTGCCGGAAGATGGACGAACAGATGCTAAAAACCATCTATGCGCTCAAAGCCGGGCGGGAAAAGCTTACCGTGTCAAAAGACGATAAGCTGTTTATGGTGCCTCCGGCAGAGATTTATTATTTTGAGGCGGTGGATAACCGGGTGTTTGCCTACATGGACAGGGAAGTGTATGAGACAAAGCAAAAGCTCTACGAGCTTGAGGAGCGTTTTGCAAACACAGATTTTTTCCGGGCGTCAAAATCAACGATTATCAATCTGGTGAATGTGAAAAATTTAAGCCCTTCGTTTGGCGGCAGATTTGAAGCGTGTATGAAAAATGGAGAGCGTTTGCAGATTTCAAGGCAGTATGTGCCGGAGCTGAAGCGCAAGCTTGGCTTAAAAGGGCAGGAGGAATGAAAAATGAAAAGAATAGGATTTATCTTCAATACATTTGCGATGGTTACGACACTTACGCTGGCTGCGGTTGCTTTTTTTACCCTGGTACTTTCCCCAACGGATGCCATCAGTCCACTCATATTGCCTGAAATTCTTGGCGCATCGCTTTTATGTGCACTCAGTACCCTGATTTTTCCGTGGGGAAGAGGCATGAGAATCGGGGAAGTCATCATTAGGACCGTCATACATTATCTCATCATTAACGCCATTATTCTTGGATGCGGGTATCTGTTTGGCTGGTATAATATCAGAAATCCATGGAGTGTTCTTGTCATGATGATTACGATTGCCCTGATTTACGTGTGCATGTCTGCGCTGGCATGGAAGCGCTCGTTTGACGAGGCAAAACGCATGAATGAAAAATTACAGGAGTACCAGAAGCGGTAGATGATTGAAACTCTCGTTCTGGAACTGCAAAAATATCAATATTAGATAAGTATCTAATATTGATATTGACATACATAAAATAATGTCCTATAGTAAGTACAACAACATTGTTAGACGAATATCTAATATTAAAGTAAGACAAACGTCTAAAGGAGGAAGTACGATGCGCTATAAGGACATTTTTTCACAAAAAGAGTATAGGAAGGTGCTGGTGGCAAACGTTATCAGCCGGTTCGGGGATTCGATTGACTCCATCGCATTTACCTGGCTGGTGTATCAGGTGACAGAGAGTGCGGCTTGGTCGGCGGCAATGTTTGCGATGAACCAGCTTCCGAGTGTGCTGGTACAGCCGTTTGCCGGGGCACTTGTGGAGGGGATGAACAAGAAACGCGTAACGGTTGCCGCAGATGTTATCCGGGGCATTGTCGTAGCGGGACTTGCCATTCTTTATTTTCTTGGAAAAGTAAATCCGTGGGTGATGGTTGCATTTACCCTCATCATTTCAACGGTCGAAGCCTTTTGCGGACCGGCATCCATGGCTTTAATTCCAAGGCTGATTGCACCGGAATATTATGAGCACGCCACTTCGCTCAATTCTTCCATCTGTACGGTTGTGCAGCTCATCGGGCTTGGCGCGGCAGGCGTGGTAATCGGAAAACTTGGGATTGAGGGAGCAATCGCGATTGATGCCGTCACCTTTTTCGGGTCAGCGTTCATCCGGCTGACACTCCGGGTGAAGGAGGAAAAACAGGAAGCAAAACAGTTTTCTTTCGCATCCTATCTGGAGGTTTTAAAGGGCGGTGTGCAGTACCTCAAAGAGAGCCGTATTGTCAAAAATCTTTGTATGATGGGCGTTTTGGCGAATGCGGTAATCGTGCCGATTAATTCCCTGCAAAGCCCGATTATTAACGAGGTGATGGGGCAGGGAGCGGAGCTTATGAGCGCATTTGGCGTGGCACTTGTGGCGGGAATGGGAGCAGGTTCGTTTGCTTTTCCGGCTATCAGTAAAAAGCTGTCAGCGGGAAAAAAAATTGTCTGGGGCGGCGTTGGCATTGGAATTTGCATGGCTTCTTACAGTCTTGGAAACATCTGTCGCGGACAGGTGGTGGCAGTATATGCGCTTACAATCATAGTTTCATTCCTGCTTGGATTCTTTGCAAGTGTAATTTCGGCAACCACAAGTGTGGCGCTTATGAAGGAAGTGACGCAGGAATACCTCGCACGCGTTGGAGCCATTTTTGGCGCCGCTGCAAGTGCTGCCACTCCGGCGGCTTCGCTGCTGGTCGGCGCACTGGTTGTTCCATTTTCCACTTCGCAGATTCTTGTCGTCAGTGGCGCAGTTTGTGTTATACTGTTTTTAGGAATTGCAGCCGCAAAAGTACGATTTGAATAGGAGAGATTGGATTTGCAGAAACAGACAGTAGCAGAAAGAAGAAATGACATTTTTGAAGCGTATACGCTTCTTCGCAGTGTTGCATCCGATGTGGACATGAAAGCTGAGCAGGAGGAGATTCAGAGAAGTTATCCGAATCTGGACTGGAAAAAGGCAGAGCTTTTGATTTCGGTGACACAGAACATAGAAGCCGAGGCAAAAAAGATTTTTAAGAACCGGGATGAGGTGACATTTTATTTTGCAGGAAACGCAGGCGGGGAAGGCTGCATTGCAAATCTGCTTCTTCTCTGGAAGGAATGTCCGGAGGTGGAATATGAGAGCGTTGATGCGCTTTTTGCGGACATGGCGGCACTGACGCAGGAAGAGTATTTTAAGCGGTTTGGAAAGCGTCTGCTGAACTATGGTGCACGGATTGGGGATGATGAGGAACGGGAGTGGAAGGATGCGATGGAAATCTGCCGTTTCATCGCGCAGATGGAGCTTCCTGAGGAAGAAAAGTGGCGAATCCAGCAGGTGTTTATCAATCCGGAAAAGTACCGGATACAGCTGGAAACGCTTTTAAAAGAGGCAATCGACATTCTGCACCGGTATGACAAGGAACTGACTGCTGTTGCAGATGAATTTGCGGCATACTGGAAAGAATTTCTGAAAAAAGAAGAGCTTTTACCTCAGTTAAAAAAGGCGCTGGGGGTTGATATGGAAGAAAATCCAAACGGGCTGATTATTTTTCCGGATATCTTTGCATGTCACACGGTTTCGCTGAGTGCGGAGACGACAAAAACAGGCGGATTTTCATCTCCTTATTACATAAGAATCGGTGTTTTAATTGGGGAATTGCTTCCGTTAGACGGCGAACTGCAAAGTTTCGGAAGTGCGGGAATGTCCGAGGAGGCGCGGGCGGAAAAAGCCGTAATAGTTTTAAAACTCCTGTCGGATAAGAGCAAATTTGAGATTTTAACCAGCATTAAGACAGAGCGGGCATACGGAAGTGAGCTTGCAAAGCGCTTTCACCTGACCACCGCCACGATTTCCCATCATATGGCGGCATTGCTTGACGCCGGACTTATAGAGGTGCAGAAGGTGGACGGCAGGGTCTATTATCGCAGCCGGACGGAGACAATCCAGGAGACATTGGAATATTGCAGGAAGGTGCTGACGGAGGAATAGATGGGGAAAAGTATCTAATTGGGCGGCGCACCCCGGATGCCGTTCTTCTTAGAGGTGAAGGACGGCATCGTAGTCCGCGTGACAGAAAAATGGTTTGCGTAAGGTTATTGCAGTGGCGTCGTATAAATATAGGAAACATTTGCGTCATCGCGCAGGGAGAGAATGGTATCTTTTTTGGCACCGATGGCAAAGCCGTAAAGCCGCAGACCGTCATTTTTTACACTGTCGATAACGGCGCTGTAATCGGAGACTTCTCCACTGTCTCCAAAGAGAGAAACAATTTCGTCATGGTCCTGTAAATAAGAGAGCAGGCTGATAAAATGGGTGGTCAGGGCGCTGCTGTCCGTCTGATAGTCATGGAAGGAATCGTCCGCGTTGTCCAACAGGCAAAGATTCGGGTAGGCATTTCTGTCCCAGTCGAGGCAGGTTCCGGAGGGCGCAGGCGTAAAACCGATATTTTTAGCTAAAAGAGAGCCATCTTCACCGGATGTATACACGGCGCACCAGAGGGAGGCGTACTGCAAATCCTTTTTGGAGTCAAGCCATGCGATAAAGTCATCGTAGGACATAATGTCGGAGAGCGAAACATATGCGGTGTACCACTCGGTATCGGAGAGGGTGGAGAGCATTTCATAGTCCTCCTCCTTCGTGCCGAATGGTCCGATGGCGGTGCCGTCCTCGGAAGAAACCGACAATGGATCAGAAATACTTTCCGGCAAAACAAAGGCGTTTGCGGTTGGAAGCCGCAGAACATCCGGGTTATAGAGCGTCAGTTTCCCGCGTTCCAGACGACCGCTTACGGTTGTAAAACGAGAGGTGTAGCTTGCCGTCTGCGGAATTACAATATCGTAGCTTCCGTAGCCATTGCTGTTTGCGATGACCTCATTGCGGTAGCTTGAAGGAACAAAAAGCTCTGTGTAGACGGAGAGGTCAAGGCTCATCTGCGTGGTTGTGATGCCGCTTTCGGAAGCACGTCCGACGACTTTGTCTGGATTGTAGAAAAACAGTGAAACCACCTGCGGCAGAAGGAAAACAGCGCAGAGAGTCAGTACAAGGACAGCGGCTCCGACAGTGACGCCGAGTTTCACAAAAGCGCGGTGGATGGAGCGCTCCATCATGGCAACAAACTTTGTATCGCCGGTTTCCGCAGAAGAAGCATCGTCTTTTTCCATAGAGGATGAATTTAAAGTATCAGGGGTCAAATCATCAAAGTCCGGGATGGAACCGTTTTCATAGAGATATTCGCTGATGGCGTCCTGCCGCTCAATATCCGCTTCGACGCGTTCTTTTTCCGAATCCTTCAATTGTCCGTTTTTATATTGTTCTAACAGTTCACGGTAAGTCATAATCATGCACCTCCAGGCAGTTTTTCAGTTCTTTTTTGGCGCGGTAAGACAGCACGCGCACATTTTCCGGTGTCAGATGTAAAACAGCGGCAATCTCTTTCTGGGAAAGTCCGCTGAAATATTGTAACAGTAAAACCTCGCGTTTGTTTTGGGCAAGGCTGTTTAAGGCGGTAAAGAGCGCCCTGCGGCGTTCATCCGCAATCAGGGCATCAACCGGGGAATCCTCTGACGCGCTGCTTGTTTCCGGAAAATCCGGTGTGAAAACGGTGTGTTGCTCCTTTTTCCAATAATTAAAATAAAGATTGCGCCCCACCAGATAGAGCCATGCGCGTATATTTGCGTGCCCTTTCGGAAGGGACAGCAGTGCTTTTAAAAACGTTTCCTGTGTCATGTCTTCTGCAAGCTCCCGGTTCCTACAGAGCGCGTACAGATACAGAAAAAGTTCCCGATGGTAGTTTTGGTAAAGTGTGTTTAGCAAATCGGCATCCACATCTGTCCTCCTCTCATCAAACTGTATTTTTGAGCTGCTCACTGATATAACAACTATAACAGAAAAATGTTACAGCATAAGAAAAAATTTTTTTAAAAAGGGATTGTCATTGCCGTTTCGCATAAAACAAGGTATACTGAAAGAATAAGAAGTGAAAGGATTTTAACAAATGAATATTTTATTTTTTCTGACTCCCAAAAAAGACGTAGCATTTGTGGAGGATACAGATAATCTTCGCCAGATTCTTGAGAAGATGGAATTTCACGGGTACAGTGCAATTCCGCTTCTGACCGAGGGCGGCAGATATATCGGAACGATTACAGAGGGTGACCTCTTATGGTTTTTAAAGGACAGAAATTTTCCGGAGCTTGAGCAGTTAGAGCAGATGCCGATTACGGCGATTGAACGCCGGAGAGATAATCAGGCGGTACGTATTGAAGAGAGCATGGAAAATTTATTTGAAAAAGTATTGAATCAGAACTTTGTTCCGGTGGTGGACGACAACAATGTGTTTATCGGAATCATTACCAGAAAAGATATTTTACAGTACTTGGCAAAGCGTAAGTAAACGTGGAAAAACAAAGGAGAAAACATGAGTATGAAAAAAAGATTTTGCAGAGTTGGCGCATTATTGCTTGCAGGAATGCTTGCAGTGGAAGCACCGGTCACAGTGGCTGGTATGGAAAATCAGACCACACAGGTAGAAGAACAGGAGACAAGAGAGGCTTCCGGAACCGTCGTCACAAGTGAGAGTGAGCTTCGGGCGGCACTTGCAGCAGGAAAAGATACAATTGTGATAGACGGAACAGCCGTCACAATTACGGGAGAAGCTGCCGCAAACGGCGCGATGCGCCCGTTAGAGATTCCGGCGGGAACGACGATTACCGCGACAGAGGGCAGCACGCTTTGTCTGCGCTGTCCGCTTCAGCTTGCAGGAGATAATGTTACATTCCGCGACATGGAGTTAAAATTTATATCCAGCAACGCAATGGGCGGTGTTGCACACCGGGAGATTTTTCTGGCAGGACACAGCTTAACCCTTGATCATGTCGATACCTATCTGGCAGGAAATGACGGTTCGCTCGGAGACTTTGCCGGAAGTGAGGCGGAGCTTTTGCCGAGCGTCTATGCAGGTGCATTTGCGGGAAGCAGTAATCTTGGAAGCAGTGCATCCCTTACCGTCTGCAACTCCGATGGAACGACGATGTTTCAGACCATCTGCATGGGACATGATGCCGGAACGGATGAAAAAACTCCGTATAGCGGCACTGCCGTGGTGAAGATAGACGAAAACGTCGTGGCGCGTAACGGTGTTCATACAGAAGATACTGCAAGCGCACAGGTGACGGTCACAGGAAACTCACAGGCAAAAGTTATGGATTTCTATGGCAATGAAGCAACGGTGCTCACCGTGGAGAATACAACAATTCCGAATGCGTATGTAGAAGGAATCGGTACACTTTGCATAAAAGACGGCGGCGAAGTGGAATGGAAGCAGGCAGAGACCGCAGAATTAAAGAATGTGTCTCTGGAAAACGGCGGCTGTCTGAACCTGAACCAGGTGGCAAGTACAACAGTAAAAGGAAATTTCGCCGGAACAGATACGGACGGGCGTGGAATCCTTGTCTTAAACCGTGCAGGAACAATTAATATAGAAGGAAGCGTGTCGGGAAGCACCGGCTTCTGGACGGGAAGTAAGGCGGTTCCGGGCACCATCGAAGCCGGCAGACGCTATATCGTTGCGGCAAAAAGCAGTGAAACGGATTTTGTTTTATCAGAGAAAACAAGTGCAAACGGATTTTCCCTGAACTATACAAATGGTGCATGGACAGTGGCGAGCAGCTTTATGGGACCGGAGATAGAAGCGATAGAGCTTGTTTCTTACCCAGCGAAGGTTGATATCCGCACCATCCGTCAGGAGCAGGAGGACGCCATACCGGATGATACAGTGTATGCGGAGGTTCTCTGGAAGGACGCGGACGGAGCTGCCTATGATGCGGGCACCGTCGAGGATTATGGTTTTTATGATATGTCCTATGTCATCGGAATCAAGTCCGAATACTGGGAGAGTGAGGATGCTGCGGTTCTTGACCGCACCGACTGGTACAACAATGTCCGACTGATGAGCAGTCCGGACGAAGCACCGGGAAAATATTATCTGGTGGCAGGGGAAAATGCAAAGACCGGAGATTACACCTTTTTGTTCTGCTCGGACTGGTATGAGAATGAACTGACAACTGTAGGAGATGTAAAGGCATTGAAGGACCTGGTGAAAGCTGAGATGAAAGTTACGTTCTATGACGGAACCGAGACGCCGACACCGACGCCGACACCGACACCGACGCCAACCCCAACCCCAACACCAGACCCAACGCCGACACCGACGCCGACACCAACGCCACATAAGCACAGCTATCAGAAAAAGATTGTCCGTCAGGCAACCTGCGACAAAGAAGGACTGATTGAGTATACGTGTTCCGGTTGTGGAAATAAGTATACAGAGACGATTGCCAAATTAAAAGTTACCTACACCGTTAAATTTGACGGAAACGGAGCAGACAGCGGTTCCGTGGTAAATCAGAAGATTACTTACGGAAACAAAACAGCGTTAAGTGCAAACAAATTCCAGAAAAAAGGTTATACCTTTAGCGGCTGGAATACAAAGAAGGACGGCAAGGGCACAGCTTATGCGGATAAAGCAGACGGTTCAAAGCTGACCAAGACAAACGGCGGCACCGTGACCTTGTATGCGCAGTGGAAGGCAAACCAGTATACCATTACCTTTAACGGAAACGGCAGTACCGGCGGAAGCATGAAAAAGCTCTCGTGCAAGTATGGAAAGAAGTATACGCTTACAAAGAACGGTTTTAAGAAGAAGGGCTATACGTTTAGCGGCTGGAATACGAAGAAGGACGGAAAAGGAAAGACTTATAAGAACAAGGCAGAAGTCAAAAATCTTTCTGCAAAGTCCGGCGGAAAGGTGACGTTGTATGCACAGTGGAAGAAGACAAATTACAAGATTACCTATCAGCTAAATAAGGGAAAGAACAATAAAAAGAATCCGTCTTCTTATAACATAACGACCAAAACGATTAAATTAAAAAATCCAACCCGGAAAGGATATACCTTTAAGGGTTGGTATTCTGACAAGAAGTGCACGAAAAAAGTGACACAGATTAAAAAAGGAAGAACCGGAAATATCACCCTCTATGCAAAGTGGGCGAAACAGGGGAAAAAGTAAAAATTACTTTAATTCGATACGGTTGGGCGCCGTCGCATAATAACAGGAATCAGCTCCCATGGAAGTCATGAGTTCAAAATTCTGCGGCGTTGTCCAGCCGTTATCGTTATTTTCCGGGTGCATAAGCCACTCCGGTGCATCGAAGAAAGCTAGCTTTGGAGTGGTGATGCGATAGAAGGACTCCAAGAGACCGCCGTTTCCGTGGTGCCCCATCTGGATATAATCGCAGGAGAGCGTATCCCCCCAGCGTTCTTCAATCTTATCGCTGACACGGTTTCCGACATCTGCACAGAAAATCATGGACTGTTTGTTGTTTGTAACCTTAAACATCATGGAGCCGTCGTTTGCCAGGTCAGTTGTCACCTCATCCACCCAGTCTTCGTATGCATGCAGCACAAGCACATCCAGACCGCACAAAGAAAGCGTATCGCCGGTGTGGACATAGTGCAGATTTTTGGCATCTTTCGTGAGGGAAAGAAATGTCTCATAGACGTCAAACTCATCCCATTCCTGGGCTTTCGCCTTGTATTTGTCATAATCCATTTCAATCGTATAAATATCTTTTATCGTGATTCCCTGCGGGTTGGCATAAATTTCATTAAAGGCACCGATATGGTCAGGATGCGGGTGTGTTAAAATCCAGGCATCCACAGTATTCCCCTTTTTCTTTATGACAGAGCGTACCTGGGAGGCATTGCCGCTCCAGCCGCCGTCTATGACAATCAGACCACCTTTTGTGGATTCAATGGTATAAAACATCGCCTGACTTCCGGTGTCGTCTGCATACTGCGTAATATAATAGCGGGCGGGGCTGTTGGTATCATGAACGATGTATGCGCACAAAAATACCAGAAATAAGAGCAGCAGAGTACCTTGTATTTTTTTGAAAAAAGAATTCATCACAGACACCTTTCTTTCGCTTCTATTTTATGATTCAAACATTATAATATAGTGTCCGGAAAAAAGAAAAGTGAATTAAGAAAGAATTTATCTATCTTAAGAAAGAACTAAGAAATGCTGTGACACATTTTGTTGTGTTCTGTCGAAAAACATGATATCTTTAAAGAGGTATGGTATCGAAAAATATACCACATAAGAGGCAGAAGAAAGGGGATTTACACTATGGATTCGTTACTCTCACCATCACTGATTATCACAGTTATTGTGATAGCACTTGTCATCATCCTTCTATGTGTGGGATATGTCAAAGCACCGCCGGATATGGCATATATTATTTCCGGTATCAAGAAAAAGTCAAAGATTGTCATTGGAAAGGCGAGCATTCGGATTCCGTTTTTTGAGCGGTTGGATAAGTTGAACCTCAGACTGATTCCGATTGACGTTAAGACCAGCAATGCCGTTCCAACGGCGGATTACATTAACATTAACGTAGATGCGACCGTCAACGTTAAAATCAGCAATGACCCGGAAAAACTCCGTCTTGCAGCAGAAAACTTCTTAAATAAACCGACCGAGTACATTGCGGGGGTAGCAAGAGAAGTACTCGAAGGAAATGTCCGTGAGATTGTCGGAAAAATGAAGTTAGAGGAAATGGTTTCAGACCGTCAGAAATTTGCGACACTTGTAAAAGAAAATGCGGAGCCGGATCTTGCAGCGATGGGGCTTGATATCATCAGTTTTAACGTGCAGAACTTTGTCGATGGAAATGACGTGATTGAGAACCTCGGTATTGACAATATCGTCAAAATCAAAAAGGCAGCAGCGATTGCACGTGCTGAGAGCGAGCGAGATATCAAGGTGGCACAGGCAGCAGCAGACAAAGACTCCAATGATGCCGCAGTTGTAGCTCAGACGGAGATTGCGAAGAAGCAGAATGAGCTTGCCATCAAGAAATCTGAGTTACAGATGGAAGCAGATACCAAGAAGGCTATGGCAGATGCCGCCTACGAAATCCAGAAAGAGGAACAGAGACGAACCATCGAGATTACGACTGCCAATGCAAACATTGCAAGACAGGACCGTGAGATTGAGTTAAAGCAGAAAGAGGTTGCAGTAAAAGAGCAGGCTCTTGAAGCAGAGGTTAAAAAGCAGGCAGAGGCAGATCGTTATGCAGCACAGCAGAGAGCGGATGCAGCACTTTACCAGCGCCAGAAGGAAGCAGAAGCAAAGCAGTTTGAGGCACAGCGTCAGGCAGAGGCAAGAAAGGCACAGGCAGAGGCAGACCGTTTCGCAAAGGAGCAGGATGCGGCCGGTATCCGAGCCGTCGGAGAGGCAGAGGCTTCCGCAATTCAGGCAAAGGGTCTTGCAGAGGCAGAAGCGATGGAGAAGAAAGCAGAGGCTTATGCGAAGTACAATAAGGCAGCCGTTGCCGAGATGATGATTAAGGTTCTCCCGGAGGTTGCCGGAAAGATTGCAGAGCCGTTAGCACAGATTGATAAGATTACCATTATCGGTGGAGCAGATGGCGGAAATGGTGTTGACCAGGTCGCCGGAAATGTTCCGGTGGTAATGGCAAAGCTCTTTGAGAGCATGAAGGAAGCAACCGGAATCGACCTTGCAGACATTGTGAATGCAGATTCTTATGACGCAAAGGTCAACCGCAATGTCAACCTTACCGGACTTGACAACGTGAACCTTGTGGTTTCTGACAATAAGGAGCAGAAGCCGGAGGCATAGAAATTAAATATACTTACAGAAAGGGATGCAGGCAAGGGTCTGTATCCTTTTTTGCAAAATTTCATAGATGGGAGAACAAACATGAAACCTCTGTTATGAAAATATCCGGGAAAACTGATAGGCGTGATTGCACTGCGGACGGCTGCAACGGTTGCAGGCACGGCGTTTACGCTTATGTTAGCAGAACTTTTAAACAGTGCCGTCCAGGGAAGTGTGAGACGGCTGCTTTTGACTGGCGGGACGGTCATTGTCCTCATGCTGTTGGCACAGGTGTTTGAATATGTAACATCCATCCAGAAAAACCGGTTGCTGCGGGAATGGAATGTTTTATTGAAAAGTACCTTGTTTTCAAGACTATTGGAAAAAAGCATGGGCAATTTTGAAGAGAGAAACAGCGCCAGTTACAGCAATGGACTGCTCACAGACTGTGAGTCGTTAGAACAGCTTTATTTTTCCAATTCACTGGAGCTGTTAGATGCGGTTGCAGAATTGGTGATAACATCGATTGCAGTCATCTGGATTAGTCCGGTTCTGTTTTTGGCGATGGTTTTTCTGACACTTTTAACGCTTCTTCTGATGAATGTAGGAACTGAAAAATTTCAGAGTGGAATGGAGAAATACACAAACGCAAGGGAAGTATACAGTGTCTTTTTAAAGGAAAATCTGTCGTGTTTCAGGCTCATCCGAATGTTTCAGATGAAGGAGAAGGTCAGGAAAGCGCATGACGATGCCTGTCAGCAGATGGAAGAAAAAAAGTGCAGGCAGCAGATTCAAATGGCACAGAAATCCTGTGTTATGAGTTTAGCCGGGCTTGGTTCTACCGTGCTTATCATGATGGCAGCGGCGTATCTTGCGTTAAAGGGTGCAGTTTCCGTAGGATTTGTATTAGCAGCCGGGCAATTGATTGGAAAAATTACATATCCGGTGACGGTTTTACCGGGAATTATCATGAATTATAAATCGGCAAAACCGATAGAGGAACGGCTTTCCATTTATGATGCCGGAAAGATTCGGGAAGGGAAGAAAGAAAAGACAGATAACATTCAAAAGCTGGTGGTAGAGAATGTTTCATTTTCCTACCCGAATGGAAGCAGAAACAGTCTGGATGGCGTTTCTGCGTATTTTGATGCAGGAAAAAAATATCTGCTGGTTGGGGAAAGCGGAAGCGGGAAGACAACATTGCTACAATTGCTGACAGACTGCTTTGACAGCTATGCGGGAAATGTTTTGATTGACGGGACAGAGCTGCGGAGTTTTTCTGAAGAGAGCATTTGCAGGAAAATCGGTGTTATGACACAGGAGGTTTTTCTGTTTCAGGATACTCTGCGCCAGAACCTTGCATTATATGGGGATTTTTCGGATGCAGAGATAAAGGATGCGCTGAAACGGGCAGGGCTTGACGGGGATGGGAAGTTGTTCCCGGACGGACTGGATACGATGATTGAGGAAAACGGAAGGAATTTTTCAGGAGGGGAAAAACAGCGCATTGCACTCGCGCGTGTGCTGCTTCACGGATTTTCGTGGCTGTTCTTTGATGAATTTACGTCAAATCTTGATGTGCACAATGCATTGTTAGTGGAGGAGCAGTTATTGCGGCTTGAGGGAATCACGCTGCTTACGGTTTCCCATCATCTGAGTGACAGGATTGCCCGGATGTACGATGAGATTCTTGTTTTAGACAGTGGAAAGATTGTAGAAAAGGGAACCTTTGAGGAGCTGATGGAGCGGCAGGGGGAATTTTCTAAAATGATGAGTGCAGGAAAAGCGTCATTGTAATTTCTTTTAAACGGTGTTATTCTTAACGGGATAACACCGTTTTTTGTAAAGAGGAACTGCGATGAATCAGAAAGAAATGATAAAGAAAACATTAAATATGGCGTGGCCGGCGATGCTGGAATCCTTTTTTATCGCATTTGCAGGGCTGATTGACTCATTGATGGTGAGTTCGGTCGGAGCGTATGCAGTGGCAGCAGTCGGGCTTACCACACAGCCGAAATTTTTGGGACTGGCACTTTTTATTGCGGCGAATGTGTCTATCTCGGCGCTGGTTGCGCGCAGGATGGGTGAGGGTAAAAGAGAAGAGGCAAACCGGATTTTTTCAACGTTTTTTCTATTTATCATAGCGGCAGGAATTGTAATCAGTATTCTCTTAGTGGCATTTGCAGACCCGATTATCCGGCTCTGCGGCTCGGAGACAGAAACGCATGATGCGGCAGTGTCTTATTTTCGTATCGTCATGGGTGGAATGATTTTCAATGTCATTCAGATGGGCGTCAACTCGGCACAGCGCGGGGCGGGAAACACGCGGATTACCATGCGGACCAATCTTACTGCGAGCGTGGTAAACATCGGATTAAATTATCTGCTTATCCAGGGCCATTTCGGATTTCCGGCACTTGGCGTCAAAGGTGCGGCGCTTGCAACGGTGATTGGAACCGTGGTTGCGAGTGTGATGAGCATTGTGTCAATTTATAAAGATACTACATTTATAAGTATTCCATATATCCTGAAAAATAAAATTCGTCCGGCGGCAGCGGCATTAAAACAAATCATTCATGTGGGCTACAGTGTTTTCTGTGAACAGGTTTTAATGCGGATTGGATTTATGCTGACGGCACTGATGGCGGCAAAACAGGGAACGGCGGCAATGGCGGCACATCAGGTGGGAATGAACATCATGGCGTTGTCATTTTCCTTTGGCGACGGATTGCAGGCGACAGCGGTGGCACTCATCGGATTTTCTCTTGGGGCAAAAAGCCCGGACATGGCAAAACAGTATGGAAAAATCTGCCGGCGCATCGGAAGCGCGATTTCGGTTGTACTGGCGGTTCTTTATTTCTTCGGGGCAAGATGGCTGTATGGTCTGTTCTTTGAAGAGGAGGATATCATTGCAATCGGTGTGAATATCATGTACGTGATAATCGTAATTGTAATGCTTCAGATTTCACAGGTGATTTATATGGGATGTCTGCGCGGCGCGGGCGATACGCTTTATACGGCGATAGCGTCGACCATCAGCGTTACAATCATAAGAACCATCGGCTCGTATTTCTTTGGATATACCATGGGCTGGGGAATTATCGGAATCTGGCTCGGCGTGTTAGCGGACCAGCTTTCAAGATTTCTGTTTGCAAGCATTCGCTTCCGGCAGGGAAAATGGGTTCAGATTAAGATATGAGAAAAGAAAGCTTATAGTAAAAAACAGGGACAGAAATGGCTGACCATTTCTATCCCTGCTTTTTTATTTCAATCAAAGTTTACTTCACAAGTGCTTCTGCATAATCCAGTGCTTCCACGATATTTGGCTGGAAGTTTTCCGCACCGATATGTTCAATAAATCCATCTTTTTTCATGACGGACATCGGCTGTTCGTTGACATGGGAGAAGACAAGTGTAATCTTCTTTTTCTTCGCACGCGCTGCTAACTGGCGGAGGGAGCGCATGGCGCTTGCGTCAATGGCAGGTACGCTTCGCATACGGATGACGATGACCTTGGTGGATTTTTCACTCTGAATCCGGAGAATTTCGTCTGCGGCTGCAAAAAACAGCGGACCACAAATCTCAAACACACGGATGCTGTGAGGAATATCGCGGAGCTTTTCTGCCTCGCCCGGAGTAATATCCGGTGCATCTGTGTATTTCCAAGCTTTGACATCGGCGGTCTCTGCCATACGTTTCATGAATAACATGGAGGCAAGCACGACACCAACCTCAATTGCAACAACGAGGTCAAAGAATACGGTTAAAAGGAAGGTTGCAACGAGTACGATGACATCACTCTTTGGTGCTGTTTTGCAGAGATGGAAAAAGGATTCCCAGTCTGCCATGTTCCATGCAACCACAAGAAGAACGGCTGCGAGGGTGGTCATTGGAATCAGCGCTGCAAGCGGCATCAGCACAAGCAGGATAATGGTAAGTGTGATACAGTGTGTAATTCCGGCAATCGGGGTACGTCCGCCGTTTCTTACGTTCGCTGCGGTTCTTGCGATGGCTCCGGTAGCCGGAATACCGCCGAAGAGACCGGAGAAAATGTTTCCGAGACCCTGTCCGATTAACTCGGCATTGGACTTGTGCGTGTCACCAATCATACCATCGGATACGACTGCGGAGAGCAGGGATTCGATTCCGGCGAGAATTGCGATGGTAAATGCAGGAGATAAAAGCTCCTGAATCAGTTTAAAGCTGATGGACGGCACCTGGAAGGTCGGGAAGGAAGAGGAAAGTTCTCCATAGACGCTTCCGATGGTGTTTACCGGGAGTTTGGCAAAATATACAATGGCGGTTGTCACGATAATTGCAATTAAAGAACCCGGAATCTTGTCGGTAACCTTCGGCCAGAACACTAAGATTAACACGGCGAGAAGACCGATTAACAGTGCTGTAATATTTGTAGTAGAAATATTTTTTGCATAAGCGACAACCTTGTCGGCAAATTCGGACGGAACGCTTTCCATCTGAAGACCCAGAAAATCCTTAATCTGTCCCACAAAAAGTGTCACTGCAATTCCGCAGGTGAATCCGGTTGTAATGGTATAAGGAATGTACTTAATCAGGGAACCAAAGTGGAAGATTCCCATCAGGCAGAGAAAAATACCTGCCATAATTGTGGCAACAATCAGACCGTCTGTTCCGTAGGTTGTCACGATGCCATAAATGATGACAACAAACGCTGCGGTCGGACCGCCAATCTGGACACGGCTTCCGCCGAAAAATGAGATAAAAAATCCGGCGATGATAGCGGTATAAAGACCCTGTTCCGGACTTACGCCGGATGCAATGGCAAGCGCAATTGATAGCGGCAGTGCGATAATGGCAACGATGATACCGGAAATGATATCCTTGATTGCCTGTTCTTTGGTGTAGCCTTTCATCACTTCAAACAGTTTTGGCTTTAGTTCATTCATAAGTTCTCCTCGATAAATATTAAAATTTTATAAAATTTGCATACAAGATTGAATTGTAGCACTGCGAGGGGGTGATTTCAACAGGAAATAAGAAAATCTGGGAGTTCTCTTGACAAACCAGAAAACAAATGTTAAAATACATCAATAAAATTGATTTAAAGGGGAAATAACATGAAAGCAGCAGAAAAATATGGAACCGCCTATTTTATGCCACCGGAAGTGACTTATGACTGGGTGAAAAAAGAAACAATCGAGAAGGCACCAATCTGGTGCAGCGTGGATTTGCGTGATGGAAACCAGGCGCTTATCGAGCCGATGAGTCTCGAAGAAAAGCTACAGTTTTTCCAGATGCTCGTAAACATCGGGTTTAAGGAAATTGAAGTGGGATTCCCGGCGGCATCCGATACGGAATACAATTTTATGCGTGCATTGATTGAGCGTAACATGATCCCTGAGGATGTGACGGTGCAGGTATTGACACAGGCGAGGGAGCACATCATCAAGAAAACATTTGAGGCAGTAAAAGGAGCACCGCATGCGGTCATCCATCTTTATAATTCTACATCCGTAGCACAGAGAGAACAGGTATTTAAGAAAAGCAAAGAGGAAGTCAAGCAGCTTGCAGTAGATGGGGCAAAACTGTTAAAGGAGCTTGCAGCGGAGACAGAAGGAAACTTTACCTTCGAGTACAGCCCGGAGAGCTTCCCGGGAACAGAAGTGGATTACGCCGTGGAAGTCTGCAACGCAGTCCTTGACGTATGGCAGCCGGATGAAGACCACAAGGCAATTATCAACATTCCGACCACGGTTCAGATTGCCATGCCGCACGTATTTGCCTGCCAGATTGAATATATTCATAAGCACTTAAAGTACCGTAAGAATGTCATCTTAAGCGTACATCCGCACAATGACAGAGGATGCGGCATCAGTGATGCAGAGCTTGGTGTGCTTGCAGGTGCTGACCGTATCGAGGGAACATTGTTTGGAAATGGAGAGCGTACCGGAAATGTGGACCTTGTTACGGTTGCGATGAACATGATTTGCCATGGTGTGGAGAGCGGGCTTGATTTCAGCAATCTTCCGGAAATCCGCGAAAAATATGAGCGTTTTACAAGGATGCACGTATACGAGCGTACCCCATATGCAGGAGACCTTGTGTTTACGGCATTTTCCGGCTCCCATCAGGATGCAATTTCCAAGGGAATGGCATGGAGAGAGGCAGGAAAGAGCGGAAAGAAGTGGACGGTTCCGTATCTGCCGATTGACCCGAAGGATGTGGGAAGAGAGTACGAGTCCGATGTTATCCGAATCAACAGCCAGTCCGGTAAGGGTGGTGTGGCATACATCTTAAAGCAGAACTTCGGCATCAACCTGCCGGATGCGATGAAGGAAGAGGTCGGCTATCTGGTAAAAGGTGTTTCAGACCGCAAGCATGCAGAGCTGACACCGCAGAACATTTATCAGATTTTTGAGGATGCTTACCTTAATATAAAGGATGTCTTTGATATCCCGGAATGTCACTTTAAGCAGCAGGATGGAATCCTCGCAGAGGTGACCATCGAGCAGAACGGAGAGAAGCGCGTTATCGAGACTGCCGGAAACGGACGATTAGATGCCGTAAGTAACGCCATCAAAACCTATTTTGGCATCAGCTACGAGCTTGCATCGTACCAGGAGCACGCAATTTCCGAAGGCTCTTCCGCAAAGGCTGCCGCTTATGTAGAAATCATCTGCAAAGGAAAGCCGTTCTGGGGTGTTGGTATCGATGAGGATATCATCAAGAGCTCCATTGCAGCCCTTGTCTCCGCCGCCAACAAGATGGCAAAGAGCGAGAATGTCACAGAGGGCAGGGAAGAGCGCATCGTGGAGATTATGAACTTCATCCAGACCCATTATGCGGATGTAAGCCTTGAGATGTTAGCTGACAGCTTTGGACTTTCCAAGGCATATCTCTCCAAATACATGAAGGAGAAATCCGGGCTGACCTTCCAGGAGGCAGTAAAGAAAGCACGGATGAAAAAAGCCCGCACGATGTTAAAGGATACGAACCAGACCGTTGAGGCAATTGCCACAGCCGTCGGTTATGAAAATGTGGAGCACTTTAACCGGCTGTTCAAGAAAGCCTACGATATGACACCGGTTCAGTTCCGTAGACAGTATCAGTAAAAACCTAGTGAAAATGACGAAAAACCGCGCAATTTCCGTGCGGTTTTTTTACGTGGAAAGTGTATCCTTTTTTGCCTAAAGGTTATTGACAACTAACTTACGTTAGACTATACTAACCTCGGAACCTTACAAATGAGTAGATAAGATATAGGTGGAAAAGAGGATGAGTGGTATGCCTTTGACGATGGCGAGAGCAGGAGAAGAAAATATCATTAAAAAAGTTGGCGGCAAGGAAGAGACCAGACTGTTTTTAGAGAAGCTGGGATTTGTCGCAGGTGGAAAAGTGACTGTGGTATCTGAGACGAGTGGCAACATGATTGTGAATGTAAAAGATTCACGCGTTGCAATCGGCAAAGATATGGCAAATAAAATTATGATATAGGGAAAAGAGGAGCAGTATGAAGACATTGAAAGAAGTGCCCTGCGGGCAGACTGTCAGGGTAAAGAAACTGTCAGGAGAAGGACCTGTCAAGAGACGTATCATGGATATGGGCATCACAAAAGGTGTAGAAATCTATGTGCGTAAGGTGGCACCACTCGGTGACCCGGTAGAAGTAACGGTAAGAGGGTATGAATTATCTTTGCGCAAAGCAGATGCAGAGATGATTGAAGTAGAATAATTTTTTTACGATAGGGTTAGCGCAAGCTAACAAATATCTAAACAAAGAGTTCGCTACAACTTATTTTAAGAATACCAAAACAGGTAAAAAAGGAGTCAGAAAATGTCAGTAAAAATCGCATTAGCAGGTAACCCAAACTGCGGTAAAACAACATTATTTAATGCGCTGACCGGAGCGAATCAGTTTGTAGGAAACTGGCCAGGTGTTACCGTAGAGAAGAAAGAAGGAAAGTGGAAGGGAGATAAGGATGTTATCATCATGGACCTTCCGGGTATTTACTCCCTCTCCCCATATACATTAGAGGAAGTCGTTGCAAGAAATTATCTTATCGGAGACAGACCGGATGCAATCTTAAATATTGTAGACGGAACCAACATCGAGCGTAACCTGTATCTGTCTACACAGCTGATGGAGCTTGGCATTCCGGTTGTTATGGCAGTCAACATGATGGACCTCGTAAAGAAAAACGGCGATAAGATTCATCTTGATGAGCTTCAGAAGAAATTAGGCTGTGAAGTAGTTGAGATTTCCGCATTAAAGGGAACCGGCGTACAGGAAGCAGCAGAGCGTGCCGTAAAAGTTGCAAAGAGCAAGAAAACAGCACCGGTGGTACATAAATTTGCACCGGAAGTTGAGAGCATTATCGAAGACGTAGAATTAAAGCTGACCGGAGTACCGG
>ENA-ORNF01000564-ORNF01000564.1-human-gut-metagenome-genome-assembly--contig:-NODE-564-length-37761-cov-5.549196_pt1 | contig 37761 bp, 30 predicted proteins | sample MGYA00242110_ERZ509012 | MGnify/ENA primary metagenome ERZ509012 (study PRJEB26280, sample SAMEA2338714) | human gut metagenome | biome: human gut; feature: human-associated habitat; material: faeces...
TACGTTTCCGCCGCCTACGACCACCACACGTTTACCGGTATAATCCGGAATGTTGCCCTTACCGATCTCGCCCAGCATTTCCACTGCGGAATAGACTCCATTGCTGTTCACGCCGTCTACGTTTACAGATTTACCTACCTGGGCACCGATGGCAATATAGATTGCATTGTACTGCTCCTTAAGCTGCTCCATGGTGATATCCCTGCCGATGGCAGTGTTGTAATGCACTGTAATATTACCGGTAGACAGGATCGCATTGATATCTTCATCCAGTCTGTCCTTGGGCAGGCGGTAATTTGGAATACCGTAACGCAGCATTCCTCCCAACGCTTCTCTTTCCTCGTATACATCTACCTTATGTCCCATCAGCGACAGATAATAAGCAGTTGTCAGTCCGGAAGGACCGCCTCCTACGATGGCCACTTTTTTACCGGTGGTAACATTACACTCCGGTACCTTTACCTGATCTGCCGCAATCTGATCCACTGCAAATTTCTTCAGTCCACGGATATTGACCGGGCTGTCTATCAGGTCTCTGCGGCATTTTTCCTCACAGGGGTGTTCACAGATAAATGCGCATGCCGTGGGAAAAGGATTGTCCCTGCGGATCAGATTGATGGCGTCCGCATAACGATGTTCACCGATCAGCGCAATATATCCGGGAATATCCACATGTGCCGGACAATGGGAAATACAGGGAACCTTCTGTCCCACTTCCGCCTGACATCTGTGCTGTTCAATATGGCTCATGTATTCTTCACGGAACAGCTCCACACTCTGAAGTACAATGTTGGCTGCCTCATAACCGATGGCACAGTCCGCAGTATCCTGAATCATTTCCGCCAGAGATACCATATTGTTAAAGGTATCCATATCCGCCTTGCCGTCCAGAATGCTGCGCATCATATTCTCTACCTGTTCCAGTCCGTCACGGCAGGGAACGCATTTGCCACAGGTCTGGCTTCTGGCGCTCTGTAAAAAAGAAAGCTGTACTGCGATCGGGCAGACACCGGGAGGATTTCCCTTCACTCTCTTCACAAATTTGTCAAGAAATTTTGTTGTTTTTTCATTCATTTCATTTTTGTAAATAATATTCTCGGAATGCATGGAACCCTCCTGTGTACGTCCTGTCATAATGAGTACTGTATCTCTCCCAACAGGCCTAAGATTTTACCGACTACCCCGAATAATTAAAAAGGTATAATGTAAGTGCTTACATTATACCTTCTTGAGAAACATTCTTCAATTAGATTAATTATTTAACAAACCTGTTATTTTTTTAGCGAAGTCGTATTGCCACATTCTCCGTCTTCTTCCCGAAGGATCCTGATTCCATGAGCCAGTGTATCCAGCACTGCCTCCAGGCATTCCTTCACTGCTTTCGGACTTCCCGGCAGGTTCACGATCAACGTCCGGTTACGGATGACACTGGCAGCTCTGCTTAACATTGCTCTGGGAGTGATCTTCAGGCTGTAATAGCGCATCGCCTCTGCGATTCCCGGGGCATTTCTGGTAGCTGCCCGCATGGTGGCTTCCGGGGTATTATCTCTGGGAGAAAAGCCGGTTCCTCCGGTAGTGAATACCACATCCACAGCTTCTTCATCCGCAAGTCTTACCATTTCCCGGTATAAGCCCTCCGCATCATCAGACAATACCACCTGGCTTACCACTTCATAACCCTGTTTGTCTATGATCTCACAGATGGCAGGGCCACTCTTATCTTCCCGTTCTCCTCTGCTTCCCTTATCACTGGCCGTGATGATTCCCGCACGGAGTTTTCTGGTGCTGATCAGTTTTAAGGTATCACCGACATCGATTCTGCCGCCATGCAATACCCTGGCGAACACGCCCTCTCTGGGCATGATGCAGTCCCCCACCATGTGGAAGATCTCGCATTCCGAATGACATTTTTTTCCTATCTGCGTGATCTCCAGCACCACATCATTGCATTTGAAAATACTTCCCACCGGATAAGATTTAAAATCATATCCCTTTACCAGTAAGTTTTCGCCAAATGCACCGTCTGCCACGTTTGCGCCTCTTTCCCGGAATTTTTCCACTTCTTCCCAGGATAAGAGACTTACCTGTCTGTGCCAGTTGCCCGCATGGGCATCCTTCTCCAGTCCCCAGTCTTCTATAAAGTTACAGCTTCCAATATTTTGCTTGGCTGTTCCTTTTTTCTCACTGATACATACTGCTACTACTTCTCCTGCCATAACTATCATACCTTTCTGCCTCACCGGTCCACTCTGTCTCCTGTACCGGTTCTGTTTTGTATCTATCCGCCGATCTGTACCATCTTGCGCTGTTCTTCCGCTCCATCCGTCAGACCTCCGCCAGCTGCCTTTTCTCTGAAGTGATGCTCTGACGGTTTTTCCCGGACAGCAGCCAGAATGCGCTCCCGGATCTCTTCATCGGAAACTCCGCCCCGCAGCAGCGGTTTCAATTCCAGTCCCTTATCATAATGCAGGCAGAGCTTTAATCTTCCCTCACAGGTCAGACGGATCCTGTTGCATCCGTTACAGAATTTATGGGAAATGGGACTGATAAAACCGATCCGGCCGCAAAATCCCGGAAAACGGTAATATTCTGCCGGACCGTTTGTCATATTCACTTCCTCCGGAATTGCGATTGCCTTTCCATAGCGTTGCTCCAGCCGCCTTAAAATCTCCTCCGAGCAAATTCCCGTATAATTTTTTCCACAGCCGATGGGCATCAGTTCGATAAAACGGACATCCACAGGCCTGTCCTCTGCCAGTGCGGCAATCCCTTCGATATCTTCTCCGTTTATCTCCACACAGGGAACGCAGTTTATTTTCACTCGCAGCTGCCGTTCCAGCGCAGCATCGATTGCATGGAGCACACTGTCCACACCGGCTGCATGATTTCCTCTGTCACAGCCTGTGATGCAGCGAAAACGTTCCTGATCCAGCGTATCCAGGCTGATGTTCACCGCCGTAAGTCCCGCCTTGCGATACACCTCTGCCAACGGTGCAAACAATGTTCCGTTAGTGGTCATGGCAATCTCCCTGATCCCTGACAGTCCATGGATCTGTTCCACAAGCCACGGCAGATTTTTCCGTACCATGGGTTCCCCACCGGTCAGCCGCACCTTCCGGATTCCCAGTTGTTCCATAATGCTCACCAGCCGGAAGATTTCCTCCAGAGTCAGTATCTCCTCATGGGCTACCGGCAGGATTCCCTGCGGCGGCATGCAATATTTGCAGCGAAGGTTGCATTTGTCTGTCACCGATATTCTCAAATAATCAATGTTTCTTCCAAGAACGTCCCGCATTATGCACTCCTTTTATTTTTCCAGCCATATAATCCGGTCTGGTGGCATTTTCAGATACAACGTTTCTACGTCTTTCAGCTCATACCATCTGTCCTTCGGCAATTCGCAGGTCAATACTTCTCTCGGCTGTTCTCCGGTCCGTTTCCGGTTATAGAACAGAACCACCATGGAAAAGGTATCCTCGATCACCCGCAGGATGCGGCACTCCAACACATTCGTCTCTTCCATGGCCGGAACAACCTGAAAATAATGTGCCCGGAATGCTGCATATTTGTAGTTTCCCTCCTTGGGCGGTGCAGCCAGGCGCATTCCCCAGTCTGTTGCCGCATATCCGCCATCAGATTCAACCTGCAGCATTGAGACATTTTTACATCCGGTCAGAAGCGTTGCTGCCAGAGAAGCCGGATTCTGAAAAAGCTCCTCTTTCGGCTGCACATCCAGGATCCGTCCGTCTTCCATGACTGCGATACGGTCCGTCATGCGATAGGCCTCGTTCCGGTCATGGGATACGAACAGTACTGTCTTTCCATAATCTTCCATAACCTTCATCAATTCCCGCTCCAGCTGCATCTTCAGATAATTGTCCAGTGCTGTAAAGGGCTCATCCAACATCAGAATCTCCGGTTCCCCGGCTAACATCCTCGCCATGGCGGTACGCTGCTTCTGTCCACCGGACAACTGCGCCGGGTATAGCTGCTCCTTACCTTCCAGAAAAAAACGTTTCACATATTCTGATGCTTTCTTCCTGTCACCTGCGCCGCACATAATATTCTGCAGCACCGTCATATTCGGGAAAAGGGCATAATCCTGAAATAAATAGCCTACTCTCCTCTTCTGTACCGGCAGATGAATCCGTTTCTCCGAATCAAAAAATACCTTATCATCCAACCGGATCACACCTTTATCCGGCTTTTCGATCCCCGCAATGCATTTGAGTGTCATACTCTTGCCACAGCCGGAAGCACCTAACAGCCCCAGTACTTCTTTTTCTGCGGTAAACTTTACTTTCAGCAGAAAATCCCCGCATTTTTTTTCAATGTCCACGTACAAAGCCATTACCTTTTTCCACCGCCTTTCCTTTCCTGGTATCTCATCCAGTAATTCATCAGGAAAATGGTGAAAAAGGAAATTCCCATGATAATAGCTGCCCAGTAATAGGCAAGACTGCGGTCACCGCTCTGCACTGCCGTGTAGATTGCTACCGACATGGTCTGTGTCCTGCCGGGAATATTTCCGGCTAACATGATCGTTGCCCCGAATTCCCCCAGGGCTCTGGCAAATGCCAGAGTCGTGGCAGCCGCCACCCCGGGCCATGCCGCCGGAAGCAGAATGCGGAAAAATATCTTTGTCTCCGACATTCCCAGTGTTCTCGCAGCATAGACCAGATTTACATCCACCTGTTCCAGAGCTCCTCTTGCCGTCCGGTACATAATGGGAAAGGATACCACCACTGCTGCGATCACCGCTCCCTGCCAGGTAAACAGTACATTGATCCCCATTTTTAAGAGCAGGCCGCCCAGCAGACTGTTTTTTCCGAAGATGATCAACAGAAAGAATCCTACCACGGTAGGCGGCAGCACCATGGGAAGGGAAAAAATTCCATCGATCAATGCCTTTCCCGCTCTCAGGGAGATTACCAGTCTCGCAGACAACAGTCCCAGGAAAAAAGTAAATACCGTCGCACATACTGCGACCTTCATGGAAATCCATAAGGGTGAAAAATCCATTTCCGCTCCTATTCTGCCGCAGTAAATCCGTAGCTTTCAAATTTCTGCATGGTATGATCGGTCTGCAGATATGCAAGGAACTCTGCTGCCGCATCTGCATGTTCACTCGCCTTCACGATTCCCACCGGATAGATCACCCTTTTGCAGGAGCCTTCAGGAGCTTCGCAGACGATCTGGATATTCTCTCCCACATAAGCATCCGTGGCATATACCACACCACAGTCCACCGCACCGGTCTCTACCCAGGAAAGTACCGTGCGGACATCGGAACCGTAGTTTGCCTTTGTCTTTACCGTATCCAGAATTCCCAGAGAAGTGAAAATCTCCTCGGAGTACTGACCTACCGGCACACTGCCCGGCTCGCCAAGACCGATCATGCTGACTTTATCCGCTGCCACATCTTCGAAAGAGGTAATGTCCTTATCACTGCCTTCCGGAACGATCAGAACCACTTTATTCTCCAGCAGATTCACAACAGAATCCGGATCCATCAGTCCCTCATCGTTCAGAGCTGTCATCTGTTTGGTCGCTGCGGAGAAAAACAGGTCTGCCGGAGCGCCTTCCTCAATCTGTGTCTGTAAGGCACCGGACGCTCCATAAGAAAAGTTCAGTGTCACATTTGGGTGTGCTGCTTCATACTCTGTTTTGATCTCGTTGCATACATCCGTCAGGGAAGCTGCCGCTAAAATCGTCAGTTCCACAGCTTCACCGCTCTCCGTATCCTGCGCCACGCTGCCTGCTTCCGCATCTGCCTGGGCATTTGTTTCGGAAGCAGCCGACCCGGTATCTGCTGCATTCTTCGTTTCAGATCCACATCCTGCAAGCAGCATTGCTGCCAGAACCGTTGTCATTACTGCTTTCATTTTTTTATTATATTTTTTCATAACATTCTGTTCTTTGAAAATGTCCGCTCTTGCCACCCATCTTTTCCTCCAGATGGATCTCTCCCATTTCCATGCCGCGGTCCATTGCCTTGCACATATCATAAATGGTAAGCAGTGCCACATTCACCCCGGTCAGTGCCTCCATTTCCACACCGGTTCTCCCGGATAATTTCGCTGTGCAAAAACACCGGATCGTGTTGGTTTCCTCTTCCATGACAAAATCTATGGTGACCTTTGTCAGCATCAGTGGATGGCACAAAGGGATCAGTTCCCAGGTACGTTTCGCCGCCATAATTCCGGCAATCCGCGCTGTTCCCAGAACATCACCTTTTTGGGCCGTACCGTTTTTCACCGCATCAAATACTTCACGGCTCACCCGGATACCACCACTTGCTGTGGCACATCTCTCTGTAATATCCTTGTCTGTTACATCTACCATGATGGCGTTTCCCTGCGCATCAAAATGAGTAAAGCCTGACATTTTCGTTTCCTTTCTGTACTTGTTTGTTATTTCCCAAAACCGCAATTGGGGAAGTGACATACTTCGCAGTTCAGGCACAAGCCGCCTTCCCCGTAACTGTCCAGATCGACTTTTGTCAACCGTTCTCCGGCCAGTACTCTCGGTAATACCAGATCAAATACCGTGCGCCCTGCATACATAACGCATCCCGGCAGCCCAAGCACGGGGGTCTCTCCCAGATAAGCTAACAGAAACATGGCTCCCGGCAGTACCGGTGCCCCATAAGACACAATGTCCGCTCCCGCAGCTTTGATGGCTCCCGGGGTCCTGTCATCCGGATCCACGCTCATGCCGCCGGTACACAACACCATGTCTGCGCCCCGGGAAATAAAATCCCGAATGGCTGCTGTAATATCTTCCTGACAGTCATCCAGGATCACCTGTCCCATCACTTCCGTATCATACGCTGCCAGTTTTGCACGGATTGCCGGCCCAAAAGCATCCCTGATCCGTCCCTTAAATACTTCACTGCCGGTAGTCACGATCCCTACTTTCTTATGAGACATGGGCAGTATCTTAAGAAGCGGTTCCCCGCCGGCTGCTTCCTTTGCCCGTTTCATTTTTTCCTCTTCGATCACCAGAGGGATAATCCGGGTAGCTGCCAGCTTATCTCCTGCTTTCACCGGAAAATTGCCGTGAATGGCAGCAATCATCATCTCTCCCAGTCCGTTCACCGCACGCAGCTTTTCGGAATTGATCTTTAACAGGCCGTCTGCTGCCGCCCGGATCTCAATCTTGCCTTCCTTCGGTTCGCTGGCGGTCATATTTTCGTTGATGCAGAGATCCCGTAAAATTGCCGCTGCCTCATCCTCGTGCAGAATACCCTCCTTTTTCTCCCACACATAGAGATGTTCCTTTCCCACAGACAACAGTACCGGTATATCCTCCTCTGTGACAATATGTCCCTTGCGGAACACGGCATCCTTCACCACTCCCGGAATGATCTGGGTAATATCATGGCACAGCACCTGTCCCACTGCATCTTCTGTTCTGATCAGTTTCATCGTAATCTCCATTCCACAAGCACTTCTGCTCCGGGCGGTTTACGACTCTGTCACCGTTCTCCCGCTAATGCCGAAGTAACTTAAAATACAGGAATATATTCCTGCCACATCATTTATATCATACACGGGACACTTCACACTATCCTGCGGCACCACGTCCGTGGCTACTGCCATCAGATGCTCCATGGCACATACCGGCCGGTCGGAGACCGCTCTCCGCACCACCTCTATCTTGGGGTAGTCGGAATTTTTCATTCCTTCCAGGATCAGAACATCCACATCTTTGCAGGCCGCTATCATATCCTCCGCAGTCACTTTTCCCTTACGGTTCACAGAAGACTGTGTGCCGGAATAAATAGCACTGATCTGGGCGCCTGCTTCTGTAAAACGATAGGTATCCGTTCCTTCCTGATCCATGGCGTACTCATGCCCGTCATGTTTGATCACGCCTACACAGTATCCGTCCCGGATGAACTCGTTGATCAGCTTAATGATCAGTCCGGTCTTGCCGCTGTCCTTGATTCCACTGACGCAAAATACAAGCGGCAGGCTTAACTGTTCATACTCTTCTCTGGTATTGATATTGCGCAGCTGCTTTTTATCAAAGCAGCTACTCTCCAGACGGATGTATTTGGTCCGCACCCTGCGCAGGATCTGCATCAGGCGGTATTGCCCCTGCTCGATCAGTTCCTCGATCACCGGCAGTACTTTTTTGGAATAAACGGCGCACAGGGGATGAATATGATCCTCATCCACCATGCAATAGCAGTCATAATCCGAGGAAATAAATTCTGCCATATACCGCACCAGATCACCCGTAATAAACGGCATGTCCCCCGCACAGACAAATACATAGTCACAGGACGTGTGGATCAGGACCTGACGGATTCCCTCCATCGGACCGATCTCACGGTGCTCATCACAGACGATGGGAAGTCCCAGTTCTTCATATTCGCCCGGCATGGCAGCAGAAATACAGGGCTTCTCATCGAACCCCTGCAGTTCTTCACAGATTCTGTTTAAGAATCTGCGGTTCTGATATTCCATTAAGACCTTGTTCTGTCCCATCCGGCTGCTCCTGCCACCGGCAAGGACAGCCGTACCAACGGTGAATTTCCGAATTTCCTGCATTTTTCGTTTTTCTCCCGTGCAAGCACGTCGAAACTATTTGTCTTGTAGTTGTCTTTAATGATACCATAAGGATTGCTCCGTGCAAGCACTCCCGCAATCCTTAACGCTATTCGCATATCGTATAGCTTTCGCTATACTTTTATGCTCATATCGTTCAGGTCACCAAGACAGATAGTTTCTCCCGTGCAAGCACGTCGAAACTATTTGTCTTGTGACCTTAGTATCATTTAAAATACCGGATCCTGACCTCGTCTCCCTGACGCAGTTCACGTCCCTGTTCTATATCAATAAAGCAATTACAATCTCTCATATTTGAAAGCACCGAAGACGCATGTACTGCTGTGGGCAGTGTCACTCTGCCGTTCTCTGCATAGGCCCGGACAAAACGTCTGAGTTTATTCACCTTCCGATACGGACTGGAAAGCACTGCATTTTCCGTTCTCACCCTGAGTGATTCATCTTGTGAAACATACGACGAAAGCTCCCAGAAATAATATTCAAAGTTGGCATACGCCGCATAGGGATTTCCTGACAGGCTTAAGATGACTTTGCCATCCAGTACACTTCCGATGGTAGGTGTTCCCGGTTGGATATTGGCACGGGAAAATATTTTTTTTGCGCCAAGTTCTTCCAGTACCTCCGGCAGCAGGTCTTTTTTCCCCACAGATACACCGCCGGTAGTGATGATAACATCTGCCAATTCCAAGGCTTTCTGTAACTGTTTCTTCAATTCTTCTTTTTCATCCCCACAGATTTCCATGTAAGGTACCTGTATTCCCTGCTTTTCCATGGACGCCTGCAGCATATAAGCGATACTATTATATATCTTTCCGGGTAAAAGTGGCAGCCCCGGTGCCATCAGTTCCGAACCGGTAGATAAAATACTGCACCGGATTCTCTTATAGACCGGCACTCTGTAAATTCCTAGACTTGCCAGCAGGCCAATATGCAATGCTGTAAGGTGTGTCCCCTGCGTAAGAAGTTTGTCCCCTTTACGGATGTCCTCTCCCACACAGCAGTAATTCGTTCCCGTTGTAATACTTCGGCAGACCTGTACCTGTTCTTCCCCGTAATCGGTATCTTCCTGTCGGATGACCGCATCATATCCTTCCGGTACATAAGATCCGGTCATCACCCGTACCGCACAGCCAGGCTGGCAGGGAAGCTGCTCATGATCGCCGGCGAATAGTTCTCCCACGACCTGAAGCTGTACAGGATGTTCCCTGTCCGCACCAATGGTATCTTCCGCTCTTACAGCATAACCGTCCATGGCAGACTTCGGATAGGGAGGGATCATCATCTGCGCCACAATATCCTCACCGAGGATCCGGTCACAGGCAGACGTCAGATTCACAGATTCGATTTTATCTATGGGATTTATCTCTGTCAGCAATGCCTCCAGGCATTCTTCCAATTCTTTCATGTGCGGCTCCTCTCACTATGTTTCATTCCATACTGTTTGCCCGAAATCCAGCAGATTCCCTGCATGTGCTCAAAGCTGTTTCCTTGCATCATGATAGATCTCCATCCGATCCGGCCAGGCTCTGCAGATCAGGTTCAACCGGAACTTTTTTGCAAGTTCTATCGCCTGATCTGTAGGTACTGCTTTGGATACCAGCACCGGGATTCCTGCTGCGATCACCTTCTGCACCATATCCGTTGGTACCCGTCCCGTAGTGAACAAAATGCATTCGGACAGATCCAGCTGTTCCCATAATGCATAGCCGATGCATTTATCCAACGCATTATGTCTCCCAATATCTTCCATATGGCAGACACATCTGTCTCCTATTCCGAGATAACTGCTGTGAGTTCCTCCGGTCTGCCTGTGCAGTTCAGAATCCCCGGCAAATTTTTCCGCCAGTCCAAAGATCCATGCGTTCTGCCATTCCATCTGGGGTAATTCCTGTAATACTCTTTTTCCGTTCTTTTCCAGAAAGGTCTGATTTCCTGTACAACAGGTAGCTTCTCTGCCGACGACTGTCTGCCTGTCACTTTTCTGTAAATTCTCTTTCAAAAATACTCTTGCGCTTCTACCGCTCTCGCAGATCGTAATGCTCTCCACATCCCGGATGCTTTGGATCCAGCCTTCCGTGAAAAGTCTCCCCAGTATCAGCTCCGGCAGATGTGTGGCTGTGCAGGTCAGACGGAATGTCAGCTGCTCGTCCACATAGACATCCAGGAAATGTTCACAGACAATCTCTCTGCTTCTGCCCCTTTCCTGCTTCCCACAGTTCCCGGGACCGTCCGGCTCCACTGCGGTGTAAGCCTGTGCGACTGCATTATGTAGTTGTTCCATACGGTCGTTGATCTGCATTTATCGTTCTCTTTCCATCATTCAAAGTAACATTTCTATGTAAGCACTTACATTTTACATCAAACTCCGGCTCATCGCAAGCAAAAAAATGCGTGCAGAGATGATCCACACGCATTTCCTGATTATTCTGTTTTAAACAATTCCAAACCTTCTGTCGCCGATTACTCGATCACATGGATCCATCCCTTAGGAGCTTCGATTCTGCCCATCTGGATACCGGTCAGAGTCTCATACAGCTTCTTGGTGACAGGTCCCATCTCGGTCATGCCGCTGGGCAGGCAGATCTCTTTGCCGTGGTCAACGATCTTGCCAACAGGAGAGATCACCGCTGCGGTACCGCACAGACCAGCCTCTGCGAAGTCTTTTACTTCATCCAGGTATACTTCTCTCTCTTCCACTTCCAGTCCCAGATATTCCTTGGCAACATATACCAGAGAACGACGGGTGATGGAAGGAAGGATACTGTCGGACTTGGGAGTTACGACCTTGTTGTCCTTGGTAACGAACAGGAAGTTCGCACCGCCGGTCTCCTCTACCTTAGTACGGGTAGCAGCATCCAGATACATATTCTCATCGTAGCCTTCCTTGTGAGCAGATACGATAGCATGTAAGCTCATAGCGTAGTTCAGACCAGCCTTGATGTGACCGGTTCCGTGAGGTGCCGCACGGTCAAAGTCGGTGACACGGATGGTCAGGGGCTTAGCACCGCCCTTGAAGTAAGGTCCTACAGGGGTGCACAGGATACGGAACTGATACTCATCCGCAGGCTTTACACCGATGACAGGGTTGCTGCCGAACATATAAGGACGAATGTACAGAGTTGCACCGCTGCCGTAAGGAGGCACGAAAGCATCGTTCGCCTTAACTGTCTCGGTAACAGCTTCCACGAAACGCTCCTTGGGGAAAATAGGCATCTCCAGTCTTGCTGCGGAAGATTCCAGACGTTCACCGTTTAAGTCAGGACGGAAGGTTACGATATGTCCGTCTTCTGTGGTGTAGGCCTTCAGACCCTCGAATACGGTCTGTGCATACTGCAGTACACCGGCACACTCATTTAATACGATGTTGGGGTCCTGGGTCAACTGACCGTCATCCCATTTGCCATCCTTGTAATTGGACACATATCTGTAATCCGTAGGGATATAACCGAAACCGATGTTACCCCAGTCAATGTTTTTCTTTTCCATTTTGTATTCCTTCTTTCCTCGGTTTACCACTCTGTCCATTGATTTCTCTTAACAGAATTTATTGATTTTCATTATTATACCATTTGTAATAAAAGTCAATATACACATTTATGTTTTCCAGTGACTTTTTCAGTGAAAATGTGTCGTTTTTCTTCTTTTCACAGTTTTTTCAAATTAAAATCACTACATATCTGTCATTGCATTTAAGACTTTTTCCGCTCATATTTCAAGAACTGGTAAGTGATGTCAAAATAGACCTGCTCGTCGCTGTCTGCGGTGATCTCCCACTCGGGATCGCTGTCCAGATCCGGGAAATAAGCATCCGCCTCGTAGGCATGATCGATCTTCGTCACATGTGCCACATCGCAATAGGGCAGCATCTGACGATAAATGCTCTCGCCGCCGATGATGTAGATGCTCTCCTCGTCGTATTTTTGCAGTTCTTCCAGAAGCTCCTCGATGGAGTGTACCACGATGGCATCCTTCACCTGGTAGTTTGGATCTTTGGATAAGATGATGTTGATACGGTTCTTTAAAGGCATTCCCTGGGGAAACGTCTCTAAGGTCTTACGTCCCAGAACGACAACCTTACCGGTGGTCTCTTCCCGGAAATGTTTATGGTCATTGGGGATACGGATCAGCAGTTCGTTCTTGCTGCCGATCGCCCAGTTGCTGTCTACTGCTACGATTAAATTCATGTTGTCCTCCTCTTAATGATCAATTTCTTCGTGCCCTGCACTCTCGAAATCAGATGGCTATCGGTATATCTTTGATCTGTTCTCCGGTCTGATATTCCTCCAGCTTCACATCATCCGGTGTGAACTGATAGAAGTCCTTGACCTCCGGGTTCAGCCAGAACTTCGGTGCCGGGAAGGGCTCTCTACTGATCAATTCCTTAATGGCATCCACATGGCGGTCATAGATATGGGCATCCGCAATGACATGCACCAGTTCGCCTACGTTCATGTCGCAGACCTGCGCCAGCATATGCACCAGCACCGCATACTGTACCACATTCCAGTTGTTGGCTGCCAGTACATCCTGGGAGCGCTGGTTCAGAATGGCATTCAGTGTCAGCCTGTCCTCTCCCTTTTTCTGCGTCACGTTAAAAGTCATGCTGTAGGCACAGGGATACAGATTCATCTCGTGCAGATCCTGATGCACGTAAATATTGGTCATGATCCGGCGGCTGAAGGGATTGTTCTTCAGATCGTAGATCACACGGTCCACCTGATCCATCATGCCTTCCTTATACTGATGCTTCACCTGCATCTGATAGCCGTAGGCCTTACCGATCGAGCCGTTTTCATCTGCCCACTCATCCCAGACGTGGCTGTTTAAATCATGAATGTTGTTGGACTTGCGCTGCCAGATCCACAGCATCTCATCCGTGGCTGATTTTAATGCCGTCCGGCGCAAGGTCAGGATTGGGAACTCCTTCGACAGGTCGTACCGGTTCACCACTCCGAACTTTTTAATGGTGTAGGCAGGAGTGCCGTCCGGCCAATGGGGACGCACTTTCTCGCCCTCCGTACTGGTACCGTTGGTCAGAATGTCATTACACATATCGATAAAAATATGATCAGCTAAACTCATGTTGTCTCCTTATTTCTAATTCTGTCTATAATAACCGATTTCTCCGTGTTACGCACTCTCGAAATCGTACCCCCCCTTCGTATTCCGGACTATCGTCCTACATACTCAGGGTTGTTTGTGCCTCTCATAGGAAGTATTTCCCGCCTGCAAGCAGTCAGAAATACTTCCTATGGATGCACTTATATCTCCCACTTGTCGCACAGGGAATTGATCTGGTCGGCGAACTTCGCCATATCCTTGTTGGTCATGACGCCTTCGCTCTTAGTAACCAGTGCCAGTAAGCGTCTTGCAGAAGCAAGCAGTCGTTCGAAGACTCCGGTGGCAGGCTTCGTCTTTTTCTTCACGGCAACAGGGGTTGCCTCATAGGTGAACTTATTACTGATCAGATCGAACTCCGTGCCGCTGTAAGGAGCATAGGCTCTCTGCCCGTACTCGATCTTCAGGCACTCGGCAAATGCAGTACATACGCTGTCCTCACCATGTACCACGAACACCTTCTTCGGCTTTTCTTCAAAAGCCTGGATCCAGTCGATCAGACCTTCCTTATCCGCATGACCGCTTAATCCCGCCAGCTTCCGGATCTGTGCCCGCACCTGAATGTTCTCACCGAACAGCTTTACCTCATTGGCTCCCTCTACCAGTGCTCTGCCCAGAGTTCCCACGGACTGGTAACCAACGAACAGAATCGTACATTCTTCTCTCCACAGGTTATGCTTCAGATGATGGCGGATACGTCCCGCATCACACATACCGGAGGCAGAGATAATGACCTTCGGGGTATCGTCAAAGTTAATGGCCTTGGATTCCTCACTGGTGATGGACAGCTTCAATCCTGAAAAGGCGATGGGATTAATACCTTCTCTCACATATTCCATGGCCTCCTCATCAAAACACTCAAAACGATTCTCCTGAAATACACCGGTAGCTTCTACTGCCATAGGACTGTCCACATACACCGGGAAATCCTCATGCCCCTTGACCAGACGTCCCACCTTGATCTTCCGCAGGAAATACAGAATCTCCTGGGTACGTCCTACGGCAAAGGACGGGATCACCACATTACCTCCACGGTCCAGTGTCTCCTGCAGCACCTTCGTCAACTCTGCCACATAGTCCAATTTATCCTTCGGATGCAGTCTGTCACCGTAAGTGGACTCCATGACCACATAATCCGCTTCTTTTGTCGGGGTCGGATCCTTAAGCAGCGGCTGGTGCTTGTTGCCGATATCACCGGAAAATACGATCTTCTTCGTATTGCCATCCTCTGTCAGCCACACTTCGATACTGGCAGAACCCAGCAGATGCCCGATATCCGTAAAACGGATCTTCACACCATCGCACACTTCTATGATCGTGTTGTAATGACAGGGAACCAGCCTGCGGATCACACCGTCCGCATCCTCCATGGTATACAGTGGCTCCACCACCGCATTATTGGCAGAACGTTTTGCCTTACGGTTCTTCCACTCCGCCTCGGCGCTCTGGATATGCGCACAGTCACGTAGCATGATGCTGCACAGATCCACTGTGGCATCCGTGGTATAAATCTGCCCTCTGAACCCTCTGGCATACAGAAGCGGCAGAAGTCCCGAATGATCCACATGAGCGTGGGTCAAAAACACATAATCGATCATGGATTCCGCCACCGGCAGGGGAACATTCTCAAATACATTGATACCCTGCTCCATACCGTAATCCACTAAAATATGTTTTCCGGCTGCCTCCAGATAATGGCAGCTTCCGGTTACTTCATGGTCTGCCCCAACAAACACAAGCTTCATAGATCTACCTCCCGTTTTAGTATTATTATTTCAAAGCATTGGCTGTTTCGTAGAACTGATAATAGATCCCTTTTTGTTCCATGAGCTGATCGTGATTGCCTTCCTCCACGATGCCGTCATCCGTCAGCACCAGGATCCTGTCGGAATTACGGATACTGGAGAGTCTGTGGGCAATGGTCAGTGTAGTACGTCCCTCCGACAATTCTCCCAGAGACTTTGCCACAGCGAACTCGCTCTCATTGTCCAGTGCGGAAGTGGCCTCATCCAGAATGATGATGGGTGGATTCTTCAAAAATACTCTGGCAATACTGATCCGCTGTTTCTGGCCGCCGGACAGCTTCACACCCCGCTCTCCCACATAGGTATCATAACCGTCCTTCAGCCCCATGATGAATTCATGAGCCCCGGCACGTTTGGCCGCATTGATCACGTCTTCTTTAGAAGCCCCTGGGCGTCCATAAATGATATTTTCATAGATTGTACCGGAGAACAGGTACACATCCTGCTGTACGATACCGATGCTGCCCCGCAGGCTCTTTAAGGTAAAATGCTTGATATCCTGACCGTCCAATAAAATCCTGCCTGCCGAAACATCATAAAATCTCGGGATCAGATTGCACAGTGTCGTCTTACCGCCACCGGAAGGTCCGACGATGGCCACCTTTTCTCCCGCATGGATCTGCAGGTTCAGGTCAGTAAATACCTTGTTGTGGTCATCCGGGTATTCAAAGCTTACCTTTTCAAAAGAGATTTCTCCCTTCGGCTCCTTCAACTCTATGGCATCCGGCTCATCGAAGATCTCAATATCCGCATCTATGATCTGTAAAAAACGCTCGATGCCGGTCATTCCCCGCTGGAACTGCTCGGCAAATTCGATGATACGCCGGATCGTTGCGATCAGCGTGGACACATACAGCATATATGCCACCAGATCCCCGGCGGCTATCCGTCCATTTACCATGAAGATGCCGCCTGCCACCAATACCACGAGATACATCAGTCCATCAAAGAGCTTCACTGTGGTATTGAATGCCGCCATGTAGCGGTAAGTCAGCTTCTTAATATCCAGAAAAGTGCCATTGTCCTTCTCAAACTTGACATTTTCCACCTCTTCATTGGTAAATGCCTTGACCACCTTATGGCCCAGCAGACTGTCCTCGATCCGGGCATTCAGCTCTCCGATCTGGTTCCGCTGCTTGCGGAAGGCACTCCTCATCCGGAAATTCAGGATCATACACACGCCGCACATCAGCGGCACGCACAGAAAGATCATCAATGTCAGCGGCAGATTGATATTTGCCAGAATGATAAAAGAGATCACCGTCTTGATCCCTGCGATGAAAAATTCTTCCGGACAATGATGGGCGAATTCCGTCACATCGAATAAGTCATTGGTGATCCGTCCCATGATCTGACCGACTTTAGTATTGTTATAATAAGTATTTGACAGCTTCTGCAAATGATTATACGCATCTCTGCGCATGTCCGTCTCGATCTTTGCGCCCATGACGTGTCCCATATCGGACATATAGTAACTGGCGATGCAATCCACGATACGAAGTCCGAAATACAGAACTCCCAGCGAAAGTATAGTCTTCACCGACAGGGATGCCAGATCCCGCAGTCCTTCATTGGTAATGTAGCGCATGATCAGCGGCAGTACCAGTTCACAGACCGTAGTCAGTGCCGCGCAGAACAGATCCATCCACAAGGTAAAACGGTATTTTTTAAAATAAGGTGCAAATCTGCGAAAAAGTTCGCTGGTAGTATATTGTTTATTATCCATTTCAATAAAATTCCTCTAATTATATTTTATAACTATTTTTTATGATAGATACCTGCCCTCTCCCCGGTAAAAGCGTACCTGTCCTTTTTGTTCCTTTTTCTGTTCATATAATGTGTTGTCCGCTGCCGATAAAAAATCCCATACACGATTTGGCTCTTTGGGAACGGCGCAGACACCTCCTACAGATATGGTAAGCCACGGTTCCACACCGGAATCTTCATTGGGGATCCGGCATTCCCGTACTCCAGCACACAACAATTCTGCGTGCTGCCTTGCATATTCCGGATCACGCCCTGCCATGACTACCAGGAACTCATCTCCTCCGTAACGTGCCACATAATCCCCGTCAAAGTGTTTTTTCAACACCTCTGCCACCGCACAGATGCCTTCGTCTCCTTTTCCATGCCCATATCGGTCGTTCAACTGCTTGAAATGGTCAATATCCAGAAAGAGAATGCCCAGTTCCTTCTCATTCAAAAGACAGTCTTCAAACGCATCCTCCAGATAACGATTCAGACTTCTCTTATTATAGAGTCCTGTCAGTTCGTCATGGTCTGCCTGATACAACAGACGGTTTCTCTTGCGTTCCTGTTCCTTCTGCTCCTCTTCTGCCGTCTGTAATCGTTTTCTGAGCTCCATCATATACATTACCTGACTGTTCTCTGTCAGTTCCCAGCTGTCTTTCAAGTGGAAAAATGTGTCTGCGCTCTGTTTGAATTCTTCCGGAGTCATTCTGGAGCTGCAATAACGCATCCGTAACGACAACAGCTGCAGCAAAAGACTCTTGTTCTGTTCAATGGCCGCCTTGGGTTCCAGACAGTTCAATACTTCCTCAATCTGTTCCGGTTTGCCGATCTTTTCCACATATTGCAGCAGATTCTGGATACTATCGTATTCCGAAGATACCTGTGCCATATCCTCTAATGCCGTTACCGCTGTATGTACATGCTCTTCTGCCTTCTTCCGGTCTCCATGTCTCTCTGCCAGATATGCCAGGAACACATTGACTCCCAGTCTCGTCTCATGGATGATCTCCTCACTCTGTCCGGTCTCTTCCAATTTGCGTAATACCTTTTCCGCATCATCATCCATATGCAGATGCAGCAGACAGCATCCATACTCTGCCAACATTTTCCGGAAATTGTTCCTGCTGTAGATGCTGTGGTCATCCGCCAGTTCAAATTCACGGATACACTCCGCATAACACTGCACCGCTCTGTCATAGACTCCTATGAGATAATACGCATCCGACATATTGCTCAGCACAATGCTGTGTACCATTTTATCATCGTATTTTTCCGTATAATCCAATGCTTTGTCGTACTGTTCCATGGCCAGAGACAGGTTGTTCTGCATATGTGCCACAATGCCGATCATATTGTACGCTCTGGCTACATGATGCTCCTGATCCGTTCCCAAAAGGCATCTGATACTCTCATCCAGATAATGCAGGCAGCCCTCCTGATTCCCTATTGTGAGTTGATAAAAGGCAGCAAAATAGCAGATCCATCCGTGAATTCCCTTGTCATCCTGTTCTGTCACAGAAGAAAGTGCCTGCTCCAGAACTTCCCAGGTAAAAGGAATTCCGTCTGCCATCTGCTGGTTCAGGCGTTCTGCTGTCTCTAACATCTGCTGTCTCGTTGCGCTCATATCTATATCCATACCGTCCTGTTATTCTCTGCCAATTCCGCAAATTGCGGTTCGCCGGTTCCGGTACCCAGCCCGGTGGGCATAATCTATATTATTTATTATTTGTAACTATTCAGAGCCATGCAAATCATGTCAAATGTACGTCAAATGCTTGCATTCGTAAGAACATTTGACATGATTTATATGGCGAAGTAACCACATGAGCAAAAAGTAAGCTCTGAAAGAGCGGTTTTGCGAATGTGGTTCTGAATAGCTACTATTATTTTATTATTTTATATCGCAGTGCGCAAGTTTTTTCCTAAATAAAATGTTTCCCAATCTCCCGCAAAAATGTTAGAATGGAGTTGTATTTCGTAAGCTAGTATAAAAAGGCATGGTTATTTCTATGGAAAATATAACAGTTAATAAAGAGTTTCATGATCTACATTTTGACAGCATCCAGGCTTTACGCGGTCTGGCTGCTCTTTTTGTGGTATTTCAACATGTCCGTTTTCTGAACTTCGGTGCTTTCGGTGTGGACATCTTTTTTTGTATCAGCGGATTCATGATCATGTTTACCACTGAAAAAAGTACCAAATATTTCTTCCGCAAACGTCTGATCCGGATTCTTCCGCTCTACTACCTGATGACACTGGGGATCTATCTGTTGCTGTTATTGTTTCCTTCCATGTTCCAGCAGACCAGACACGATTTTTCCTATCTGGTCAAAAGCCTGTTGTTTATTCCTTTTGATATCGGCGGTGGAGTGATCCAGCCTCTGGTGCGGATCGGCTGGACCATCAACTGTGAAATGCTGTTCTATCTGCTGTTTTTCATTGCCTTTCACATCAGCATGAAATACCGCGGTCTGATCTGCAGTGCATTTCTGGTGATTCTGGTGGGAATGGTACAGATATTTGCTCCGGTGATCTCCTCCTGGCAATCTCCAATAGGTAGTGTGCTTTCTCCTATCCTTATTTTTTACGGAGATCCTGTCATGCTGGAATTTCTCTTTGGTATTCTGGTTTACTATCTGTTGCGGTATTTGTATCGCAGGCATACCCTTCATCCGGTTTCGCAGACAGTAAGTCTCATATCCGCCGTATGTATCCCGGTAATCTTTTGTCTGCTTGCTTACTTTACGCCCCGGATCAATGTGATAGGGTTCCGCAGGCTTCCCCAGTGGGGGCTCCCGGCTCTGCTGTTATTAGTCCTTGCCTTTCTCGCAGGCCTGCAGCTTTCCATGCCCCGCTTTTTCGTGCAGTTGGGAAATATCAGCTATTCCCTGTATCTGGTACACTATTATCCGGTACTGCTTCTGGACCGTGTGGTATTTGACTTCTCTTCCCTATCTGCATTGTCTGTTGCCGGACTGATCATAAGCGTTGTAATAAGCATTGTTCTGGCTTATCTGTGCTGGATCCTGATAGAGCGGAAATTCACTGGATGGCTGCGTAGAATACTGCTGCGCTAATTGTATATGCAATTTACAAAAAAGATGCACACTTTTCTTATTGACTTTTCCGGAACCCTATAGTATATTATAACTTGTCCGTAAGACATGCGCGAGTGGCTCAGCGGTGGAGCACCTCCTTGCCAAGGAGGGGGTCGCGGGTTCGATCCCCGTCTCGCGCTTGAAAAAAGAACGATACCAAATCGGTATCGTTCTTTTTTTCGAGCCCTGCCAGGGCTCGAAAGTTCGATGTCTACGCTCCGCTCCGGTCCGCGCAGGCCGAGGTCCCCCGGACCTCGTGCGCCGTCTCGCGCTCTTTTCATGTCAGCATGCAGTTGTAGACAACTGTAGACAGCTGATTCTACAACGTGTCCCGGTAGGGAGTCTGCCACCTGCTTCTATTTTAGCCGGACAGGCATGTAATGCGGAATTTTCTGCTTCTACTAATAGAACTGCATCTGGAAAAATGACGAATTTTTTTTGAGAAAATATTGCGCCATGGCACTCGGACGCAACGCCGTTGGTTCTCGGTGGCTCCGCGCCGCTCCGCCCACCTGCGCTTCCAACGCCTGCGTCTGTCGGTGCGTGGGCTCATATCATGCTGCAGGAAACCTCCAGTTAAAATAAATTTATTTTTTATTTCTTCTTACCTGTATGTAGAAAAAAATGGACATCCCTCGGAATGGGAATGTCCACTTGAAATACTGTAAGTGTATATATCTATGCTTTTGTGATTATCACTATTTAATTTATTTACTGTGATAATATCGGTATGAATGAAATTGAGTATAACTGTATTTGTTATGAATGGGGTGTATCCCCTAATATCCTCCACTGTTATCTTCTAATGCTCTTTACTATTACCCAAGCATTACATTGAACCAGGTAATGTTTGGTCTGCCGGTAATAACTTTGCAGTTGGTAAATCATTATCGTTACCATCACCGCTGGAGCTAGTGTCAGTGGAAGAACTACCGCTTCCAGTGGTACTGCCACTACTATCAGTGTTACTTCCGCCACCGTTTCCGTACAAACGGCTCGACAAATTATTAATCAGATTATCTAAATCTTTATCAGATTTCACATTATTTAATTCCGCATCGGTAGCACCCATCTGCTTCAAGAATGCCTTTGATTCTTCATCCAGTGTATATCCGGCGTTACTTGAGGTATCAGGGGCAGGTGTTTCAGTTACTTCTTCATAAACCTCGCCCTCAGAAGTCTGGGAGTCATTCTCATTTATCTCTGATTTACTCTGTGCTTCAGAAGTAGTAGTATTCTCTGCATCAGGGGTAGGTGTTGGTGTAGCAGTTGGTTCGGGTGTTGCTGTAGGCTCTGGGGTGGCTTCTACAGTAGTTTCTGATGTTTCTGTAGTGTTATTGCCACAGGAAGCAAAAGATAAAATGCATATTGTTATCAATGATAATACTATTTTCTTTTTCATTTAATTTTCTCCCATCATAAAAATGAAATATATCTTGTTCTGTAAAATGATATCAGCACCGCTTTCAGTGTTAATAATTATATAATCACATTCTACCATGTAAAGATCCATCATCTGCATGTAATTCAAAACTTGGTAAGTCTTTGCCACAATGTCAAGTGATGAATTGGTGTCAAATTATCTATCTTGAAGCTATAAGGGCAATTCAATATAATAAATAGGGATAAGCAATCTATCTGGAAAAAATTTTTATAAAAAATGAAGCCACACTATCTTTTTACAGTGTTCATTCGTTATACATGGTAGAAAGAGAAATGCGCATTGACTTTCAATAACGGGAAAGGAGGATTTCGTGGATATAGATTTTTTGTTGCTACAAAGAATGAAGCGTGGAGACGAAAATGCTTTTGATGTATTTATTCGCAAATACTATAAGGAAATATTGAACTATTGTAACTATCATTGCCCTGATACATCAACCGCAGAAGATTTAACACAGGAAACTTTTTTGCGCTTCTTCGAGAAATTGTCTGACTACCGTTATATGGGAAAAACCAAAAATTATTTGTATACGATTGCTGGAAATCTTTGCAGGGATTCCTATAAAAAAATCCGAGAAAGTTTGTTAGAGGAACAGTCTTTAGAAATTCAAGATTGTTTACATCCCCCTGAAACAGACGAGCTTCTTAACAGGCTGACGATTAAGGCAGCTCTGGATAGATTACCCGCTGAATTAAGGGAAGTTATTATCTTGTATTACTTTCAGGAACTGAAACTTACAGAAATATCCAGCACCTTACAAATAGGTTTGCCATTAGTAAAATACCGGGTAAAACAGGCAAAAACACATTTAGAAAGACTGCTAAGGGAGGAGTGATTTTGTGAATATTGAAGAACAACTCAAAAGGTATCGGGAAAATCAGAATATTATTCCTGATGAACAGCACATAAAAGAAACCGTAAGAAAATCAATAGAAAGTTATTGCTCCGTTGAGCAGGAAAAGCAACTAACGTATTGGGAATTTTTATGGACAGAGTTACATCTTATACGCAAGCGGTGGTGGCTGCTGCAAATGCTTTTGTTATGGACTGCTGCAACCCTTTTGCCAGATCTTTTAGACAATAGGTATGTGATAAGAATGTTAGGTATGATAGGGGTACTCTTTATTGTTCTGATGATACCGGAATTTTGGAAAAACAAATCTTGTGACTGTATGCAGATAGAAGCGACCTGCCTTTATTCATTGCGACAGATATATGCAGCCAGAATCTTTCTATTTGGAATTGTCGATTTATTTATGATAAGCCTGTTTTGTATCACACTTAGAGGAAGTGTCAATCTCGCGCTATCAGAAATTGTCATCCAGTTTTTGTTTCCAGCCGTGGTGACTGCTTGCATTTGCTTTGGTACGTTGTGCAGCAATAGTCGTGTAAATGAGGGAACTTCTATTGTTCTCTGCCTGTTATGGAGCGGAATATGGTGGTTCATTATCAATAACGAAACCATTTACGTTCTCATTACACTTCCGGTTTGGTATGCTTTGTTTGGAACTGCTGTTGTTTTTCTGATTGGTGCAATTTATAAAACCATATTTGATTGTAATAAATTCTGGGAGGTGGATTTAAGTGGAACTACAATTAGTTAATCTGACAAAAGAGTTTGGAAATTTTCGAGCAGTAAACAACCTGAATCTTACGATTTCAAATGGTGTGTATGGTCTTTTAGGTGTCAATGGTGCTGGAAAAACCACTTTAATGAAAATGATATGCTCACTGCTGACCCCTACAAGTGGAAAGATATTATGTGACGGGCAGGATATTGGGGGAATGGGCGGCGAGTACCGGAATCTTTTAGGATATTTGCCGCAGGAATTTGGATTTTATCCGGAATTTACGGTAAAGGATTATCTTTTATACATTGCAGCCTTAAAAGGGATTCGCCCGATTGTGGCAAAGAAAAAAGTAAACAAACTACTTGCACAGGTAGGACTTTCCAAAGCTGCTAATAAAAAAATGCGGAAATTATCCGGAGGCATGAAACGTCGGGCTGGCATTGCACAAGCGATACTGAATGACCCTAAAATTTTGATTTTGGATGAACCAACTGCCGGACTTGACCCCGCAGAAAGAATACGTTTTCGCAATCTAATCAGTGAACTGTCAGAAAACCGTATTGTTATATTATCTACTCACATTGTTTCGGATGTGGAGTATATTGGAAAGGATATTTGGCTTATGAAAGACGGTAAGATTTTGCAGCAAGGGAATTTAGATGAAATCGTATCTTCCATGCCGCAAAAAGTATGGGCTTGTCAGACTTCCCATGAAAAAGCAGCAAAGTTGATGAAACAATATAAAGTATCTAATATGAAATCAGAAAATGGTACTGTTGAATTACGAATTATTTCTGCCAGGCAGCCGCTTGAACATGCAAGACTTGTGCGCCCTAATTTAGAAGACGTCTTTTTGTATTATTTTGGAGAAAAGGGTGGTGACATGGAATGATTCGATTTGAAATAAAAAAGATATTTTCAAAAACTGCAAATAAAATCGGTCTGATCGTATTGCTGGCAGCCATCGCTGTTACTTGCTATTTTGCAATATCTTCCATGGACTATGTGGATGAGGAGGGGGATACACACACAGGAATTGCGGCAGCAAGGTACTTGCGTGATACAAAAGCGGAATGGGAAGGCCTGATCACAGAAGATGTGCTTCGAGAGGTCATTCGGCAAAATCGGCTAATCAACGAAACCTATCCTGACAGCCCGACAGATATTAAAACCAGCAACATTGGCTATTCCAAAAAACAGGGATTTTCTGATATTAGGGATTTAATTAACTCTGGATTTTCCGAGTTCCGAGAACATAATTACTATCGGGCAGACAGCTTATCAGAGGATGAGGTTGGAAAGCTTTATGATAACCGCATCTTAAATCTGGAGAAATGGCTTAATTCTGATGAAGCAAAAGACCAATTCAGTGAAAAGGAAAAAGCATTTCTGGTTAGTCAATATCAAAAACTGGAGACTCCTTTTTATTATGAATATGCAGGCGGTTTTACTGCTGTTTTGGAATATGCACCCACAATCATTATGCTGACCGTTTTGATTATGAGTTTCTTTGTAGCAGGTATCTTTTCAAACGAATTTGGGTGGAAAGCGGATTCTGTTTTCTTTTCCGCAAGGTATGGCAGAAATAGGGGGACTTTTTCTAAAATAGCGGCTGGGTTGATTGTTATTACCGGAGTTTACTGGTTGGTAATTCTGATATATTCCGCAGTAGTATTTAGTGTTGCAGGTATTGGCGGTGCAAATTGTGTTATTCAGACAAGCTGGGCTTTCTGGAAAAGTTTTTACAATATTACCTATTTGCAGGCATACCTCTTAACCGTGATTGGTGGATATGTGGGAGCATTATTCATTTTAGCTGTTTCCATGCTGGTATCTGCCAAGACACATACAACTGTTTTAGCTGTTACAATTCCATTTGTACTGTTATTCATTCAATCCTTTTTGGGTGGATTTTCAGTATTATCAGATGTATTAGGACTTTTGCCAGACCAGCTCTTGCAGATAAATATGGCAATTAAAACCTTTACTCTTTATGAAATTGGTGGGAAAGTGATAGGATCAGTTCCGATTATTTTAACAATTTATTCCGTTCTATTCCTTATTATTTTACCTGTTCTGTATCAGGTATATCGAAAAACAGAAATAAAGTAAAAAGCGAGTGAAAAACTAACTTGAAACTCTAAGCAATTTATGAGGTATTGATAAGGAAAAGAAAATCAAACAAATATAATAAGCCCGTCTGAAAGATAATCTTATACCTTTCAGACGGGCTGCTTTGTTATGGTTTTGCGGTGCTTATTCCGGTATCTCACCCACAAAGTTGTAGATGATTTTCACTTCCTGCTGTTTCTGTCCATCCACTTTCTTCATTTCGCCGACTACAATCCGGCTGATCAGACGGTGCAGCATGGCTTCGTCCAGTTCCAGAATGGCAGCATACTGGCGGCTTTCATCTGCTCGGTGATTACCTCCAGCCGGTTCTGTGCCTGTTCTTTTAAGTCTGCAAGGTACGTCCAGAACCTGCCGGACAAAAGCAGGTCATTGTACAAGACCGGACGCCATTCTTTCAGATAATCCCGGTGCATCCGTCCCCAGCGTCCGATAGGACGGGATTCCTCCGGCAGCCGCAGGTCAGGGATATAGTAGTCACCGACCAGTATATAGTCAATGCCGTTCTCGGTGATTCGTTTCGGTAAATGTTCCATAATCGACCTCCTGTATTCATTTTTCAGAATCCAGTTGATCGTGTCCCTGTTCGTGATAGATTCAAGGCAACTGAACTCTTCACGAAGTATTATGGCATATCTTTGGTATCGGTGGATGAGTCACTGGAATCAGTGCCTGCGGAAGAGCTACTACTGCCTCCGGCAGAGCTGCTATCGCCGTTGACTAACTTATAAACTAAATCAATGAGGTCCTGACCGGATTTTACATTGTTGATCTGTTCCTCTGTTGCTCCTAAGGCTCTTAGGTCTGCTTTTTCCTGTTCGGATAAAGTGTAGGACTTTGCAGATGCAATATCATCCAAAGAATCAGAATTGGAAGTTGTCTGTTCTACATTATCCTCATTGGCTTCTCCTTCGGAAGTCTGGGAGTCATTCTCATTTATCTCTGCCTTACTTTCCGTTGAGGTGCTATCTGTCGTTGCTTCCACTGTTCCAGTCTCTACATTAGGAGTAGCAGTCGGTTCAGGTGTTGCTGTAGGCTCCGGGGTGGCTTCCGCAGTGGTTTCTACCGGCACTGTAGTCTCTGGTTCTTCGGTAGTGCTGTTGCCACAGGAAGCAAATGATAAAACACTTATTGTTATCAATGATAAAATGATTTTTCTTTTCATAATACTCCAATCTACTACAATTTTTACAGATTTAGAACATTATAGCACAAAACAATAAAATTGAATATCAGGTTAATAAGGATGTAGGAAAATTAGAAATGCGTTGTAGACAGGCTGTAGACACTTGGTAGGTGGGATGTTTTCTCCTTGTATTTACTGGGTTTGCGGACAGCGATATAATTCGATGTCTACGCTCCGGTCTGCGCAGGCCGAGGTCCCCCGGACCTCGTGCGCCGTCTCGCGCTTCTTTTCATACGGTTACAGACCTGCGCCCAGTCGATTTATTACAGATGAAATTAAAAAGTGTTCATGCTTTCCAACACGAACGCAAGGGTGCAGTTTGAATATGAAGCCGGGAAAGCCTGTAATATCAGACCCGAACCTCCCCCTTATGGGGAGTGCACCAGTAAAATGCACCAACCCTTGGAAGAGGTGGTGCATTTTACAATTTAATTATATTTAGTCAAGATGTATTACATATGCCCCATCTTCTTCTGTAACCTCTAAGCCTTCTTCCTTTGCTCGTCTTATCATATCCTTGTAGATTCTTCTATATCTGTCACTATTTCCTGTTTTCCACAGGCTGTTACAGACAACGCACTTATTGTAAGCAGCATGGCTATTACTTTCTTTTTCACTTTTTATTTTCCTTTCATCTTTATGTCATGAGCTATAACCCCCGAATAACCAAGGAAAAAGAACGGCATCCCTATTGACTGATAACCGTCCTTTCTATAATTACTATTACTGTTCCAGTTTTACTGTTCCAGTTTATCCGCATATTTGATCCGGTAGATTCTCCGTAGGGAATCGTTGATACGCTCTTCGGAGATGGTACCGCTCTGTACGGCTTCCAGCACGCCGTTGTAGGCTGTCTCAAAGTTCTCCGGTGCATAGATCATATCACAGCCTGCGCGGAGGGCCATAACTGCGGCTTCATCAGCTCCGTAATAATTGGTAATGGCTGCCTGGTTCATGGCTCCGGATACGATCACACCATGGAAATTCAGTTCATTTCTCAGGATGTCCGTTACCACTGCACTGGACAGGGAGCAGGGGGTATTGTCTCCTGTCAGAGATGATGCTGCCATATTGCTGACACTGATCATCTTAGTCACGCCGTTATCAATACAGGTCTGGAAGGCTGCAAATTCATTGGATCTGAAGTCTTCCGCACTTCTGTCTGTGCTGGCCATGCCATCCTTTGTGCTCTGTGTCGTACTGCCGATACCGGGGAAATGTCCTACGCAGGCTGTCACTTTCTGTTCCTGTAATCCGGCCTGCATATAGGATACAAAAGAAGCTACGGTATCAGCCTCTGATCCATAGGAACTGCTGCCGGCTGCATTACCATCTATCACACTCAGGTCAGCGGAGGGTGCAAAATCAAGATTGAATCCCAATTCCGCCAGATAGCTGCCCACTGTAGTTCCCGCTGTATAGGCATTACTGGTATCTCCGGTAGCTGCAATGGTCTCCGGGGAATCAACTTTGGTGCCAAGTCCTGCCTCTGCCACAGCATCGGTACCGCTTCCTTCTCCGTCAACAGCAATAAATAAAGGATAGCTGGTGTACAGCTTCGTATTATCGATCATCTGCTTCAGCTGGTCTGCAGACTGTATATTCTTCGCTGCATATACAATACCGCCCACCGGGTATTTGGATAAAGCGTCCTTCGTTCCATCTCCTGCCTGTATTGCCGTAGACACTCCGGTAATGGATTCCGGTGTAGTGATAAACAGTCCCGCTACTTTGTCCTCCAGAGGCATATTCTGGATAATTGCTTCATCGATAATCGTATCCAGTTTCTGCTCATCCGTCAGCTCCGGTGCGGTCTCTGTCTGTTCTGTAGGCACAGGGATCGTTTCTTCCTCAGACAGCATTTCATCTACCTTATTCTGCTGTTCCTCATGGTTCCGGCTCATACCGGTGATCTTACTGACTGCAAATGCAATTCCCGCTGCCATTAATAATATCAGGATTCCCACGACCATATATGCAATGATCTGGTTTCTCTGTCTTCTTTTTCGTCTGATTTCTCTTTTGTCCTGCTGATTCTGTCCGTTGGTATCCATTTTCATAACTCCTCTATATGTACTGCGTTTCTATTGTACATGATATCGGTAGGTTTTTCCACTGGAAAATTGTACAACTATTCAGAGTCATGTAAAAATTTGAAAAATGGCCGTCGAATGCTTGCATTCGTAAGACCATTTTCTAATTTTTATTTGACGAAGTAGCCTCAGATGAGCAAACAACAAGCAATCTTGTTGTTCAAGAAAGCATCGAAGATGCGATTTTGCGAATGAGGCTCTGAATAGTTGTATAACATTAAGAGAGCGTACCGATCATCACTTCAATCAGCACGCTCTCTCAGACTGCAAGCTCCAATGGCCTGTCCTCTCTTTCTTTTGTTTGCTTTATCTTCCATTTTGTCTTTTGTTCTCTTTCCACTTTTCTTTTGTACGGATGTACTGTAATGTGAGATAATTTTTATCTTCTGTTGTTCATTACTTTTTCTTCTGTGTACTTGATGTTCTCTATGTAAATTTGGTTCTCTTTGGTAGTTCTATTCAGTTGTACATCATGGAAGATTGTGGTAGTACTTTAATTGTTAGGTGGACTGTACCTCTCTTTCTATAGATTCTTTTGTTCTTCTCTCCCAACCTTCTTTGTTGGGTTGTTCCGTTTCTCTTTTGTTAAGTTTAATATACTACATGGTTATGTATTTGTCAACACATTTCTTTAAATATTTTTGTTTATTTTCAATATTTTTACTGTGTTGTTATATTTTTACAATTTTTGATATTTTTCGATATATTTTCTGTCTTTTTAGAAAAGAAAAGGGCAAAGGGTGCGCCGCTGCCGGGGAAAGTGTAACGAGCCATGCCATCCGTAAGGATTCCCTTTGGGAATCCTTACGGATGACGGCTGTCGCCGTAACAATCCAAAAAAACACCCCATTTGTTGAGTAAACTCACAAATGGGGCATTTCTTTGTCTTGATCAGGCTCGTTACACGGCAAACTGGCTATTATACAGATTCGCATAGAAGCCGCCCTGTGCCAGGAGGATTTCATGATTGCCCTGTTCGATGATGTTTCCGTCTTTCATTACCAGGATGACATCAGCACTCTGGATGGTAGAAAGTCTGTGGGCTACGATAAAGCTGGTGCGGCCTTCCATCATTTTGGCGAATGCGTTCTGGATCTTGATCTCGGTACGGGTATCGATGGATGAGGTTGCCTCATCGAGGATCAGCATGGGCGGCAGGCACAGCATGACTCTGGTAATGCATAAGAGCTGTTTCTGTCCCTGGGACAGGCTGCCGCCGTCTTCGGTGATCACGGTGTCATACCCCTGGGGCAGACGCTTGATAAAGCCATGGGCATGGGAAGCTTTCGCTGCCTGGATGATCTCCTCATCTGTGGCATCCGGCTTGCCCATACAGATATTGTCACGGATGGTACCGGAACGCAGCCAGGTCTCCTGTAATACCATACCGTAATTGGTGCGGAGGCTTCCTCTGGTGATATCCCGGATATCGGTGCCATCCACTTTAATGGAGCCGGAGTTCACATCATAGAATCGCATCAGCAGATTGATGACGGTGGTCTTACCGCATCCGGTAGGACCTACGATAGCAACTCTCTGACCGGGTTTTACCTGCAAGTTAAAGTTCTGGATCAGCTTCTTCTCCGGTACATACTGGAAATATACATTCTTCATATCTACGTTGCCCTGAGCCTCTTCTAATACTCTTGCATCCGCAGCATCTGGCACCTGAGGCTCCTCGTCGATCAATTCAAAGATACGGCCGGCGCAGACAAATGCGTTCTGCAATTCTGTTACCACGCCGGAGATCTCGTTGAAGGGCTTGGTGTACTGGTTCGCATAGCTTAAAAAGCAGGACAGACGACCTACGCTGATACCGCCCTTGATGGCTACGAGCGCACCGAACACACCGACACCGGCATATACCAGACTGTTAACAAAACGGGTCGCCGGGTTCGTAATGGAGGAGAAAAAGATAGCTTTCAGAGAGCATTTCTGCAATCTACCGTTGATCTCTCCAAACTTGCTCTTCACCTCTTCTCCTCTGGAAAAGGTATTTACAATCTTCTGGTTGTCGATCATTTCCTCAATCAGGGAGGTCTGCTCGCCTCTGGTCTCCGACTGCTCCTTGAACATGGAGTAAGTCTTGGTTGCAATGAATTTTGCCACCAGGAAAGATACCGGAGTGATACATACTACTACCAATGTAATGGGAACATTGGTCACCAGCATGAATCCCAGCGTACACAGGATCGTCAGTACACCGGTGAACAGTTGGGTAAATCCCATCAGCAGACCATCTGCGAAAGTATCCACGTCCGCAATGACACGGCTCACAATATCACCATAAGCGTGAGCATCCAGATATCTTAAGGGCAGGATCTCCAGCTTTGCAAAAGCGTCAGTACGGATATCCCGGATCACATGATAGGTAATATAGTTGTTGCAGGTGTTCATGACCCACTGTCCTACTGCTGTGATGATCATGACGATGGCGATTTTTTTCATAATGGCAAAGATACCGGCCATATCTACCTGTCCCTTGCCTATGATCAGATCCACCGCATTACCGGTGAGGATCGGGATATATAAGGTCAGTAATACGGTCAGGCCTGCCAACAGCAGAGAAAGGACCAGTGCCGGTGTATATTTCCGGATATATTTCAGCACACGCTTCATCGTCTCTTTGTTATTTTTCTTCTGCATTACCGAACACCTCCTCTCTGTTCAGGGTACTGGGAATAATAAATCTCCTGATATACCGTACACTCCTTCAATAATTCGTCATGGGTTCCCATACCTGCGATCTCTCCATCATCCAGTACGATGATCTTGTCCGCATGGCGGATGGTGGAAGCACGCTGGGATACAATAAAGGTCGTAGTCTTGTTTTCCAGGGTACGAAGTGCCGCACGGAGTTTTGCATCCGTTGCATAGTCCAGTGCGGAAGCACTGTCATCCAGGATCAGGATCTCGGGATTTCTGACTAAGGCTCTTGCAATTGTCAGACGCTGTCTCTGTCCACCGGAGAAGTTTTTACCGTTCTGTGCCACAGCAGCATCCAGCTTACCGGGCTTGCCCTCTACCACTTCCGATGCCTGTGCAAGCTCCAGTGCTTTCCACATTTCCTCTTCTGTAGCATCCGTTTTGCCCCATTGGAGATTGCTGCGGATCGTTCCCTTGAACAGAACCGCCTTCTGGGGTACGACACCTATACGCCCACGCAATTCTTCGTCATTCATGGTCTTAATATCTCTGCCTTCCAACAGGATCTCACCCTCTGTTGCCGGGTAGAAGCCGGGAATCAAATTCACCAGGGAGGTCTTACCGGAACCGGTACCTCCGATGATGCCCACGGTATCGCCACGGTTTACGGTGAAGTTCATATCCTGCAAAGTAGGTGCACCGGCTCCCTGATAGGTCAGGGATACATGTTTGAAATTCAGGAAAGGTGCCTTTGGATCTACCTTATCTGCCAGCTTCTGCTCCTGTGTATTCTTCTCCGTATAAGCAGCATCCGCCCCGATTTCAAATACGGAAGCAACACGGTCTGCGCAGGCCAGAGCCTTGGTCATGGTCACGATCAGATTCGCCAGCTTCACCAGCTCTACCAGAATCTGGTTCATATAGTTGATGATCGCCACGACTTCACCCTGGCTTAAGTTACCGATGCTGACCTGTACCGCACCGGTATAGATCAGGGCAATGATAGCACCGTTTACGATAAGATAGGTCACAGGATTCATGCAGGCACTGATCTTGCCTACGAAGATCTGCATGGCAGACAGTGCCTCATTATTCTCCCGGAAACGCTCTTTTTCCTTTGCTTCCTGATGGAACGCACGGATGACACGGACACCGGTCAGATTCTCTCTGGTAATGCCCAGCACCTGATCCAGTTTGGACTGCACCTTTTTGTACATGGGAATCGTGGATAAAATAATACCGAATACCACGACAGACAATAAAGGAATTGCCACCACAAAGATCAACGCACACTTCACATCAATAGTGAATGCCATGATCATGGCACCGAATACGATGATCGGGGAACGTAAGAACAGACGTAAAGTCATATTGATACCGGACTGCACCTGATTCACATCACTGGTCATACGGGTGATCATGGTGGAAGTTCCAGCCTTATCGATATCCGTAAAACTCAGATCCTCAATATGATCAAACAATGCCTGACGCAGCTTGGTAGAAAATCCTACTGCTGCCTTGGCCGCGAAAAACTGCGCCGTAATGGAAGATGCCAGTCCCACCACTCCAAGCAGAAGCAGGAGCAGTCCCATTTTTCCGATATAGCCCATGTTACGGTTGGAAATACCATAGTCGATGATATTCGCCATTACCAGAGGAACCATCAGTTCGAAAAAAGCTTCCAGCAGTTTGAACAACGGTGCCAGTATGGACTCTTTCTTGTAATCCTTCAGATACATCATTAATCGTTTCATAAGATCCTCATTTCTATGCATTGTTCCATGCACTTACCGTGCAGTACACAACTGTTTTTCGTACTTCTACTCCCTTTTACTATTTACCGTTTTCCTTCATCTTACACTTCTGCTGTTCCGTAACAGACCGCCAGAGAATAACCGTCCTCCAGAATCCATTCTCTGAAACAGATCTGCTTTTCCTGCCATTTCTGTTCGTTGGAGAAATCCTCTCCCACAGCACTGCCGATTCCCTGACCGGTGTATTTGCCGTAGGCCTCTTTTCTGCTCCACAGTCGGTAAAACAATTCCGTACGCTCCGGCTCATCCTTCTCCTGCTGCAGCTCCCATTCTTCCTTTGCAAAAAAACGCTCTGCTGTCCGCTCTTTGTAGGGTACCCATTTTTGGATATCCACTCCCACTTCTCCGTTGCTGACCCCACAGACTACATAGTCTCCGGAATGGGACAGATTAAATTTTTTCGGGAAATTTACAATCTGCGGTTTGCCCTGTTCTCCATATTCATAGAAAAAAGAGAAGGGGGGTGTCTGCTCACTGAGCATCCGTGCCTGCAGCACTGCAAGCAGTTCATCCTCTTCCAGAAACAGGATTTCGGTATTTTCCGTCCTGTCCATCACATCCAGTGCCACCTTCTGCAGCAACATCCCGGCACCGAGACTGGCTGCTTTTGCTCCGATGCCTTTCAGCCGTTCTGCTTTTTTACACCGCACCGGATCCACGCATTCTGCCGCTTCCCGTAAGAACTTCCGCCTTGTCTCATCCTCACCGGGATACAGATGCAATACATAAATTCCTACAGCCATATTCTTCTCCTGACGAATTTCCATATCCATCCAATAGAAAGGCTGTCACATGGAAATCATTTCATGCGACAGCCTTATTATTATTCTTCCGGCTTTGCGGTAATTGCCAGATGCAGTTCGTCTAACTGCTTCTGCTCTACCGTACCCGGTGCTCCCATCATAATGTCCATGGCATTCTTGTTCATGGGGAAAGGAATGATCTCACGGATGCTTTCCTCACCACAGATCAGCATGATCATACGGTCTACGCCGGGAGCGATTCCTGCATGAGGGGGTGCTCCGTAGCAGAATGCATTATACATGGCAGGGAACTTAGCCTTCACATCGGCTTCACCTAAGCCCACCAGTTCAAATGCCTTGATCATGATCTCGGGATCATGGTTTCTCACTGCACCGGAGGACAGCTCTACACCGTTGCAGACCAGATCGTACTGGTATGCCAGGATTTCCAAAGGATCCTGATTGTTCAGCGCATCCATGCCACCCTGGGGCATGGAGAACGGGTTATGACAGAATTCCAGTTCTCCGGACTCTTCGCCGATCTCATACATCGGGAAATCCACGATCCAGCAGAACTCATAGCAATCCTTCTTCATATGCTTCTCGCTGGCTGCGCCGAGCAGCTTTCTGTAGACACCTGCGGTCTTCTGTGCTTCCAGCTTCTTGCCTGCGGCAAGACCGACAAAGTCACCGTTCTTAAGACCTAACGCCTTGATAACTTCTTCCTTACGATCCTGTAAGAACTTGGAGATACCGCCTACGAACTCTCCGTTCTCATCTACACGGAACCAGAAGCCCTTGCGTGCAGTCTGTACCTCTACCTCTGCACAGATCGCATCGATCTGCTTACGGGTAGCGGTGAAATCATCTACTACGACAGCCTTTACGGTCTGACCTTCAAAAGCTGCAAATCCGCAGCCCTGCATTACTTCCGTGGCATCGGTCAGCACCAGATCGATACGCAGATCCGGCTTATCGGAACCGTACTTGTCCATAGCCTCCAGATAAGGGATGCGTACGAAAGGCGCCTTGGAAGCTTCTTTATAAATGCCGTACTTTTCAAATACGGGAGGCAGCACCTGCTCTACAATGGAGAACACATCTTCCTGGGAAGCGAATGCCATCTCCATATCTAACTGATAGAATTCTCCGGGAGAACGGTCCGCTCTCGCATCCTCATCACGGAAGCAGGGAGCGATCTGGAAATAACGGTCAAAACCGGAGGCCATCAGGATCTGCTTGAACTGCTGGGGTGCCTGGGGCAGAGCATAGAACTTGCCGGGATGATTTCTGGCAGGAACCAGATAATCTCTTGCACCTTCCGGAGAGGAACAGGTCAGGATAGGCGTCGTGATCTCCATGAAGTTCAATGCATACATTCTCTGACGCAGTTCCGCCACGATCTGGCTTCTCATTACGATATTTTTCTTCATGTTCGGATTTCTCAGATCCAGGTAACGGTATTTCAGACGGGCATTCTCGTCTGCATCCTTGGACTGATTGATTTCGAAGGGAAGTGCATTGTAAATACATTTTCCCAGAATCTCGATCTTATCGGGTACTACCTCGATCTCACCTGTGGGCAGATTTGCATTTTTGCTGGAACGCTCTCTTACCACACCTTCTACAGAAATTGTGGATTCCTTATTAACGCCATCCATGACATTCATCATTTCCTCGGTCTCTACTACCAGCTGGGTGGTTCCGTAGAAATCACGCAGAATGACAAAGCCGAGATTCTTGCTGACTTTTCTCATGTTCTCGAACCAGCCGACCAGAGTGACTCTCTCACCGACGTTGCCGATCCGAAGTTCATTACAATTATGTGTTCTGGACTGAATCATTGCTTATGCTCCTTGTCTGTTGCTTTTATCTCTTTAATTCTTCCTTATAGAATTCCACGAATTCTTCGTAGCCTTCCTTATTCAGCTGTTCCTTCTGGAACTTCTTGTTCTTGTTCATGCGGGCTACCAATACCTGGGTACCATCCTTACGGGCTTCCTGCGCCTGTGCGATCACTTCACACAGTCTGGTACCGCTGACACCCTTCTCGATCAGATATGCCACCTGCTTCGGTCTCGTGGGCACTTTGAAGCCTCTCTCCATGAGCAGCATGATGATACGCTCGAAGCCGATGGAAAATCCGCAGGCGGGCACATCATTGCCGGTGAATTTTCCTACCATCTTGTCATAACGCCCACCGCCGCCGCAGCTGCCGCCGAATTCCGGCATAGCGATCTCAAAAATGGTTCCGGTATAATAAGACATACCTCTTACCAGAGTGGCATCAAATACGATCTCAAAATCGGAAGCCTTGGTTGCTCTGACGCTGTCCATGATCTCTCTGAGACTTTGGGCGATCTCGGGCTCTAAGAATCCTTCCAGGGTATCTGCCAGATAAGCTACCCCATCCTCGGCACTCTCCAGGCCTTTGAACAGTTCCAGATACTTGTCTACACATGCCTTATCAAAACCGTTCTCCAGAAGTTCAGCTTCCACGCCTTCCAGACCGATCTTATCCATCTTGTCCAAAGTGATGAATACGCTGTCATAGGACTCTTCGGGGAATCCGCTGTAAGCAGCCATTGCTTTCAGGATACGGCGTTCATTGATACGGATCTGGAAATTTTTAAATCCAAGCCTGCCCAGTGTGGTGGTGGTCGCCAGAATCAGCTCGATCTCTGCTAAGTTAGAAGGCTCACCGAGAATATCGATATCACACTGCATGAACTGACGATATCTTCCTCTCTGAGGTCTGTCCGCTCTCCATACATTGCCCATCTGCAATGCTTTAAAAGGAGACGGCAGGGATGCCGCATTGTTGGAATAATAACGTACCAGAGGCACCGTCAGGTCATAACGCAGACCACTGTCCACGACCTCTTCCTCTGTGACTGCGGCTGCCACGTTCAGTTTCTCGCCGCGCTTTAAGATCTTGAAGATCAGCTTCTCATTGTCGCCGCCCTGCTTGCTGCTTAAGTTTGCAATGTTCTCCATGCAGGGTGTCTCTATCGGTGTAAAACCAAATTTGCCGTAAGTTTCCTTGATCACGCCGATCACATAATCACGGATCGCCATTTCTTCCGGCATAATATCTTTCATTCCCGTAACAGGCTTCTTATTCAGTGCCATACTATACCTCATTTCCTTTTTCATTAATCTGTTAGAATTTTACACTGTTTATGTGCCTTTTTCAAGGTTTTTTGCTGTTTTTCCTAAAATACAAAAACAGAGATCAGGAAACTTTTGTGTTTCCACAAGCTCTGTTTATTTTCATGAATACAGTTTATCTTTAATTTCCAGACTCTGCCATAGTTCGGATTGCATCTACGGTATTCTGATACTCCTGCTGAACTTTCCCGTAAGCTTCTTCATATCCGTTGAACTCTCTTCCCCGGAGTCTCTCCGTAAGGGATGCGCAGACTTCGTAAAGTCCGTCCAGTCCCAGATTCAGGCAGATTCCTTTTAATGTGTGGGCAGCACGGAAAGCTCCCTCTGCATTTTGTTCTTCCACTGCCTTTACCAGACTCCTATAGCTTGGCTCATCAAGGAATTTCAGGGCAAATCGCTTCACCATTGCTTCACTACCCATTCTGCCCAATACACCTTCAAAATCGGCTCCTATACTCTCATAGCATTCTTGTACTGTCATCTGCATTTATTCTATACCACACGGCATTATCATCTTTTCTTATATCTGATATTGTTCCGGTTCCATCTATATGCCCTGATACTATGTGTCCTCCAAATCTTCCATCTGCACTCATCGCACGTTCAAGATT
>ENA-ORNF01000570-ORNF01000570.1-human-gut-metagenome-genome-assembly--contig:-NODE-570-length-37503-cov-14.960078_pt1 | contig 37503 bp, 31 predicted proteins | sample MGYA00242110_ERZ509012 | MGnify/ENA primary metagenome ERZ509012 (study PRJEB26280, sample SAMEA2338714) | human gut metagenome | biome: human gut; feature: human-associated habitat; material: faeces...
ATCTCCCGTTTTATTGTTACTTTTGCATACGAAGAGTTCTTTGAAGGTTACGCAATGCGCAGAAGGATGATGCAGTAGATAACTAACTAAATCGTAACCTATTACTATCATGAGCAATTAACCTACGCTCATTTCCAATAAATTACACTCTTTTCGTAACTTAGTATCACAAATGTTAAAATTCTCTAACAATGACTGTAGCCGCCTTTGAACACTTAGGCAGTTCAGTTGATATGTAATTCTTGATTTCACACGCAATTGGCTTCATCTTTTGATCGTTATCCCCTGTCCAATAAAGGCCACGAAGCCCCAATGCATCCATGTACTTAGCCATCAAACCAACTTCCTCAATATGAGGATATCTCCAGTATGACGAATTCCCTGGATCAAAGGCCTCAATCATTCCGTGATAACTCATGTTTCTGCTCGTAATACTTGAGGTATTATGAAGGTGGAACCACTTGTCGTATGTCGGCTTTAGAACATAACAGATTAAGCCAGGTCGTCTTACACCTTTCTCTTGTGGGGCACGTAATAACTGGCCTCCACACAATTCTTCGCCTATAATCCATTCCTTTACCCCTAAAGATTCACACATCATAGCCGCTGCAAGTTCTTGGTAACTCTTCGTCAATTGATTAACACGAATGGAGAGGGGCTTTGAGGATTTGACCGAATTGCCCTTCATATTCATAATATTTCCTATGAAGGTATAATTCCCTTCATTTCCCTTTTTAACTTCAATGTATAGGATATATGTAACTCCATCTTGCTTTGCAATTTCTGCTCTTTGATCTACAGCTGTCCAGTCTACTTGGTGTCTATATAACTCTTTAAAGACGGCCTGTACCGACGGGTTTGTTGTAGATTTTAGGGTATAAGTGTCATCGGCGTCAAGATAGAAATTGACAGCATCGAGGAACTCACTAAGATTCTTCTCCAGTATACCGTCTCTCGTAACAATCGAAACTACAATATTGTTATTGGCTTTTATTCCTTTTTGTGGAACGGGCATCCCGTTAAGGAAACAATCTAGGGCAGATGCCAATTGTTGATTTAACTCTTGATAGGAACGGTTCTTTGCGTCATCAAATGACTCGTAGCTAATCGATCTGCACGTCTGAGGTGTTGTCCAATTGAAATCAAATTGGTTAGGGTTAATGGCGTTTCCAAAGCGGATAGTGCCATAAGCGTCTATAATAAAACGCTCATCTCTTTTTTCCTCTTTTGTTATAACATTTACAGTAACATATGAGAGCGCCTCTTCAATATTACTAGTGAAACTCCGTTTATGCTTTCTCAAAAGTTCAAACAGAATACTCTCAGTTCCAGATGGCCAAGTATCTTTTGAGTCAGTCGCATTGATCGATATATACACTTTTTTTTCAGCTTCTCTTTTTTTGAGTCTTTCTAACCGAGCTCTTTCAGCAGCTTGGGCATTTCTTTGCTGCTCTTGAATGCGGCTAATACAAAGGTTTATCTTAATTTCAATATTGTGCTTTGCCGTTGCGTCATTTGCGAACTCGGAAGCTGATTGACAGGCTATGAATAGCTCTTTGGCCCTTGTATACTTTCCTTCGCCAAATTTGACTAATGCTTCATGCAGTGTCTGATAGCCATTAGCAAAGACAGATTGTGCTGCAATAAAAAGGGTTAGTATCGTAAATGCAAAACGTCTCATAATCAATTATTGCTTAATTCTATTCTTTTCTCAGTGGAATCCACACACTTAATTTTTTCGCTATATTCTATTACCTCATTTTCATCCATCGTTTCAGAGGCTTTATTATTCATAGATGTATGAAGATTTTTGCAGAGCGATGTTGCTTTGCGCGACAACGAGTCATATTGGGGCTTAATAATAGAAGGGTTGGAGGCCTCTAAAATCTTAATCTGTGATAATATAGTTTCAATGCTCTCTATAGATTCTTTAAAGTCTTCGAGGCCAGCTTCTTCATTCACTCTAGCGCAATCAGAATCAAAATCAATCAATAACGCACTATGTTGATTTATAATTTCGGTTTGTGCTGCTTTCCTCTCAATCCGTTGTGATACTATTGGGCGAACTATCAAGTAAATAGCAACCAATAAAGCTGCGGATAGAATAATTGGCAAATAAGATTTCTTAAATTTATCCCATCTCTTTTTGTTGTGCTCTCTGTTGATTCTATCTTCCTCTGACTTACGTTTTTTGTTGATCTCAGTCTCAATATATTTAATTTTATCCGCAAACGTTCGGTCAGAGTTTAACCAGTCACGATAAACAGATGAGTCAATCCCTGTTTCAGAACATGTTTTCAAAAGATTGCACTCGTTGTCGTGATAGCATTTAACGAATGCCTTCTTAATCTCTTGAACGTGTTCATTATCAATGGCAGTAAGAACTCCATCAAACTCTTTGTCAGACTTTCTCCAACCATTCACTCTCTCTACACTTACGCCAGCCGAGGTACATGCTTTCTGGAGGTCACAACCATTTGATTCGTAAAACTGAACAAATAATTCTTGTAACTGCTTCTCATGTTCACGTTCAATGACGGTCAACCCATCGTCAAACGCCTTATCGGTCCTCCTCCATGTCCAGGCGGTATCACTGTCAATACCCAGAACAGAACACGTTTTAACAAAATCGCAACCGTTTTTCTCGTACCTTAACTTGAACTGGGCCTTCTGCTGCCTTATTCTTTCCTCAAGTTCTTGAGCTAGGCGAATCCTTTCAGCTTCTTCAGACCTTTCAGCCTCAATACGCCTAACTATTTCATTGTATCTCGAATCAAAGGTTGAGTCCTCATTCTGCCATTCCTTGAATGTGAGGTACGGAATGCCCAAAATGTTACAAGCTTGGTCAATATCTTTTTTTTCTTGGAACTGGCCTAACAATAAATCTTTCTGGCGCTGGAGTTCAATTTGTTTCCCCCGTTCTACCCGATTAAGTCGCTCTATCTCTATACGTCTATTCATGCCGATTTCTCTTTGTGTCTCGACAAAAGATTTGAATAGCGTATTGACGTAAAATGAATGAACACCACATATTACAATAGGAGGCTCTGCAGTCCAGTCCTTATGCAAAAGCTCATCGATGGAGTCAAGCAACAACTTTAACTCCTGAGAGCAATATATCGTTCGAGTGTTATAATCTTGATTAATTCTATTTATCGAGTCCTCTCGGGCGTTTTGTATAAGACGACCGGCAAGAGTCAAAAGAACTTCATTTTGTTCTGGATAATCATCTTCGAGCCTTCCCAATGATGCCTGTGCATCATACGCTTGTTTCTCCTTATTCTGCAACAAGTAAGCTATGTATGCCCAATAAACTTCCCAATACTCATCTTTCGCAGATTGTTCGTACATCTCGGTGTACCTTGTGGGTTCAAGCATCGAGAATAGTTGGAAGTAATATGATTTTAATGCGTCATCCTCGTACTCTTTCATCCACGAATCCAACTGCTGCAATTTGCGGTTTAATTCAGCAAAAAAGTTCTGTTCAATAACGGTCTTAGTTTCACGAATACCTTTAAGAACTCCCGCGGACAATTGTCCCATTGGTTTTTTGCTCTTCTGCTGAATTTCCTCCTTGATGGGTAACACAAGCTCATCTGCTAGACCTAGAGCGGCCTGCAACTCACGCAACCGTTCTTCTCCCTCTTTAGAAATAAGTCCGTTCTTATAAAGCTTTTTGCACTCTAAGCGATATGAGAGTTTATTCTCATTTAGCAACTGACCACTACTCTTGGGCGCCTCATTTATTGTGGTATAAGTAGTTGTATTGTTACTATTAGTTTGTGTAACATTGTTGCTATTAGTCGTGGTGCGATTATCAGTTGAATTAACTCCGCCTGTAAATGTGTTGTTGTCACCAACACTCGCAGAGGGGCGATTATTTGTAGCAGGGAGATCTGCGCCACAAGCAGGGCAACATTCATAGTCTTCCGGCCAAGAATGATTACACTTTGGACAAGTCTTCATAACCATCTCATTTATAGAGTCTTTGTTCGCGATAAAGTGCATTCTTCAAATGCTTGCTGTTCTGCACGGGATTATTCATAAGCATACCATAAGAGAGGATTATTGCAGGCTCCTTCATTTGATAATGCTCACGTAGCAGTCTTGAGTCCAACCCTTCAATATCATTGAATTCGGGCTTTATTCCGTCGTTAAGCCAAGAGCGCAACATCTCAGCTGCTTTCCCGTCAAGTTTTATCAGATCATCTGTCGTCTGTTCCAACAATGCCCCTGAATACCCTTCCTGAACTAGGCGAGTCCTTAATTGCTGCCTGTTAATTACATCCATGCTCTTTATAGGCACCGAATTAAACAAATAATGTGTTAAATTCCTTACAACAGTTTCTCCGGCATACCTCGCATCAATTTCTAACGGGTTATAGTTGTAACCCCACGGATTAAAATAACAGGACATACCACGATTGTACATATTGTCTGCTTCTATCCATTCTCTTCTAACATCGTCAGAAACATTGTGATGTCCTATTCTCGACTCAGCTTGATATTGATGTCTTAATTCATGAGTTATTGTATCAATAATTTCAAATGGAGACTTCCTATGTTTCAGTAATTCTTTCGACAAATAAAGCCTACCATCTCCATTATTGTACCCATCTACTCCGGGCTCCAGTTCTTTGTAAGAGATATCATTATATGATACCAGTTCAAAAGCTTTTGCAACCGCATTGGCGTAAACCTCTGAAAGAACCATTCTTTCCTGTGCAGATAGAGTAACCCACCCCATGATGACACCTAGAGGGAAAAACTTTTTTGCGGCCTCTGAACATTTCTCCAGTCCGAAATCACGTTCTTCAATAAAATGCGGTCCCAGCGTTTTAAAGACATCCAAGTCTTTGAAATCACTGTCAATAATTTCGTTTATATCTTCAAGGATTCGTTCACGTAAATCATCTATCAGAACGCTTATGTCCGGATAATTGACCCTGAGCGATGCTTTGCAACTGTCTATAACTGCTTTTACGTCCGGCATTTCTGATAATGTGCGCAGGTCATGCTTGGCATCGGAAGGATGCTCCATACTTCTGGATGCCGCCGAATGTGCGCGATCTGACTGCTTGGCTACGTTAGTATTTTTTTGAGGAAGATGGGTGTAGATGCGCATCCCGCAGCGCTCACAAAACAAATTGCTGGTGAGAACCTCATTGCCACAGATCGGGCATTTGTCGGATGATTTATATCTGTCGTAGTTATACATTGTTCTACTTGGTGTGTATTATTTTTGTTATTTCACCTTCGTTGTCTGTATCAACGATATAAAACATGCTGAAACCTCTCTTGCAGTACGATTGCTTAGGAGACCTCGCGTATAAGAACTGATATCCCAATGAACGGTTATCTTGTGACACTCGCATAACCTGTTGCAGATTGTCCTTACTCAGGCCCAGGCGTTGATATACCTCAGTTTCTACTTTCTGCCGGATGATAGACAGGTTGTTGTCCACCAAATCACGGACGTAAGCGTGAATATCATCAGCCCTATGCGCCCCGCCAGCAACAACTTCTACAGTTTTGGGACGGTATCGAACTTTGGAGTGCTCATCTGTCGGGGTCCCTAACAGTATAGCCCTATAGTCAAAAGCTATTTTAGGTTGCATTGAAAGAATCGGACAACCGAATAAGTTAAACTCCAGGATTGTAAACATCGCTCTTTCATCTTCATCTCCGTTGTGGCAAGTTCGGAAGTAATCTTGCTTGGCTTTAATAAGAGCGAGACCTGCAGGAATGCCTTTATGGAGATAAATGTTGTAGAGTTTCATAAGCAACTCTGAGCAACCCTCCATATCCGGTCCGCCTAATGCGACATCACAAGCGCCACAATACAACATTGTACCGTATGACAATGCCGACATCATCATTGATTCTTCCAAATTATAACCAATAAAACGAGCGCCGTAGCATGCAACCGTATTGAAGATATATGGTGCGGATTCGGACATCATTTGTGGTTGAGTAGCCACAGTATATCTTTCATGGGCGTTGTCTTCGCCTATAAAAAACGGGGTTTCATAACTCTTGTCACCGTGAAGGTTGCATACGAGGAAATCAATTTTCTTAAGCTCGTGAACATAACCGGCATACATTTCCTCATATTGTGTATCCAGTTCCGGGCTGACAATCATTCTATTGTTCAGAGGGACATAATCCTCAGACAACAACGCTGTAGGAATATCTCGCATCATCTCATTGGATGCACGAAGCCAACTCTGGGTTGTTGTCATTGCAGCGCCACTAATCGGAATACCATCTATAGCAAGATCGACACTCTCATTAAGATATGCGGCAAGGCCATCTACTCCACATTCTTTTAACAAGGGCAACCGACCAACAGCAAACCGAGGCATCAGGGATATGAAGTCTTCAAGTCTAACTTCGCCGGTTGATAAGTCGAAGCAATAGGCCATATCAGAATACAAGTGCTCATTTCCCGCCCCTATTAGAGGATTAGCTATCTTAGGCATGGGCACGATATCATCACCTCCTAAAATGAACAGAGGGCAATAGTTAGAATCTGAAAGGCCGAGACCGATATAAAAGTCATTCAGGGCAGAAGCGAAAGTGCGCCAATCTGTTTTGTCAGTACCATCATACAACTCATCGGAGATGTCCACAACATGCCAGCAAATGAATGAAGCACATGCTGATACATACGAGGATATGGCATTGACAACCCGATCGTGCGTATCGCAAAGCATCGAGGCTAAACGATATGTGTCTGTAAGTATTAATCCAGTTAGCATATTATCATTTTAAGTCCGTGCCGCAGATGGGGCAGCATGAGATATCGTCATCGTCAATGGGCTGGCCACAAGTCGGGCAGGTGCGGGTGTTGACATTTACGTTAACGGAGGTTCCACGTACTACGCTCGGGGTGTTTTCCGATACTCTTATACGAGTTGCAGAATCAAGGGCCTGTGATTGGGTTTCATCTGTTCTGCCTTGCTCGTGCTGCATCTGTTCGCGGTATTCTTCTTTAATGTCCTTAGCATCATTGAAGCGTGTGGTGGCAAAACTCTGCATTGCCTCTACCAAGGAACTGACAAGATTCTGTTGGCCGACATTCTGCGTTCCACTCATTTGGCCCAAAGTATTCAACAATAGCGTTATAATCTGCATCTGCTGGCCGGCATTCGCTGTCTGAACATCACGCATGTTAATATTGTTTGCTTCAGCCATCCTTAACATCTGCAGGTACAGTTTTTCGCGTTCTTCCGCATTAGTTTTGGCAAGTTCAGCTTCGGTGAGGTGAGAGAATGATTCTGCGAACTTTGCCTGAGCACCGGCATCCATTCCAGTGATGTTTTTAGCGACCAACTGATCCGCAGACATTGTGCTTTCGACCTCGGCAATAGATATATCTTTATTTGCCTTAATCTTTTCCATTGCCAAATCATGCTCATACCTCTCCTTTAGCGTTTTCAGTTCTCTCTCCGCTTGATCACGTTGCTCTTCTAATTTGCGGCGAGATTCGCGATCCTTGACATTCTCTTCAAGATTCATCAATTTCTCCAATCGAGCAAGCGCATCTTCTTTTTCCCGGAGTTCTCTGCGATACTCATCATCCTTTATCTTCTCTTCGACTTCATGGTCTGCTAGAGTCTCTCCGCGTGTAAATTGCCCTTGTTGTTTCTTTCCTGCTAGGGCTTCAGCCGCCGCTGCATTCTCAAGGCGGTGTGTCTCTGCCTCATCAATCAGTTTTTGCCTATCGAGAACATATTTGCGGCCATAAATGGCGGCTTCCAAATCCCAATTTTCCGACTCTCTGGCTTTATCTTTACGGAAAGCCGCCCATGCAGCATCACTAATTTCGTCATTATCCTCCATTTTTTGGAGTGTCAATGTTTTATCGGCCTCCATTTTTTGGAGTGATGTGGCCAGCAAAGATCGTACACGAAGTTGTTCTGAGACCTCATTCCTGTCAAACCGGCGATTCTCCAGGTCTGAGAGGAATATCTCGAACTCTTCCTTTGAAACCAAATTGTTACGTTGTATTTCGAGCAACGCTTTTTCCAGATCTGCTTCATTTGTTGCCTCGCGGATAACTTTCTGGTTCATTAACAAACTGACAAACTGCTCCATTTCATTGGTGTGAAGCAAATTGTCCTTGTTGATTTCATCAAGACTTACTCGTAAATCCTGTTCGGAACGTGCTTCACGGATCTTCTGGTCATTTTCCTCAGAAGCAATCCTGTTGCGGAATTCGTTGGTGCGGAGCAAAAAATCATACTCCTGCTCGGAGCAGTAAAGTTGTTCTTCTACTTGCCTGAACCGCCTTAATTGTTCGCTTGTTGTCGCTATATCAAGTATATCTGTAATGACAACACCATGAAGCACCTTTGGCAGATTATACATCAAGCGTTCTTTAATAGCATTGAAGGTAACTTCGTCCAATCCACGTTCAGACACCTCAATTTCCCTGAAGCAGAAATGCAAATGGCTGTATACCGCGCGATCGGCACTTTTGACCACATCGTCAACTGTTACGGATTTGCGGCCAGCTAAATAATTGGCAATGAAATCCTTAAAGTCTCCGATTTGCATTTGAGAGCTTACCCCTACTTGTATGTCCAGATTGCGAGATTGTACAATGTACGGCTCGAAGATTGCGGGGAAAATACGGTCTGATTTCAGATACACATCAATAATCGTGTCTTTTTTCAGACGGCCGATAATCTGCTGCACTCTGCGGCGGCGTTCTTCTCTTTGCAGAGCGCTCTCCTCTCTTTTGTGTCCGGTAAAGAAACGATATATGCCATCCGCAAAACGGGAGAAGAATCCTTGATTCTCATGTTTGCGGCGTTCCGCCTCAATATCGGCTGCTGCTTTATGCTTGTCGTCGAAAACATACATGCCGCTGCTCATCTGAGCCACCTCCTGGCCGTCAACATAAATAATGGCGCTGGTCCCTTCCTCAATGACCAAACCCTCAAGGTGTTCGGAGACATAGCTCCATTCGTCGGCAGCTATGTGGCGTGCAAGCTCTCCCGGCTGAAGTTTCCAGATAGCTTTATTACGGACAAGAGCGGCCGCATCAGTTGTGTAATTGGAATTAACGGCCTGCACAAAAGTGGCGTCGGATTCTCGGCGTGAACTACCACGTGTGGAATCAATAATACTCGCACTGACTTCGGTTTGATCTGTCGTAGGATTCTCATGACGGGCACGGTTGGCTTCTGCAATAGTTTGTCTTATTATGGTCAGGTCATTCCCATCTCTTTTCCACCGCGCTAAGTAAACACGGTTATCGTTAGGGTTACGATATGCCCAACTTGCATATGCATACGGATCTGCCATCGCCCTTTCATAAGTCCAGCGTGCGATTGCGCGGTTTATAAAACCTTTTTCCCGAGAATCTGCCTCCGCGTATTCAAGGTCAACATGTTGGGGCGGGATACTTTACTCTTTCAATGAGCGCTTGCATTTAGGACAAAAATTGAAGTTAGGTTGAATTTTGTCGTAGCCGCAATGAGGACATTTCATAATGTTATGTGTTTTAAAATTCACTTAATGCTATAAGCGTGGTCTTTAAAATGGAATTTAGAATCTAACATTTTCTGCACTAAGCATGAATCAGTCATTCTGTAGTAACAATATACATTAAAAGACTAAATTGTCAGATTGACGCAAACATAATAATTTTTTAGCAGAAATGACAGAAAAAGCCCTAAAACTGATATGATTACCATGAGCGTTATGCAGCGTAATCTAAATAAAAAAATCGGGCATTTCAACCTTGTACTCTTTGTCAAGAAGATGGCACTGTTCCCTGATGATACTCCTCTTCTTGATGGCTGGTACCAGGCAGTATTTCTCATACAGGTTTTTGTACTTTAGCTGTTCTTCGGCGTGCAGCTTGGAAAAGTCCGTGACGTGGGGCAGAAGCAGCTTGGCATACGCGGTAGCTATCTTCTTCACGGCCTTCAGGTCCCGGAGGTCAGAGGATAGGTCGTATGAAACGATATCTTCGAAAATGCAGGCATATTCAGGGCGGAAACGCATAGTATGGAAAATTTCGGAAATGTACTCCGTGTTCAGCGACCAGCCGTCAACGATACTGCCGATTCCTAGGCGAGGCATCTGCCAGCCCTGGATGAAACCGTGGAAGCGGTCTAACGTTGCCGAATCCCGGAAGATGCCCGGCAGGTAGCGGTAATAATCGTTGCCGGAGGGCAGCATTTCGTCAGTCAACCCTATATTGCCGATGAGTCCCAAACCGCATTCGGACTGGAACTGTACGTTGTCGATGGCTGCCTTGCCCGATTCGAGGTAACCTTTGAGAATGGAACGTACCTCATCGTCCTTAATGTCGAATGTGGTGATTTCGTCAATCAGCACCGCATCATGCGTCTTCATGAAGCCGAACTGCTTGGTGGCCCGGTTGTAGAACATGCGTGCACGCGTGGTGCCGCCATTGCCGACCAGCCAGAGATACTTGCTCAGGTTGTTGTAAACATAGGATTTGCCAGTGCCTTTGGGGCCGAGTTCAATCGTGTTCAGGCGGGGTTCAACCGCGACCAGGAGGCGAGACAGGAATTCGTGCTTGCGCATGAGTGTATCCTCCTCATTCTCTCCGATGAAACTGTCAGGATTGTATTCCATCGTGGCAATCAGGACGTCCATCCATTCCTCAATGGTGAATTGGGTACGGGCTTTCAGAAAGTAGTCATAATCAATAGAGTAAGGGCGGAACGGCCGGAAATCAGTCATGTTCACGTATCCATTCTTCCGGCCCTGCGGCTCAAAATACACCAGTGAGATATTGCCCCAGTTCTCACCGTCGATTAGGTCATCCACATGGCTTTCAATCACGGAAGGTAGGATGTAAGCATCGCTCTGCAAGTCCACGTCGGCGATATTAAAAGCTGTCTTGCCTGCCTTCAAGTCGCTTTGGACCACGAACCGGCATGTAAGGTTTACTTTCTCTCCGCGCAGCAGCTGCTGACGGATTTGGCCACCGTCATTGGTCATCTTGGTGTCAAGGTAGTCCCTGACGGCATCGCGGTCCACAACACCAGCAGTGTCGGAGAATCGCTTTACAATGTAGTCTTTTATGAAAGACGGAAGATTCCGTCCCACGAAAAGACTGTCCATGTTGCCGGACTTGTACACCGCCAAATCCGGAAATGTCTTTTTAATCTTGTCGCTGATGTCCATTGGTTATGTGTCTTTAAAATGAATTATCTACTTCTGCCCCCTCGATGTGTATAACGATACGCGCCTGCGGGATTTCTGCCTTTTGCATAGAATCGTTGACAATTACCTTCCGGCGGACTGCCTCTTCATTCTTCACTAGCCAGGATGGCCTTCGTGCTGCCACGGCCTCCTTCATGCTTTCGCGCAGCATAAGGTGGCTGGTCATTTCAAATTCCTTGAAAAATGGCCTGCGTTTCATGTTGGTGTAGGGACTCATATAAAGGTCTTTCCGTGGGTGCATGGCGGGCCTGACCTCGGCTTCCATTCCATGCCGCTTGAGTTCCGCCTCAAACTCTGCGTCTCTGAAATCATAAATTATGACCGTCTGACCATTGTCGGTTTTGATGACCTCGCTAAAGGCATATCGTTCATAATGCTTTTTCAACACTGCGAGAATTCGGAACGCAAGGACGGTCCGGACATGTTCTATGCCGGACAGTTTTTTCAGGGCCACCTTGCTTTTAATGACGCCGATGTCTAAAATGGAGTATAATTTTCGCAGTCTCATAGTTGTGTAATCTATTCTTTGCACTCAAACAGGAGCATGACGGTACCGCCAAGTTCAATCAGGTCTCCGTCCCTGAGGCGGAACCTTGACTCGGAATCCCGAAGTTCATACTCCTCGCTGCCGTTTGCGCCTTCACGGATGACCGCCGTTTTGCTGCCATCCGGACGGCATCCATAGAGTGTTGCTTTCAGGTAAAACGCCTCGTTGTCATAAATCAGGTCGGCGTGGGTGCCGCTTACATGGAAATTGAGTTCCTTGAGCACCTTATCCTTCTCCATGTCATTGATGGCAATCTGGTTCTCACGGAAGGGGCGCTCATTATTGCTCTCGGATTCTCCGCGTCCGATGTGGAAGACCGTCCTTTCCGTAACATTGAGTTCATAAGTCTTTTTCATCATACTGCCATGTCCTCCGGCAACTGTGATACGGGCTTTTCCGTTCATCTTTTTCTTGACCTCTTCCTCTATTAAGAACGAGAACCAGATGGCATCTTCCAAGACGCATGAGGACTGGATCTTGGATGACGGCTTACCCATCCTGACGATGATATCTGCTTTAGTCAAGGCGGTGATAATGTGGTTCTCGATTTCAGTGTGTAGACCAGTAACAAACTCATCGTTCTTAATGAGCCTGATATACACCGGGTCGGCCACCCAAATGGTTACTTGGCGGATATTGCCGTCCCCCTCATTGAAACGGAGTTGCTTGAACCGGGACAAAAGAGCGTTGATAATGCCCTTCTTAGCATCTACCGCGTTATCTATCTGGGAGGTCTCCGGCTTCCTGTTGAAGATGTTTCCGATTTTCATGACTATGCCTTGTTTAATTGGTTGTTTATAAAGTTGATATCAATGTCAGTAAAAGAGATGCTGTCCATGTTTCCGACCAGAATGGACATTGCAGATTTCAAAGCCTCGCAGGACTTTTTGTATTTCTTCTGCTTAAACAATACATCAGCATATTTGATGTAAGTCGTAATGGTGATATTAAACTGCTCGGGATGTTCTTCTCCATAGTTCGCAATCAACTTGATCACCTTCTCGTATTGTGCTTGCTCCTGAGTGTAGTTGTCCATAAGATCCAAAGCATCACAGTAACTATTTATAACCTTCGCGTAATCGGTCAGCAGGTCGAAATCAAGTCCCGTTTCCGAATTCAGTGATTCGGAAATAAGTGCTTCATACTTGACCACCATTCTGTGTGCAGAGGCAGCATAGCTGAAAGCTGATTCATATTTGTTTTCTTCGGCCATTGTTCTAAAATCCAAAGCAAAGATAGCTGGCAACCAAGGCTTAGCCATGTTAGTAATTACATTTAACAAGCGCTAGTCGTATCTGTCTAATTAAAATTGTTTATCGTTATGGGAGAATTACATCCGGAAAGAAAAACAATATTCCCGCCACCACGGTCAGGATGACTACCAATACCCACAAGGGGTTAATGGCGGAGAAGCATTTCCGAAGTTTCTGGAGGTACTGAAGCTTGACAAACTTATGCTCCCAATTCCGGATAACATTGTCTTTCTGCTTTATCTGTTTCATTTTTTCTTCAACCGCCTCCGTGAGTTCTTTAACCATTATGGCATTGGCCTCGGTGCCGGAAAGACCAGGTTGGGAATAAGATTCAAGTTCTTTAAGGAAGAAACGGTTTATTTCTTCCGCATTCGTAAAACGGTCTTCAGGATTTTTGGCCAAACATTTGTTAATCATCTTTTCCAGCCGTCTGGGTAGTCTTTCTGATATTCTTTCCCCTGACCGTTTACACTTTCAAAGGCGGCTTTTCTGAGGTCGAAGATGGAAGGAACAGGGCTGGATGAGTGGAAGTCATACATGTATTTAGAGGAATAATCGTTCCCCTTAGCATCTTTAGATGGGAATGGGACTCTTCCTGCCAGGATTTCAAACAGCACAACACCGATTGAATATACATCGGAATGGAACGTGACCTTCTTGTCAAGTATCTTTTCCGGGGCAGAATAGGCCAGGGCACCTTCGCCCAATCCGCTTTCCCGTACCGCTTTCCCGCCCTGCATGGAAATGCCAAAATCGAGGAGAATGTAACGCCCATCATACTTATTCCTAATGATGTTGCTTGAATGGATATCGTTGTGTACAATTCCATATTTGGCAATCAAACGCTCCCTTGTTGCTTGGTCAATCAATACCTTTGAGCCATCTTTCGGATCGGTTGAGATGTTGTCTTCTTCCCTGTCATACAAGTATTCTGTAACTCCCACGTGGCAATACTTCATAGCACTGAGGAGGTCTCGACAGCATTTTATTACTTCTTCAAGGGGAAGGAATTGCTTGGCGGCGATATAGTTGGCAAGGGGGGTCCCGTCAATGAAGTCCATCTCGTAGAAAGCCTTGTTTTCCAACAGGTCCGCTTTATGCACACTGACGATATTGGGGTGCGAACAATTGCCAAGCAACGTCAAGGTGCGGTATTCATGGATGAACGACTCATATTTCGTGGAGTTTTTGTCTTCCACATATCCATTAAGGATTTTGATGGCACGGATATAGCCCTGTTCGTGATGACGGACTTTATAGACTGTTCCGTTCGAACCGGAACCAAGGTTTGCCAGCATTTCATACTGGCCGAGAATCAGCCTGCTCATTGTATTCGTGTTTTAATAGATTTGGTAACCACATTCCTGCAATACAGGCAGTATGGTTTCAGCCGTCAGTTTTACGGCCGCACTGGAGCCAAGTGCACCCAGTCTCTCCATCCTCACGGCAATGGCCAGCGGAGAACCGACTGCTTTGGAATTGATGGAACAGATATACCAGCCATCATTGGGTTTACACTCGACTACGGATCCGTTATCGTCAACATATATCCATGTCCTTTCAGGCGTTCCCGTCTTGGAGAACATCCGCTCGGGGTCTTCTTTCCCAGGCAAGCGTATTCCGCTCCGTCGGTGCTTATCAGCTTCGGCCTGCATGGCAGACTTGAGGAGGTCCGTTCCGGACTTGACCACCCATTCATTCCGCACGTCATCATCCAGATCATATCGCGTGGGAAAAAAGCGGCCATCGTTCGACACGATGGAGACGATACGTGCCATATTTAAGGGCGAAGCATAGAGATGGCCCTGGCCATAAGCAATGCCCCAATAATCGGCCGACCCTTTGAAACGGCTCATCTTTCTTCGGTCTCCCTTGGGCCTGTAATTCGTTTCATAATCCGTGTAGAGTTTGACGCCTTCTGCTGAGAGGTATCCAACTTCCTCAAAAAACGCCTTCCTGTTCGTAAACTCGGTATCATGGAAAAAGTACGGAGTGATGTTGCTCCTCACCTCATGTCCGTCCAGACGAGCTCCGACTTTACTATAAATGTATCCCAAAGATTCATATAGATTCTTGTCATTCAAGAGATTGACGAAATAACAGTTGGAGGACCTTGCAATCGCGTCCGTCATGGTGATATTCTTACCGGCTCTCCGGGCATTGACAGAAGAGTAAGGTTCTTTAACCCTTCCGTTTTCAATGATTTCTGCGTAATCCACATCATAGGTTGCTTTGGAGGCGGCATCGCCCATGACCAGGTATGCAGCAAGGGATGTCATAATCTTGGAGGTACTTCCCGGATGGGTCTGGTAAGTAAGGCCCAAATCACGGTCGGTATACGCCTTTTGATGGGGATTCCTTTCATTATACACATACACATTGTTCCGTTCAAGGGAATCCAGGATGTCTTTTTGCGGGAGCGGGTAATTGGAAGAGCAAAGCAAATCCCCATCGAATGATTTGAGGATAACAACGGATATTCTCAGTTTATTGTTATGGTTCAGTCTACTCGACTGCGCTACATATTCCGCTAGCCTGTCCTGCAGTTTGGACTGGAGGACCGCATCAATGGTAAGGTTTACCGGAGCAGCTTCGTCTCGGGTGATTTCCCTGATTTCCCGGTGGCCGGCAACGCCGTCTCTGAGCATACCAAGGAGTTCACTGTAATCATATTCGGCCACCTTGTAATCCTCGCTGCGCCTGAATGCCGGAAGGAAACGGCTTGGTTTGTAGGCAAGTACGGGGATTCCTCGGATGATAGCCTTGCCATTGACATCCCTTTTCAGGTTGTCGAAACCGCGAAGCCTTGCCAGGTAACGGTTCTCGGCATTGAGGCCGTAAGGATTGGAGACAGAAGCATTCCACTGGATTTTGTCATTGTAATCTCCGGTCATGAAGAAAGTCTGCATCCCAAAAGGATAGTAGCGTTTAGCCCGCGTGTCGTCCGCATTCGCCCCGGTCGGCTTTCCGCCAAGGAGACAGGAAAGCGAATCTTCTTCGGCAAGGACCTCCTCACGGCTGCTGGTGGCTAGGATGTAACCATTCCTGTCGTAGATGGTTTCCATTTGGAGTTTATCTATAAGAACTTGGATCCTGGGATTATAAACAAACGTACGAATGCCGGCGTTGTTGGTGAACAATCCTGGTCGGACAAGATTTTTGTCCCTATTGAACACCATGTATCCGGATAGCACCATGGCAAAGAGTCCGCCAACGACAGCGTAGGAGAGGCAACTTGAGGTGAGAGATGTCCTATACTTCTTGACTTCTTCCTCCTGATATTGCCCAGCCTTCTCGCGGGATATGGCGATAATGATTCCAAATGTCGTCAGGTTCAGCACAACACTGGTTTTTGCATAGCTCAGGAAGGGCACCGCGATTCCAGTGAGCGGGATTAGGCCCATGGAGCCAAGGCTTACAATCAGGAACTGTACAACTGTAACAATTCCTATTCCGAAAGCAAGGTAGAAAGAGAATGGATGCCCCGACTTTTTACCCGCCCGGATAGCCCTGAAAAGCAGGAATCCCATCAAGACAATGATGATACAGAGCATTCTCCAGCCCATCTGTTCCCCAATGGTTGCCATAATCAAATCGGTATGATATGCCGGAATAAGGTTCTCATTTCCGAGTCCGAGTCCCTGACCGGCGAAACCTCCGGTGCTGTACCCCCAGATGGCTTCTGCAACTTGGTCACCACCGAGCACATTGGCATTGTCCCATACACCTGCCCCTGTCATTGCGAGACGGGATTCCAGGCGCTTTGCCTGATGGGTGAAGCCTAATGCACCGAGAATGGTACTTCCTGCTACAAAGAGGACGAACAATAAATTCATGAATACAGCACTTTCATAGATCCTCTTCTTTACAAGAAGATAGATTCCAATCCAAAGTGCGAACCACAAAGCCGCAGATAGGGCTAATGCGAGGTTTGTTCCCCAGATTCCTTTGGCTAACAGCGTCATGGCAAGGAATGAAAACACACCTATCAGCAAGTGGCCGAAGTCCCCGCGGGCCAACGAATACATGAATACGAAGGAAATAAGGAGCACCAAAGCCGGTCCCATATCGGAAAGGACACCCATGTAAAGTAGTGAAACTACGATGATCCCAGTGGCGATAATGGCCACTTTCCTTATCTGAATCGACACCGACACTTTATTCGCCCTGTCTGAGAATTTCCTGAGCGCCCTGGAATTCTCAGCAAAATATGCTGCCATGAAAATGACAATCAGGAATTTGCATAATTCTGAAGGTTGCAGGAAAAAAAGGTTGATTTTGGCGGTAGAACCGTCCGGAGATGTTCCAAACAAGGCTAGCAACAGCATCAGGAACAAGGCAACGGCGAGATATGTAACACCTTTGTACTTGGGAGCAAATGGTTCAAAGGGAAGTTTATGTCCTAATACTGGATATCCGGAAGCATATATCTTGGCGACAGGGATATTGGAGATGACACACATAAGTGCGATGCCAAGGAGCGAAGCCTGCACCATTTCAAATCCAAGCGGTCGGTCCAGCACAGGATTGGCGGCGCCAAGCAGGGTGAGAACTCCGATACCGTTTATCAACATAATCAAAGGAAAAAGCAACATGTCGCCGCATTCTTTCCTTTTCCTGCCAATAATGCCGGTCAGCAAGAACGCTATCCACCAGGCCGCGAACATCAGAATCGCATAAAACCGTAGGTTATAAATGTAAGTGCCGGGCGTGCGGACAGTAAGAACTGGCCCTTTTTTAATTTCCTTATAGTCAGAAGGGGCAAAAACGGAAATTCTGTGCTCATCCTGTTTGAAATTGAATACATGTTTCCCGTCTATTAACATATCGGAGACAGATCCCTTTGAGGCGCCGTATTCAAACCCTTCACGGACAGGTACGATGCTATAGTAACCTTCGCTCACGACGAATTCGGCGTAGCCTTTCGCGTCCGTCATCAGATATGTGACAGTTGAATCTGTTGCCATCAGGTCGCCATCCATGCTAACGTAGAAATGCCTTTTCAACCTGATCGGCACACCGCCGATACCGTTTTTACCCTTCTCGTCCCTGACTTTGGCAATGATGTGGCAGTTGGCGGAATCACTTTCTTGGAAAAATGATTCGCACTCCTGTGTTTCCAACCATCCACGATACTCATCGTTGATTCCCAGCAACCCTTTGGATGTCAGTACTCTGGCCCTCAGGTTCTCCCCTCCGGCAGTATCTACATAAGTGGCAGGCATATAATTCGCCTCACTGTTGATTGTGCTGAGGCTCTTGAATGAACTCCTTGGAGCGTTTGCAAGAAGATTGACTATATAAGAGGCCATCGCATGAGCATCTTCTTGGTCCGTAACGATGTTTTCCCCCATGAGCAAGTCGGCAAGGCCTTCAACCTTGCAATCCTTGTCAAGATTCATTGAGTGCCCCGTTTCCTGTAATTGGACAACCTCATCAAGATAGGGTTTTGGTTCTTATACAGCCTTACAAATCCAAAGGAGAGGATGATGGTGGTCACAATCATCCACGCGGCCGCTTTCCCGAAATTAGGTTCGCTGTTCATATCTTTTCAGTTGTTAATCAATTGGTTCGGTTTCGGCAAGCACAATTGTTACATTGTCTTTGCCTCCTTTCTTGTTCGCGTATTCAATAAGGCATTTTGTCTTTTCCTCTGCAGAGTAATCAGTTTTGAGAATGCCTTTGATCTCCGCAGATGATACCAGATCAGTCAGTCCATCAGAGCAAATAAGAATGGAATAATCGTCCGGGAGGGGAATGATGGTTGAATCTACAAAGCCATCGTCAAGCCGGTGATACTCTTCGCCAACCATCCTGTCAATAACAGACCTTCGCGGATGGTTCATGGCTTCTTTTTCCGACATGGCACCGGCATCTTCCAATTCGCCGACAAGGCTGTGGTCCCGAGTAAGTTTCCGGAGCGTGCCGTCGGCAAAGAGGTAACATCTAGTGTCGCCAACGTGGGAAAGAAGAAGGAGTCCATTGGTCTGGTCGATTATCGCTGCAGTCAGGACGCAACCCATGGAAGAGAGTTTTTTGTTCTCTGCCCGTCTCCTTACAATCTTATTGTTGGCTATACACACCGATTCTTCCAGAAGAGAGAGCCGGGAGGCTTCCTTGCTGTATCCAGTTAGGAAGGCGACAATCTCATCCCTAGCTATTGTGCTGGCCACTTCTCCGCCCTCATATCCCCCGCATCCGTCCACGACCACCATCAGTAGGTAATCACTGCCCCATATTGGAGCAATGGAGAAAGTATCTTCATTGTTCTTGCGGGCCAAACCGGTATCAGTAGCACCGTAATATGATAGATCCCGTTTCACTTGATGATGGAAAAATTGATTTGGATACCATTAAAAAGCATCAGGCTACTGTTGTCCTGAATGGGCTTGGGCTTGTCCGGAGAAAGGTGGATAGATTCATTCAGGAGCGTGTCGACATCGCCTGTGATGAAGAACTTGCCGCCCTTCTCGACGGTGATGTGGAGGGCGAAGTCTCCGGGTAGGTCGTCATCAATAACAGCGACTTCGTGAGAGGAATCCAGCGTGGACTGGTTGAATTTTGGCCCCGTCACGTAAAGGGATTCCTTCGTCATATAGAAGAACTGGGACTCATCCGTAAAACTGCCGGTCTTGAGTTTCAGGATCGCATGGGCAACAAACTGGTCCATGGTCTTGTCTAGGTCGCTTACCGGAGTTTCTACCACTTTTTCGAAACGGTCAAACTTCACCTCGAAACAATCTTTGTCTAGTACGGTTACGCCTTCTATGGAAATGTTCTCGGTACGTTCCCGCTCTATCTTCTTGCGGTCACCTTTCGTCGGAAGGATGGTCATCACGCAAGACGTCTTTTCCTGCTTTCCTGCCCCACCGCCTTTCTTCCTGTCTACATAGAGGTAGGAGAACACAACGATTTTGTCATCCTTGAGTGCCTTGTTTTTGTCTCCCAGATCAATGTCATCAATGGCCTTGATGAAGCAAAAGCGCCAGCAGCGGGAGTGAGGCTTGTAATTGGGATAACTTTGGACAGCCTTACGCAGTACGTTATGGCAACGGTTGACCACTTCCCTAGTTGTGTGGGCAAAGCTATCCTCCTGTTCCTTATATATTTCGGATGGGAGGTAAATAACATACTTGGTGTCGAACAGGAGGCCCTCGCGAGTGGTATTCTTCTTCAAGCTGTCATAGAAGATTTTGAAGATATGGTCCGACAAATCCTGCCTGGTGAATATATCGTCCCCGAGCAGGTGCCTTTTGAAATAATTGTTCAATGTTCCCATGGTGTGGCGTTTTGTTTTGGTTCCTGGTGCAAAATTATGCAGAGTGTGACGCCCGGCCATGTTAAGAGTCCGATTTAACGCAATGCCTCTATAAACGATTGTGGAACAAGGGAAGACAGTATGCCGACAATAGCGCTGAAACTCATTTTAGGAGTTCGCGCCTCACGGCTTTGGAAGGGCTCCGGACTATTTATACAAAGGTGGTTGTGAAAATCGTTCACCCTCGTGAATAAACTTCTCGCAAAAAGAGCGGCTCCCTAAATTCATCGAATTCGAGGAGTCGCTCTTCCTTGTAGGCTTAGCGATTAGTCGTCTGAGTCCTTGTCGAAAGCCTCATCAATAGTATCCTGCAGCCGATTATCACGGTCGCAATCGAGATAATAGCTCCCGACGGCAGTGTTTCCTTGTTCGGTGGTTACGATGATATCGGTGTAACCGTCACCACGCTCGATTTCCTGGATGTCACGGATAGAACTTGATTGTGCCATAGTCTTATGTTTTTATTCCTACTCTTACAGCTTTGTAGGTCTTGCTATTTCTTGTCACAAAGGTATTGAGCATTGCACAGTAGTCAATGTTAAGAAATGCTTTTAACACAATATCTGCGTAAAATGCTGATAATCAATAGTGCTCCTAGATACGTCACACGTGTCAGCACTGTCCACCGTGTCCGCTACGTCTATCTATTCTCCGGATGGCTTTTCATCACGGAGGAAGCAGGTGCGCGGCCTTGAGATTGGTGTGCACCCACATTACCGGCGGGAAATGGTCATCCTTGATGCGGTGGACGGTCTCCGGGTTGTATGGGATGATTTTCCCGCCGCGGCAGGCGGAGCGAGATGTCGGAGCGCGACCGACAGGGAGCGAATCCAACCGAACCATGGAAAGGCGTTTTTGTTAAACATCGGAGCGGGAAACGGAGCGTGTGAATCACGAATTTACTTTCCAATATCCAGTTTTAAGGCTCCCGATACGTTCCAGATATCCTGACTTTTTTAGGAATGCAATCTCGCGTTTAGCTGTAGTACTGGAAAGGCCAGTCTTTTCACAAAGCCTTCCTATACTCAGACATTTGTCCTCAGCAAACATTTGCAATATTAACTCCTGTCTTTCGGTTAAGTTTATTGGTCCATTTATTGGTCCACTTATTGGTCCACTTATTGGTCCATTTATTGGGTCATTTATTGGGTCAGGTTGAACATGCAGGGTTAATTTCACTTGCATCGGTTCGCCCTTTTACTTTCTGCAATATCCTTTATTTCTTTTCTATAAGGGCTTTTAACTCATCTTTATTCGGCAGCGCTGTTTGATATTTGCTAGCGAATATAGGGTTAGTCTCATCCGGAAGAGTCATTTCCACGAGAGCCTCTTTCTTGTCTCGGCAAAGGATAATGCCAATGGTCTTGTTCTCGTCCTGTAGTTTTACACAACGATCATAATAATGCACATACATCTGCATCTGTCCCAAGTCCTGATGTTTCAGCTGACCTATTTTCAAATCCACTAGGACGAAAGCTCGGAGTAGTCTGTTATAAAAGACAAGATCAACGAAATAATGGTCTTCATCAATTGTGATTCGTTGTTGCCTGCTGACAAAAGTGAACCCTTTTCCCAATTCAAGGAGAAAAGATTGAAGCTCATCTATAAGGCTTTGTTCTAGCCGGCTTTCACTATATTCCGGCAATTCCTTGAGGCCAGTGAATTCAAGAATGTATGGATCTTTCAATATATCTTCTGGCTTTTCGACAACTTGTCCTTTCTTGGATAGTTCAAGAATCTTATCCTTATCACGGCTCAATGCCAGTCTTTGATAAAGAGCCGAATCAAACTGACGGTTCAGTTCTTTCACGCTCCAGTTGTTATTTGCAGCTTCAATCTCGTAGAAGGCCCGTTCCTTCGGGTCGGAAATCCGCATCAGTCTTATGTAATGTGTCCAGCTCAAAGATTGCGAAATCGTCGATTTCGCAATCTTATATGTCAAATAGAACTGTCGCATCAGTTCAAGGTTTCTTTTGGAGAACCCTTTCCCGAAACGCCCAGAAAGGGACTCTGATAGACGCACGAGCAGATATTGCCCGTAATCTGCTTGACTTTCCCCTTTCTGCTCTTGTTCAACAATCCTGCGGCCGATCTCGAAATAAGTCATAAGCATAGTGGTGTTCACCTGCCTGACGACATTGTTTCTGGCCGCCACAAGCAACTCTTTGATTCCATCTATAAACAGCCCTACTGTTGTGGCCTGTTGTTTTGCAATCTCATTATGATCCATGGTTTCTGTAATTATGTTTGCAAATTTAAACATTTTAAGAAAATTCAGCTGGCAGTTATTATCCTTTTAGTAAAACAGTGCATCTGGTTGTTTTTAACATTTTTGTAACAATTCGCTCAAAAAAAAATAGCTAAATTCGAAAAAATATTTAACACCTGTTTTCAAATCCAAAAACCATGAAAATGAATCGCATATTGTGCCTATTGGCTTTATTGGTCTTGCCGCTCGGCATCGGTGCTCAGGATGTCAAGTACTTCAAATATCAAGGAGAGGTGAATGTTTCCTATTCGTTCGATATGAGTGAAGAACTTAATAACCTTAACCTGGAAGTAATCAATGGTGTGCGCTTCTCACGTTATCTTTTCGCCGGTGCGGGTATAGGAGCGACCGCTGAACTTTCAGATGAAGCCATAATCTTCCCGATATTCGTTGATGTAAAAGGTTATTTTCCAGTTGCTCGAAAACTGGATTTGACAGCTGGGGTGGATGTAGGAACAAAACTCGATTATACGTATGATATGACAGGTGGTTTAATGTTCCGTCCTGAGTTTGGCTTACATTTTCCGATGAGTAAGAAGGTCGGAATGAAATTGACCTTATTATACGAAAGATATAGTTGCAAGACGACTGTTATGAATGCAGAAGTCAAATATAAACTGAACCAGATAGGTATTAAGCTAGGTGTTTCATTTTAAGCGGGAAATTAGATAACCGGTCGCGATTTGTGGCCGGTTATGTGTTTTGTTACCAGCATGAAAATCTAACTCTCCCGCCAGGTGGTTTCATGTCTAGCCATATTTACAATAATGGCGTCATATAATGCGGAAGATAGGTGATATTATCTTCTTCTTTATAGTCGGCTGCATGAAGTACAGTGGGCGTGGTCATGTGTTCGCCAAACCTTTTCATACACTTAGTTAAGGAAGATAACGTGTAGTTCTTTCCGCTCTTGACTTCTATCGGACGGATATTGTGGCGGCTGGTTACCTTGTTCTTTTGGAGTAAGAAGTCAATCTCCATACGTTTCTCAACAGCCTCTGACGACTTGCCATAGAAGAAAAGCTTGTTTTCGTTGGCTGTAAGCATTTGGGCTACTATATTCTCAATCAGCATTCCCTCGTTTACTTCCAGTTTTCCAAAAAGCAACTTTTGGTATATCTCAGACGAGACAATCCCTTTTTCATCGAAAGCGTGACTGATTAACAAGCCAGTATCATTCATATAACATTTCAAGGTTGTGCGGTCTTCGTTCATCTTCAGCCCGATGTTCGGCTCGGTCGAATTGTAACAGATATTGACCACTCTTGCATCCTTTAGCCAAAAGAACGCGTCATCCCAATCGCGATATTTCGCACCAGGCTTAAGGGCAGATAACCGGAACTTCTTTTCGTGCTTGGAGAGCTGAGATGGTATCTGGTCGAAGATTGATACTACCTTGTCAGCTATCTCACCCGCATAATTGAAAATGTCGTTACGATAGATGGTCAGTACGTCGCGCTTAGCAGCATCTACTGCATCAAAATCTTTGGTCTCAACATATTTTTTGACAGCCTGCGGCATTCCTCCCACTATCATATAGAGTCGGAAAGCATCCATTGCCTGCCGATGGAAGGCCTGCCCCATTGGCTTCCGTTCAGCAAACCTCTTCCGTATCAACTCCATCAGCATTTCGTTGCCTGTGGCCCATAGAAACTCTTCAAAGTCCATCGGATACATCTGAATGGGGCATTCTTCTGAGGGGAGTACGATACCTTGCGTATTTTTCTTGATGCTTACCAGTGAACCTGTCTCAATGTAGTCATATCGACCATCAGCCACCAGAAACTTGATGGCAGCTCTCGCTCTGGGACACAATTGCACCTCGTCAAGGATGATGAGTGATTTGCGTTCGTGAAGCCTCACTTTATAGTGTTGGCTCAGGTAGAGGAACAGCGTGTCGAGATCCTCAAGATAGAGATCAAACCAGTCTCTAACCATCTTGGGAGCCTTATTGAAGTCGATGAGAATATATGATTCGTACTCATTCTTACCGAACTCCTCTACAATATAACTCTTTCCGATGCGTCGCGCTCCCTCTATAAGTAGTGCCACCTCTCCGTTTCTTTTCTCCTTCCAGTCAAGTAGTTGCTGATATATTTTACGCTTCATAATGATAGTATCTGCACTTTTTTGAGATTTTTGTTTCATCATATTATACACTTTTTCGAGATTTTATCCGCTGTAAATATACACCTTTTTAAGATTTTTTGCAAACATTTTGTACCGCGTGCGAGAAGCAGACCGCCGCATATGGAATCACTCCAGATGCGGCGGGCAGAAACGCTCAACAGATGCATTGAGCCTCAATATATGTAAACTAAATCAATGCCTTACAACGTTACTTGATTTGTTGATTACGGACTTAGGGCGGCCGTAGTAATCTATGTGGGAGTTCCCGGATGTCTCGGTCTCAAGCTTTTCGGTAACAGTGACGGAGACCCCGGAGACCCCGGACAGATTCAATGACGCATCCTTCACCGTAAATTTCTCGGCATTGACAACAGCAGTTCCGCTGCCAGAGACAGCCAGCTCATTTCCGGTCCCTTTGAGGGACAGAGATGAAGCGCCATGCATATCAGCAGAGACCTTTCTGATTGCCCCGGATAAATTGAAAGATGACGTGCCGGAGAGAGTAGCGCACAGTTCACCGGCATTGACTTCTAACGTCTTGAACTTGCTCACGCCGCTGGCTGTCGCATTGATGAACTCAGAACGGAAATTCTCCAGGCTGATCTTGGACGTACCCGACATGGACAAGACTACCTTATCCGAATTTATCGAGGAAATGCCGCCTATCTCAGCAACTCCGCTGCACGTGATATGGCAAGAGCCGGACGTCAGAGTCAGGTTGTCAATCTTGGTGGAACCGCTCATAGTGATAGTCGCCTTGTCCCACGTTCCAGAAAGCCCTTCGAGTTTAGTTATTCCGGACATGTTGACCGCCAGGCTCTCACCCGAAAACGCGCCGCCGGACACGCTCATCTGAGAGTTCCCGCTCAACGTAACGCTCGGAAACTCAGGTGTATATATGGTTACGGTCGCGCTCGGGATACTTACATTCGAACTGCGATACGGATACTTCTTCATTTTCTTTACCAGTTCCAGGGCACTTCCGGTCTGCCTGATTTCGAACAGGTCGATGTCATCCCTGTCCCACACTTCCATAATGACTTTATAGTGATCCGACTTGATCAATGATATTTTATAATTTGTAGAAACGAATCGGCCCCTTCCTGAAACCGTCTGGCCGTCAGACACGGTGCGGATGGCATTGAAAGACGTAAAATCATATTCCCGTCTCACAGCAGGATTTTCACCGGCATTGACCTGAATCACGGACATCGCGCAAAGCAATATCAGCACAAAAAGATTCTTTTTCATAACATTGATAATTTAGATTTCATTAACATTCTGAGCACCAATATAATATGCCTGACAACATTCGCCGTACAGGGCTCTGATTTCTTCCAGGCTGCTGTCGCAATACTTCCTCGAAACCTCCAGTTTTTCAGCATTCCCAAGGCCATCAAGCCCCCCGATCATGCTGTCCGGAGAATTCAGCAGCTCCTCAATGACCGCCGACAAGTCCATTTCCCTGCACAGCTCGGAAGACCTCTCCATCTCCCGTACCTCCGAAAGCAGCGGCGCCACGCCTTCCCGATAGTTCGTCATATAGACCTCGACCGGATCGACCTGAGCCTCCGGCCATCGCAGAATGACGAGAATTGTCAATGCTGCCGCCATCCCGACAAAGGTCAATGCAATTGTACGTCTGCGGAAACGTTTCCGTGCACGCTCTTTATGGAGACGCCCGAGAAAATCCTGCTCGGAGACTGACGGATCTGCTCCGGCCTCATCAGCAAGGCTTCTATAGTTGTCGAAATATTTTTCTATATCATTCATAATCATTGACTTTCAATTTTTCTCTTAGCCTCTCTGCCAGTTTTCTGCGGCCTCTGAGGTATTGACTTCGGACAGAGGACTCGCTGATTCCCAGCATTGACGCAATCTCTTTATAATCAATGTCTTCTATAAGCTTCAATGTCAATATCGTCCGGTATCCGTCCGGCATTGCCTTCAGCAGGTCCATCACCATCGGGAACACTTTTCCGTCCAATCCGGACCAGACCTCTTCATTGTCATCGGTAAGAACAGGTTCGGCAGAAGCGAAGGCGTCGTCGATATTCACGAAGCGCTTTTCGCGGCGCAGGAAGTCTATCGACCTGTTTATGCACATCCGCCGCAGCCACGCCCATTCATCGTCAGGTCTCCTGCCGCCCGTAAGAAATCGGATCAATGTCTCCTGCATGATTTCTTCCGCCTCGTTTGATGACAATGTGATGCGCAAGGCCGTATTGTACAGCCTTTTACCGTATTGCCGGAACAGCTCCGTAGCTTTTTTGTCATCAATGCCCATATCCTTTTCACCGCTTGCACTGCAAATCTATCAAATCTTCTATACTCTTGACGGGCAATAATCGGATTTGTTGCATATCGTTTCTAAAAAAATCAGCCCGGTACATCTTCGTGCCGGGCTGAATCTTTCAATATGTGTGTCGAAATGTTATTCGGCAGGGGTAGTCACTGACTGTTTGAAGAGGCCGGTGATGGCGCTGCCGTTCTTTACGCCGAATGCCACGATGACATATTCGGTATTAGGGCTGCATGCATCACGTGTGATATTATAGTTGCCTTTAGGAAGACCATAATATATTTCATAGCCAAAATCCTCTATGACAGACTTGATGATCTGCTCGTCATTCATTCCTTCGAATTTGGCAGTCTTATAGACATTTGCCACGTACTCCATATCAGGATCTCCAGGTACGAAATCTACAGAAATCTTGGTTGCTGTAAGTTCCTTGACATTGATCTCGATAGCCTTTTCTCCGGAAGGAGGAGTAGTGCTCTCGACCTTGGTCTTGAACAGCCTTTTGGTCACAGAAGTGGTAGCAGCGTAATCCTTGTCCGGATCCACTCCGAAGACTACCACGTAGTATTCGGTATTGGATTTCAGTTCACTCTTGGAAACCACGGTGGTACCTGTCTTCTCGTATCCGTAGATATCGTATCCAAGTCCGTTTTTCACAGCCTTGACGATTTCCTCGTCAGTCTTTTCACTGCATTTGGATGCTTCCAGTACATAACTGAAATACTTGGCTGTCGCATCGGAAGGTGTTACAGTCGCCTTGAGCGATGAAGTGGTCACTTCGTCCTCAGAGATAGTGAAAGAAAGAGACGGCTCCTGAGCCTCGCCTTCTCCAGGAACTACGATTTTCTTGAACAGACCGCTTGCCGGAACGGCACTATATGCGTTGTTCGGGTCTTTTTCCACATAGAAAGCATAGATGATGTATTCCTTGCCGGTGGTCAATGGATTGACGTTATGGCCAGTCATGGCTCCCTTGCTGGCAGTCAGCCAGAAATAACCGTCTCCGCTTCTTTCTTTTATGGCTTTTGTCATGATTTCCTCATCCGTGAGGCCCTTGAATTCGTCATAAGAACGCCAATCATATACGAAGTGGATGTTGTCGTCAGACGGAACGACTGTGAACTCCAAGTCCGTGGCTGTGAGCTTGTTCACTACGATTTCAAAGTCCTTCTCGCCCGGCTTCTGAGCGCCTTCACCTGTCTTGAACTCTTTCCTGGCAAGGTCAGTGGTCGCCATACATATTTCACCGTGGTATGTCACGCCGAATGCAACTACCAGATAGTCACAGTTGTCAGGCAAAGCTGCAAAGTTGTAGGAATCCTTCCCCTTGGAGAAGTTCTTGCTTGCAAACTCTTCGAAGGATTCGTCTTTCAGATGAGCGTCGAACAGCTTGGAGTAGTAGTTCAAGATGGCTTCGTCGGTTTCCCCACCCACAGTCGTAGATAACTGGGACTTGTTTATCGCAGTGAAGAAATAATACTCGTCATCTTTTGACGGGGTTACCTCGACTATTGCGGAGGTCCCTGTCGGCTGCTCGACATTGATTTCAAATGTCATATCGGATTTCTGTACGCCCGGGTCCTTCTCTGTCTTGAATGTCTCTGACGCTACTCCCGTGGTGATAAGACCGTTGATGTCCACACCGAAAACAATGGCGATGTACTCAGTCTCGGAAGCAAGTGAAGGTACTGTCCCTTCCATTTTGCCGGAATAGCTGAGGATGAGATACATGTCCCCGAAGGTCTTCTCGCTGAGTTCAGCCAACTGCTTGACTTGGGCGACATAATCCTCTGTAAATGCACGCACGTCGCCATTGTAGTCCTTGTCAAACAGTACTTTAGGTGTAACATTGAAGAAATACTTGTCGGTATAGTTGCCGGCATTGACGGTCACCTTCGCATTGTAGAATGTGACGTCGTGGAAACTCATGGTGAAAGGCGTGTCGAGTTCCGTGTCCTCGGTGGTGGTGAGGACAGCAACACTCCATTCAGAATCTTTGAACGCATTCTTGTCAGCAGAAACGGCTTGAACCTTGAGCGTATGGGTGGAGTTGGTCTCCAAGTTGTCCCATGCCATCTCCTTCTCCGTAGTGGAAACTACGTCCTGGTCGTCGAAAATGACATTGTAGCTGGCTGCTCCTGCAACCTCGGTCCAGAAAGCGGCTACTGATGTCTTGGTGGTCTTGGCTTCGTCCTGAATTACCTTTGGTGACGAAAGTTGAGAAATGTCCCCGTTTTTCTCGTTGCCGCATGAGAGCAGCGCACAAGAAAGGGCGAACATTGTAAAAATTCGCAATGTCTTCATAAAAGATTTTTATGTTTATTTGTTTGTGAAAGATTATTTCGTCGGATGTTCTCTGACAAGGTCCCCAAGTTCGTTCCAAGGAATGGTAACCTTTATGATTCCGAGATAATATGGCCCGATTTCATACTGGCCGTAAACGTAAGTCACACCCTGCTCCGAAACCTTGAAATTGCCATTCGGCTCAAGGTCCTTGATGAAGAGCGCGTCGTAAGACTCCTGGTCAGGCATTTCGTCGTGAAGATGGGCGGAGAGCAGTGCGGAAAGAGCCTCCTTGTAGCCAGGAATGAAGAAATCCTCCTCTGTCACCTGCTTGCCAGTCTTCAGGTCAATGTTTACTGACGATTCGACTGTGGACCCGTGTGCGCCACCCTCGAACACGTAGTTGGAAACCGTGTATGTGATGATGTTGTCGTGCCTTCCGGAAAAATAGCCTTCCAGCTTGTTCTCCCAGGAGAAGAAACCCTCTCCCATGTCATTGGCCTCATCGCCTTGGGCTTCACTGAGCAGCTCCAGGTTGGCCTTCTTGTACTCGGCCACGAAATCGCCTGCCCAGCGGTTGGCCGCATCTTCCACAGAAAGGCCCGAGTAGTCAGAGCCGAAAGTGGCCTCCACGATAATCTCGCAGATAGAGTTCTTTACACTGTCCACAAGACCATCTACAGGATATTCTGCATTGACATTGACCCGGACGGAGTCGCTCCGTTCAGGAGAAAGCGCCTCTGTCACATTGACATTGACACTGTTTACCTTCACCTCCTGGTCATTGCAGGAAGCGAGGAGAAGGGCCGCGCCGATACACAGCGACAAGCCCGATGATGATATAATATTGTTCATGATCAGTCGTTGTTCATTTCTTTGATATTCACCTCGTCACGTTTGCTGCTGCCCATCAGCCATTCGCAGTAGTAGTCAGCCATTCTCCAGAAGAAGTACTCGTTCATGTCTCCGAATCCGTGCCTCTGTCCCGGAAGAATCAGCATGTCGAAACGCTTGTTTGCACGGATGAGGGCATTGACCACGCGAATGGTATTGGCAGGATGGACATTGTTGTCGATATCACCGTGCACGAGCATGAGGTGGCCTTTCAGGTTGGAAGCGATCTCCGGATTCGTTTCGATAGAATATACGAATGTAGTATCGCCGGCCTCCACTTTCTCCGTGATTCCGTGATGCTGCTCACTCCACCACCTGTTGTAGATGCTGTTGTCGTGGTTACCCGCGCAGGAAACGGCAGCCTTGAAGAAGTCAGGGTATTTGAGCATCGCTGCGGTGGACATGAAACCGCCGCCGGAGTGTCCGTGGATGCCGACCCTGTTCAGGTCAATCCAGCTGTATCTTGCCCCTAACTGCTGGATTGCATATTTCTGGTCCTCGAGGCCGTAGTCGCGGAGATTGCCATAGCCGTAGTTGTGGTACCATTTGGACCTGTCAGGATGACCGCCCCTGTTGCCTACAGTTATGACAATGAACCCGAGCTGAGCCAGCCTGTCTGTCCTCGTGAAACCTCTGCTCCACGAAATGTTGTTGGCCTCCACCTGAGGGCCCGGATATACGTAATCGCATATAGGATAGACCTTTGTGGAATCGAAATCAAATGGTTTGTAGATGGCTCCATAGAGGTCTGTTATACCATCTGCCGCCTTGACCTTGAACCTCTCAGGGAACTTGTAACCTGCAGCGAAAAGAAGCGAGAAGTCAGCCTCGCCGAGGTCGCACACTTTCTTGCCGGCCGCATCGAAAAGCGCAGAAGCCGGCTTGTAGTCCACGCGGGAATAATTGGCAATGAAATACTTGCCGTCGTCAGAGGCTATCGCGTCAATGTTCATGTCCGGGATGTCGAGCATTTTCGGCTCACCGCCCTGCAGACTTACCCTGTAAACATGCATCTGATATGGATTTTCGCCCTTTTCCTTACCGCAGGCACGGAACAGGACATAGCCCTCCTTTTCATTGACGGCGAGCACGTCGTCCACATGATATGCCCCTTCGGTAAGGTTTCTTATCAATGTTCCGTCAGCATTGTAGAGATAGAGATTCGCCCATCCGTTGCGCTCGGACCAATGAATCAGTTTCCTTCCGCCGTCCAGAAGCCTTGTCTGTCTGCTTTCCACGTAAGTGTTCATCCTCTCGGAAATAACGGTCCTGGTCGAATCGCTGTCCACACCCACGTAGCAGATGTCCATACGTTTCAAGTCACGGCTCATACGGGTAAGGTAGAACCCGTTGTCATCTCCGAGCCAACGCGAACCGTAGAACTCATCGAACTGGTCGTCGGTAGTACGGACATCCGGCTGCATGATGAGGTCCTGGTCTTTGAACGCATTGATTTTCACCTGTCTGGAGGTCCAGTCAGAGGTGGAGAATACGTACAGGTGGCCCTTAGGTCCCGGCTCTCCCGGCATCTGGTATTTGTAAGTCTCCAGTGTCGGACGTGGCTGAGTCAATGAATTGATGACCCAGAAGTCCTTGAGCGGTGCCATATCCCAACGCATCACTGCAATGTGCCTGGAATCCGGCGACCACACCAGTTCCGACGGAAATACCCTCTTGGTCGTGTCTGTCTCGGTGTTTCCGCTGTAGTTGTTTATGCCGTAACAGAAGTCCTTGTATCCGTCTGATGTTATCCTGTGCTCGACCAGCGTGCTGTCCTTCGGGTCCTCGGCTGCCTTGCGCAGGTTCAGGGTGTCCATGTAGAAGAGGTTGGAATTCTTCATATACACACCTGTCAGACCGTCCGGAGACACATTTGCCCAGTCCGGATATTTTTCCTTCTTGTCGGCGGTGTCGTATGTCAGCTTCTTTCCGGCGATTTCATAGCGGAAATGATATGTCAGCTTCTCGCCTGTGGCTTTTCCTGTCGTATCTGTTTTCTCCCTGGTGCTCTTGATATCAAATTTCAGGATGCCGTCGTTTTCCGGGTCAATGCTGATGTTGCTTATCGGCAAGTGCTTGGCATCGAACGGGTCTCGCATGATTTCGGTAATCTGCATCGCGAGCTTCTCCATGTCGAATACCGGCTCGGTCTTGCCCGCTTTCGGGTCCGCTATATAATATTGTGTCCCGTCAGATGTCTTCCATGCGTACAGAAACTTATCTCCGTTACGGAACCAGACCGGTCTTACGGAAGTGGAAAAAACCATCTGGCCAATGCGCTTGGCGGAGAATCTCTCTGCCAGCTCGTAGTTCGGAGTGCGCACCATCCTCTCCTGACGGCTCTGCGCCATTCCGGAGACTGCCAAGAGTGTCAATGCTGCCGCACAGACCAATTTCCTGTTTGTCAATGTTTTTGCCATAATATCCTGTCGTTTTTCAAAAGGTCCCCAAATTTAGGTAAAATAAACGGAATAAATCATAACTTTGCCCATCTGTAGGGGAACTTTCCTTGACAATGGATTGTCCCGGACTGACACATTTTTTAATACATCATCAAATTAATTCATTGACTATGAACAGGATATTCAGATTATTAGTTGCATCTGCATTGACATTGACCTTTATGGGCAGCCGGCAGCCGGCATCGGCGCAGAAAAGTCCGGCTTTCGGAGCGAAGTTCAAGATTGCCGAGGGCGCGGATCTCCGCATTCTGGATGACAATATCTGGGACTACAGCCAAGATACGGTTCCGCCGAAGTGGAAGGAAATAGGGGAGGACCCGAGGGATTTCCGGAGGGCTCCGCAGTTCGCTTGTCTGGTGAAGGATTATATGCCTGACGTTTTCGCTTTCCAAGAGTATTCGGAGCATATGCATAATGAGTTTTACCCGCTGGTGGAGAAGAAAGGTTATGTAATAGCCTGGGAATCAAAGGAAGACTGGAACAATACTCCTATATTCTACAATAAGAAGACTCTCGAGCCGATATACGTATATTATAATATGTACACTCCGGCAAGGTGGTGCAATCATGGTTCCAAGTCATTTACTTCGGCCGTGTTCAGGAGAAAGGCTGACGGCAAGGTGTTCGCGGTAATCGGAACGCATCTGTGGTGGAAAAGTGACAAGGCTCAGCCCGGCAGCACGATGGCGAGGGCTTCGCAGCTGCGTCTTGTGATGGCTGAGGCTGAGATTATCCGTGCGAAGTTCGGTGATGTCCCGGTTTTCGTGGTCGGTGACATGAATTGCGAGGAGGGCACGGTTCCGATTCAGCAGATGATTCAGGGCGGCTACAAGCCTTGCTATAAGGTGGCTACGGTCTATGGCGACACTCACAACGGACATCATATCTGCAGCCCTAAGGACGGCTATTCTACTGTGAGCCGCAGGCGTGGCCCGGAACGTGAAGCGGGAGCGATAGACCATTGTCTCATATATGACCCTTCCGCATCTGTGGAGGTCCGCGTCTTCGACTGCATCATGGAGGCGTACACCGTCAAGCTGACTGACCATTATCCTAACATCATTGACGTAAAACTGTAAAAATCAAGTATTTTATTGTCAATTAAAAAATTATGTGTAAATTTGTAGCCCCCAAAATTGGGGAAAGTAACATAAATTAAAGATTTACAATCATTTATGCCAACAATTCAACAATTAGTTCGCAAAGGACGCGAGGTGCTTGCTGTGAAGAGCAAGTCTCGTGCGCTGGATGCTTGCCCTCAGAAGAGAGGCGTTTGCGTGCGTGTGTACACAACCACACCTAAGAAACCTAACTCAGCGATGCGTAAGGTTGCCCGTGTACGTCTCACTAATGCAAAAGAGGTCAACGCATACATCCCAGGCGAAGGTCACAACCTCCAGGAGCACTCAATCGTGCTTGTTAGAGGCGGTCGTGTAAAGGACCTCCCTGGTGTTCGTTACCACATCCTTAGAGGAGCTTTGGATACCGCTGGTGTAGAAGGCAGGACACAGTCCCGTTCTCTCTACGGAGCCAAGAGGCCAAAGAAATCTAAGAAGTAATTTTCATTACCAATTTTCACTTTAATTTTTCACAAAAATGAGAAAATCGAAGCCTAGAAAGAGGATTCTACTTCCTGATCCTAAGTTTCACGATGCAAATGTAACACGCTTCGTGAATAACCTTATGCTGCAGGGGAAGAAGAGTATCGCGTATTCTATTTTTTACGATGCCATTGACATGGTAGGCGAGAAGATGAAAGATTCTGACAAGGCTCCTCTAGATATCTGGAGGAAAGCTCTCGAAAATGTAACCCCGCAGATTGAGGTTAAGAGCCGCAGGGTTGGTGGAGCTAACTTCCAGGTGCCAACAGAGTTGAGACCGGAGAGAAAGATTTCACTTTCGATGAAGAACCTGATACTCTATGCACGTAAACGTTCCGGCCACTCTATGGCAGAAAAACTCTGTGCCGAGATTGTAGCTGCCTATAACAATGAAGGTGGCGCATTCAAGAGAAAAGAAGATATGCACAAGATGGCAGAGGCCAACAAGGCATTTGCGCACTTCCGTTTCTAATTCCCGTGAACAATGGCAAAAAGAGATCTTAGATTTACCAGAAATATCGGCATTATGGCGCATATCGATGCCGGTAAGACGACAACTTCAGAGCGTATCCTTTTCTATACGGGTAAGACCCACAAGATTGGAGAGGTGCACGATGGAGGCGCTACTATGGACTGGATGGTTCAGGAGCAGGAGCGTGGTATTACCATTACCTCTGCTGCAACCACCGCCTTCTGGCATTACAACGGGAATGTTTATCAGCTGAACCTTATCGACACTCCGGGCCACGTTGACTTCACTGTTGAGGTTGAACGTTCACTCCGTGTGCTCGATGGTACTATCGCAACTTTCGATGCTGTCGGCAAAGTACAGCCGCAGTCTGAGACCGTATGGCGTCAGGCAGACAAATTCGGTGTGCCTAAAATCGCATACGTGAACAAGATGGACCGCGTTGGTGCGGACTTCCTCGGTTGCGTCAAGGATATCAAGGACAAACTTGGAGCAACTGCTGTTCCAATTTCCCTCCCTATCGGTTCAGAAGACAAATTTGTCGGTATCATTGACCTTATCGACAGAAAAGCCATCGAATACGAGGCAGACAACACCAAGCTTGTAAACTATCACGAGATTCCTATCCCTGAAGATATGAAGGGTGAGGTAGAGCTCTGGAGAGACAGACTTGTAGAGGCTGCTGCCGAGTGCGATGACGCTCTTATGGAAAAATACTTCGAGGATCCTGAGTCAGTAACAAGGGACGAAATCATCGCTGCTATCCGCAAGGGTACCATCGCCATGAAGATTGTTCCTGCCACCTGTGGTTCTTCATACAAGGACAAGGGTGTCCAGTTCCTCCTCGATGCAGTTATCCGTTATCTGCCTTCACCTATCGACATCGGTGCTGTCAAAGGTACAGATCCTAAGACAGGTGAGGATGTAAAGGTAGAACCAGATGCAAGCAAGCCGTTTGCAGGTCTTGTGTTCAAGATTGCTACTGATCCGTTCGTAGGCCGTCTTGCATACATCAGAGCTTATCAGGGACATCTTGATGCAGGTTCTTACGTGCTCAATACACGTACAGGAAAGAAAGAAAGAGTTGCCCGTCTGTACCAGATGCACTCAAATCATCAGAACCCTATCGAGTTCGTTGAGGCAGGTGATATCTGTGCAGCAGTAGGTTTCAAAGACCTTCGTACAGGTGATACCATCTGCGCTGAAGATCATCCGGTTGTTCTTGAGGCTATGGAATTCCCGGATCCGGTTATCGGTATCGCTGTGGAGCCTAAGACTCAGTCAGACCTCGAGAAACTCGGTGTCGCTCTCGGCAAACTTGCTGAAGAGGACCCTACCTTCACAGTAAAATCAGACCACGAGACAGGTCAGACTGTCATCAGCGGTATGGGTGAGCTTCACCTCGATATCATTGTTGACCGTCTTCGTCGTGAGTTCGGTGTTGAGATTAACCAGGGTGCTCCTCAGGTTAACTACAAAGAGGCTATCACCTCTACAGTTCAGCATCGTGAGCTCTTCAAGAAGCAGACTGGTGGTCGTGGTAAGTTCGCAGACATCATCGTTGAAATCGGCCCTGCAGATGAGGGCGTTACCGGACTTCAGTTCGATAATCAGGTCAAGGGTGGTAACGTGCCTAAGGAATACGTTCCTTGCGTACAGAAAGGATTCGAATCAGCTATGGCCAATGGTGTTCTCGCCGGCTATGAGGTTCCTTCCCTCAAGGTTACCCTTCTCGATGGTTCATACCATCCGGTGGACTCTGACCAGCTTTCATTCGAGATTTGTGCCCGCAACGCATTCCGTCACGCTTGCCCTAAAGCGCATCCGGTTCTCCTCGAGCCTATCATGAGCCTTGAGGTCGTTACTCCGGAAGAGTACATGGGTGACATCGTCGGTGACCTTAACCGTCGTAGAGGCCAGATCAATGCAATGGATTCTACCGCCAACGGCGCAAGAATCATCAAGGCATTCGTTCCGCTTTCAGAGCAGTTCGGTTATGTGACTGTCCTCAGAACCCTTTCTTCTGGTCGTGCTACCAGCACAATGACTTTCGACCACTATTCAGAGGTTCCTGCTAGCTTGGCTAAGGAAGTTATCGAGAAGAGCGGTTACAAGGCATCCGATGACGACGAATAATTATTAACGGAAAAAAGAGTATTGATATGAGTCAGAAAATCAGAATAAAACTCAAATCATTCGATCATATGCTGCTTGACAAGTCAGCAAAGAAGATCGCTGAAACAGTGACTTCTACAGGCGCTAAGGTTTGCGGACCGATTCCTCTTCCTACAAGCACCAAGATTTTCACTGTGAACCGCTCCACCTTCGTAAACAAGAAGTCTCGTGAGCAGTTTGAACTCAACTCTTACTGCAGACTCCTCGACATCGATGAGTCCAATGCAAAGACAGTCGATTCTCTTATGAAACTCGAGCTGCCTTCAGGAGTAGAAGTTGAAATCAAAGTCTGATAGAAATCAGCATCCCGGGTGCTGGAATTGTTTCGGAACTCGGGAAAAATAACTATATTTGCAAGACCGGTCTTGCACCGGTTTTGCAGATTTGGTCCCATAGCTCAGTTGGTTAGTAGCATCTGACTCATAATCAGAGGGTCACAGGTTCAAGCCCTGTTGGGACCACAAACAAAAAAAGCTCACACTTTCGTGTGGGCTCTTTTTGTTTGTGGTCCCCGTGGGGGACTGTCTATTATATTGGGACTCTGTCCCAAACCCTGACGCTCCGCGCGGCCTTTGCGTCCTCCACG